>JABLTQ010074055.1_pt1 | contig 16395 bp, 14 predicted proteins | sample 7160101 | NCBI WGS metagenome assembly JABLTQ01 (sample SAMN14651228, study PRJNA627086) | human gut metagenome | isolation source: feces | host: Homo sapiens
AAAATTTTATAGTATAATATTTATTATAAGACTAAACTTAAGAGGAGGATAACCTATGGACGTAAAAAGAAGCCAACCAATAGGAATAGAATTAGTAAGAAGAGGAATTGTTACAGAAGCAGATATAGACAAAGCATTAGACTATCAAAAAAGACACCCAAAAAAGAAGATTGGTGATATATTAGATATTTTAAAATTGTGTGATCCACATATATTAATAGATGCAATAGGTGAAATATTAGAAGAAAGAGCAATATATTTGCAAGAAAATGATATAAAAATAAATGTTTTAGATTATGTGTCTTTAGATATTATAAAAGAAAATAAGGCTATACCTTTTGATATTGTTTCTGGTAGGGTAAAAGTATGTTTTGCAGATACTTCTAATAGAAAATCTACAGATGTAATAAGGCTATTACTTTTAAATAAAGGACTTGTAATGGACCGCTATATTACTTTTGAGAGTAATATAGATAATATAGTAAATTCACTAGAAGGTGTAGTTTCTGACGATATTAATACAAATACAGATGTTTCTGGAATGGTGGATAGTATTATAAAAACAGCTATGGAAAAGAGAGCAAGTGATATACACATAGAGCCAATGGAGAAATTTGTTAGAGTTAGATATAGAATAGATGGACAACTAATTACAGCAGCAACAGTAGATAAAGAAAAACAAGCACAAATAGTAGGTAGATTAAAAGCTATTTCTAACATGCATCAGGAAAAGCAAGAAGCACAAGATGGTAGAATTTTAGCATATCCAGATTACAACATACGTGTATCTTCACAAAAAAATGTTAATGGAGAAAAATTTGTTTTAAGATTATTAAAGAAAAATGAGGATATAAAAAGGTTATTTGAACTTGGATTTCCAGATGACGAGAAATTGGTTAATGACTGTTTTAATAAGAAAAATAGTATTACAGTTGTTGCTGCTCCAACAGGAGAGGGAAAAACAACAACATTATATAGTATTATAGATTATTTAAATAGACCAGAAATAAATATTACAACTATTGAAGACCCAGTAGAAATAAGAATTGATGGATTAAATCAAATAGAGGTAGAAGCCAAAACAACATTCCAAGATTCTTTAAGAACAGTTTTAAGACAAGATCCAGATATAATTTTAGTAGGAGAAATTAGAGATAGAGAAACTGCAGAGATTGCAATGCAAGCAGGTCAAACAGGTCACTATGTATTATCTACAATTCATACAATAGATGCAATAGAAGTTATAACACGACTAAGAAAAATGGGAGTTTCGGATTATGATATATCTAGTACATTAGCAACATCTGTTTCTGAAAGATTAGTAAGAAAAGTATGCCCAAACTGCGCAAGAGAAAGAGAGTTTACTCTACGAGAGAAGGAGATTATAAATAAATTTGCAGAAAAATATGGTTGTAAATTTGATTTAGATAATGCAAAAACATATGACATAGTAGGATGTAAAAAGTGTAATAATACAGGTTACTATGGAAGAATTGGTATATTTGAAGTATTATCTATAACAGATACAATAAGAGAATTAATTACAAGAGGAGCATCAAGCATAGAAATAAGAAAAGCAGCATTAGAAGAAGGATACAGACCTTTAATTATAGACGGAATAGGCAAAGTTATTTCAGGTATAACAACATTAGATGAGCTTAATAACAAATTAGTTATATATTAACAAAAGATAGGGGGAAAAATAATGATAGACATTGACAAAATAATGTATTTAGCAATGAAAAAGGATGCATCAGATATTCACTTAATTGCTGGAATAAAACCAGTAATGAGAGTGAGAAGAGATTTAATAAGTTATGAAGATTTCGATATATTAACAGAAGAAGATATGTGGGAGATATATGACTATTTTGTTAGAGGAAATGTTGATAAAGATAGAGTATTTAAGGAAACCAAAAGATTAGATTCTTCTTTTGTATTTTCAGATATACGTTTAAGAGTAAATATTTCACTTTCAAATGAAATCCCTGTAGTAACTCTAAGGCTTATAAAAAATCAATTACCATCATATGAATCATTAGGAGTACCAGATATAGTAAGAAGAATGATGTACCAACCACAAGGACTTATACTTGTAACTGGTAAAACTAACTCTGGAAAGACAACAACTTTAAATGCTTTAATTAATGAAATTAATGAAAATCAAAATAAAAAAATATTGACATTAGAAAGTCCAATAGAGTATAAACATAAATGTAAAAAGTCAATTATTGTACAAAAAGAAGTTGGAGTTGGACAAGACTGCTTAACATACAGCAGTGGAGTAAAGAACTCTTTAAGAGAGGACTGTGACATATTAGTTATAGGTGAGATTCGTGATAAAGAAACAATGGATGCAGCTATAGAAACAGCCGAAGCAGGTCATTTAGTAATAGGAACACTTCATACAAAATCTTGTGCAGAAACAATAGACAGAATGATAAACTTTTATGACATAAGAGATCAACAAACTATAAAGTTCTTAATAGCTTCTTTATTAAAATTGGTTGTATCTCAAAGATTATTACCTGGAAGGTCTGGAGAATTAGTTCTAGTTCCGGAAGTAATGGTTGTAGATAACATTGTATCAGGTATAATTAGAAAAGATAAAATAAGCGTTTCTGAAATAGAAGATGCTATACAAAGTAATTCTGAAAAAGGCAGTATTGGTTTAATAAATTCGTTAGCAGAGCTATTTACAAAAGATAAAATTACATTAGAGCAAGCTAAAGCTCAAATAGAAGAAAAGAATATAGAAGTATTAAATAGGACTATAATGCAGTTGAAAATAAAAAAAGAAAATAGAAGGCAACAAAATGACAACTAGAAAGGAGGTTTTTAAATGCCAGAATATGTTTATAGAGCTGTAACCGAAAAAGGACAAATAGTAAGAAATAGGGTAGAAGATGTAAGTAAAAATACATTAATAAAAAGACTGAAAAGTAATAATTTGCTACCAATTAGTGTTTCGCAGGTAGGTTATAGGAGTGCTAAAAAGCATAAAAGTAAGAAGAGAAATGTAACAGATATAGATGATATTATGAAAATGGCAAACTCAGCCGATGTAATGCAAGGTAGAAGAGCTAGAGACCAAAAGTTATCTGAAAAGGTAAGTCTTGCTTTATCTCTTGAAGAAAGAATAACGGAAAGAGATGTAAGAATTTTTACACAGAACTTTTTCTTATTAAAGAAAGCTAATTTTAATAACATACATGCATTAAATACTTTAATACAAAGTACAGAAAACATGTCTTTTAGAGGTGTATTAGAAGATATTCTAGCAGGCGTTGAGGCTGGTGAATATATGTATACAACAATGGAATATTATGCAGATGTATTTCCATATATATATATTAATATGATAAAAGTAGGGGAATTATCTGGATCTCTTACTCAGTCATTACAACAGGCTGTAAAATATTTGGATGATACAAGTTCAAGGAATAGAAAATTAAAAGCAATTTTAATACCAAACTTAGTTCAATTTATAGCAATTATAGTTTTGCTATTTGTAGGTACAATTTATGTATTACCTTTGATACAAGATGTATTTGAGCAAGTTGGCTCAAGTATGAAACTTCCAGATATCACATTATGGTTTATGGATTTTGTAGATATTATTATGGCATATTGGTATGTTCCAGTAATAATTATAGCAGCGATTGCAGCAGGTATATTCTGGTATATAAATACTCCAAGAGGGAGATATAATTTTGACTATTTTAAATATAAGATGCCAATATTCGGTTCACTAATATATGCTATAGACTTTTCAAGATTAATGAGAGCAATGCTTTTAAATTTACAAAATGGTATGAGAATACAAGAGTCACTAGAGGTTTCTAAGTCTGTAGTAAAAAATTATGTTATGCTATCTATAATAGAATCATCTATAAATAATATTTTAATAGGTGGCTCATGGATAGAACCATTTGAAAATTCTGGTTTATCATCTGCAATGGAAACAGAGATGTTAAAAATAGGTATGCAAACAGACTTGTCTGAAATGATGGCAAAATTGCTAGACTATATGGATATAGATATAGACAACAAGATGCAAAAGATAATGAAAGTATTACCAGAAATTTCATATGCATTTGTCGGAGCAATATTAATTTTCTTAGTAGTTGTAGTGTTAGTTCCATGTATCCAATTGTATATGGGTAACTGGTTAATAGACGCAATGGGAGTGTAAAAATGACTTTAAATTTATAAATAATTATAAATAATATATCCCCTAAATGATAGATTTGTCTAAAATTTGGGGGATATATTATTTGTAGACTTTTATAAAAACTATATAAAAATTAAAAAAGTTTAAATTTAAGAAGAGTCATTAAAAAGTTAAATATTATTTTTAATTTAATGTAATACTATTAAATTTAGTTTTAGGATATGCAAAACTTATGATATAATATAATTGAAAATAATACATTATATAAAATAAAAATAGAAATATATATAATAAAGTAGATATTAATTATAAGAGGAGAGTTTATGAAAATAGGTATAGATATAGGTGGAAGTCATATTGCTATTGCTTTAGTAAATGCAGAAGGAAAGATTATAGAAAAAAATGAAACAGACATAGAAGATATAGAAAATGTAGAAATATTTATCGAAAAATATATTATGAAAAATATTCATAATATGGTACCACAAAACGAAATAGAATTAATTGGAATTGCATCTCCAGGTACACCTAAAGATGGAAAGATATTTTCTATGTACAATTTAGGAATTAGTGAATTAGATATAGCAAAAATGATACAAAAATACTATAATATTCCAATAAGTATACGCAATGATGGAAAATGCTCAGCTTTAGCAGAAAAAGAGTTTGGAAGTTTAAAAAACTATGATGACTGTATATTTTTATGCTTAGGAACAGGTATAGGAGCAGGAATATTTTTAAATGGTAAGCTTTTAGAGACAAAAAGAGCTCCTGGTTTTGAAATAGGTCATATGGTTATAAATAAAAATGGAATAAGGTGTAATTGCGGAAAAATTGGATGTTTTGAAACATATTGCTCAATGAAAAGATTTAAGGATAATGCAAAGGAAATTTTGAAAATAAATTCAGAAATATCTTCAGTAGAGTTGCTTAATATTATAGAAAAAAGAAAAGATGAAGAAGAAGTTAAAGTTCTAGTAGATGAGTATATAGAAAATTTAATTATAGGATTTTCTAATTTAATAGATATGTTTGAGCCAGAAGCAATATCACTTGGAGGAAGTTTTGTATATTTTAGAGACATCTTTTATGATAAGTTAGTAAGTGAATTTAATAAGAAAAAATATTATTTTAACAAAGATATAAAAACAGAGATAAAGCTTGCTATGCTTGGAAATGATGCAGGAATAATTGGGGCAACAATAAATTAGGATAGAATTTTCATAAATAAACGTTAAATGAAAGGTTAAAGGTATTTTATAATAAACCTCAAGTAAAAAAATTAAATGCAATTTTGAGGAAATAAAATTTTTAAATAAATTTCCCCGAAAAAAATTTGACACTATCGTATATTTTTCTTAATTTGACAAATAATTAGATATATAGTATAATAATACCAGTTGTTACCAAGAGATGGTAAAGAAGAGATTTATATATTATTTATTTTTAATTGAGAAAAATAATAGTTAGTTTTATTTTGTGCGGGTTAATATAAAAAATTATAATGTATTTATAAAAAATAAATATATGCTTTTGTGCGTGAATTTTAAAAGCATAATAATAAATATATAAAATATTTTATAGTAAATAATTTTAAAATATTATTAGCTAACTGTATATTTTTTCCAATTTTAAAACTTACTATATAGACCTTAAGAAAGAAGAAGGAGAGAAAATATATGACAAATGAGTTAAATACAAATGAAGCTAGGATGAAGAAAAAAAATGAAAATAACCTAGCAAGAAAAAATGTTCATAGAACACAAAGAAAGAATACTAATATAAATAAAGAAGAACAAAATGAATTAAAAGATACGAAAAAAACAAGAGTTTCAAAAATAAATGATGAGAAAGAAATATTAGAAAGTACAAAACAAAGAAAAGGAAGAGAAAATAGAAATATAAGTAATACATCTGAGACTAGAGCTAGAAAAAATGAGATAAAGAAAGTAAAAACTAACAAAAGAGAATTAGACTTTTCTTTTAAAAAATCGCGTTTAAAAATTGCACCTCTAGGAGGACTAGGGGAGATAGGAAAGAATATTACTATATTTGAATATGAAGACGAAATAGTAGTAGTAGATTGTGGTTTAGAGTTTCCAGAAGATGATATGCTTGGTGTGGATTTGGTTATACCAGATGTAACATATTTGATAAAAAATAAAGATAGAGTTAAAGGAATAGTTATAACTCATGGACATGAAGACCATATAGGAGCTATTCCATATATTTTAAAACAGATAAATTTACCTATTTATGCAACAAAGTTAACAATAGAATTAATAAAAAATAAGTTAGAAGAACATCATCTTTTGAATAGTACTAAATTACATGTAGTAGAAGCTGGCAAAACAGTTAATTTTGGAAAAATTAAAGCAGAATTTATTAGAAGTTCACATAGTATTCCAGATGCTGTTATGATAGCAATGCATACTCCAGTAGGTGTTGTACTTCATACTGGTGACTTTAAGGTTGACTATACACCAATAGATGATAAAATAATGGACTTAGGTAGAATTGCAGAACTAGGAAATAATGGTATACTTGCTTTACTTTCAGATAGTACAAACTCAGAAAAGAAAGGTTTTACTATGTCAGAAAGTAGTATAGGAGATGTATTTGATAGATTATTTCAAGGAAATAAAAAGAGAATAGTTGTTGCAACATTTGCTTCAAATGTCCACAGAGTTCAACAAATTGTGAATTCAGCTGTTAAATATGGAAGAAAAATAGCAGTTTGTGGTAGAAGTATGATAAATATGATAGATGCAGCAAGAAGACTTGGATATATTGAAGTTCCAGATAATGTATTTATAGACATAGATATGATTAAAAATTATACAGATGACCAATTGGTTATAATTACTACAGGAAGCCAAGGAGAAACAATGTCTGCACTTACAAGAATGGCAAATGGAGAACACAAAAAGGTAACTTTAACTCCAAACGATATGGTAATAATATCTGCTACACCTATTCCAGGAAATGAAAAGGGTGTATCAAGAGTTATTAATGAATTAATGAAAAGTGGAGTAGAGGTAATATATAGTTCATTGGAAGCTATACATGTTTCAGGACATGCTTGCCAAGAAGAACAAAAATTAATTTTAGCATTAGCTAAACCTAAATATTTTATTCCTGTTCATGGTGAATATAGACAGCTAAAAGCTCATATGGAAACAGCAAAACAAATGGGAATAGAACAAGAAAATATTTTTATATTAGAAAATGGTAAAGTGTTGGAACTAAACGAAAACGAAGCTAAGTTTAATGGAACTATTCAATCTGGAAAAATTTTAGTAGATGGACTTGGTGTAGGAGACGTAGGAAATATAGTTTTAAGAGATAGACAACATTTATCACAAGATGGATTAATAGTAATAGTTATGACAATGGACTCTAATACAGGAGAAGTAATATCAGGACCAGATGTAGTTTCAAGAGGATTTGTTTATGTAAGAGAATCTGAAAACTTAATGGATGAAGTAAAGCAAGTTATTTCAGAGGAAGTTAGAAAATGTGAGGAAAATAGTATAAGAGATTGGAGTACTATTAAGTCTAATATAAAAGATACATTAAGAGATTATATTTTTAAGAAAACAAAAAGAAATCCTATGATTTTACCAATTATAATGGAAGTTTAATAAAATGCAGTAATACCAAAACGATAACCACAGATTCTATAATTTGAATCTGTGGTTACCGTTTTAGGATTGATTATCTTTTTCTATCAATGGAAAAAATAAATCCTGTGAGGAATAAAATCACGAAGGTTATTAAAATCAAGATGCACTTAACTTCAGTTCCATCAATTCCATTATAGGAATAAATGAAAGCAAACATTAAGGTGTATACCGTACAAATGAGGAAACCTAAAAGCATAAGGTCTCCAAGGCGTTCCTTGAAATTCCGTTTTTTCATGATGTTCACTCCTCAAAATAAAAATAGCATTGCTGCTTATGCATATTATAACATACTAAACATAAAAAATCTAATAATCACAATAAATTATTGAAAATCTAGTAATTATGGAGTATTATATATAAAATTAATAAACAAAACGAGGAGATAATATGAAACTAAATATTGTAATGGTAGAACCAGAAATACCACAGAATACAGGTAATATAGCAAGAACATGTGCAGCAATTGGCGCTAAATTACATTTAGTAGAGCCATTAGGATTTAAAATAACGGATAAATATTTAAAAAGGGCAGGTTTAGACTATTGGGATAAATTAGATATAGAAATGCATAGTTCACTAGAAAAATTTTTAAATAAATATAAGCCAGAAGAAAATAATATGTATTTTTCCACAACTAAGGGAAAACATTGTTATTCAGATGTAGATTACTCTAATTTAGAAGAAGTATTTATTTTATTTGGAAAAGAGACAAAAGGGCTTCCAGAAGACTTACTGCAGAAATATATAACTAATACAATAAGAATTCCTATGAGAGAACATTTGCGTTCATTAAATTTATCTAATTCTGTTGCGATAGTAGCGTATGAAATATGTAGACAAGTTGGATTTGATAATTTAGAGCAAATTAGTAAATATTTTGATTAATGTTAAAAAAATATAAATATTATAAAAAATACACATAATAAAATTAATTATAAAGATTAAGAAAAAGGTAAATTCTAAAAGTAAAATATAGTTTGTAGAGCTAAAATAAATCAAGAAAAATGCGGCAAAACAGCTAAAATACTGGACTTTTTAGCTGTTTTGTGGTATAATAATATTGTGTGGTGTTTATAGAAAAAGTTTATTGTGGAGGTAATTTATATGTTTAATGAAAATGAATTTAAATTTAATATAGATAATATAAAAAATGACTTAGCAATAGAAGGAATGGACATTTCACAAAATGACATAGATATGTATAAAATGTATGCAAATAATGAAATAACAATGCCAGATTTAATAGAAATGATAAAGCAAGAATCACTATAATAAAATTTATAACTTATATAAAAATTTACATTTTATTATATTAAGTGTAAAATGTGACCAAATGAGGTAAAAATGGAAGAAATATATAAAGATATTGGTTCTATACATTGCTATCCAGGGACAAATATATTAATAAATAAGTTAAACATAAAAGATGGAAACAAATTGCTTAAATACGAAGCTAAAATAACAGCAGCAAAATCCTTAGCATTAAGGCAAAAAGGTATTACTGGAAATTTCGATGTTGAACATTTTAAATCAATACATAAATTTTTATTTGAAGATATTTATTTATTTGCTGGAATTTTAAGAGATGAAAATATTTGCAAAGGTGAATTTAGATTTGCGAGTTTTGAATATATAGAACCAGAATTAAATAGACTTATGAGAGAATTAAAAAATGAAAATTACTTAAAAGGATTAAATAAGGAAGAATTAGCAAAAAGATTAGCATATTATTTATCTGAGTTAAACGTTTTACATCCTTTTAGAGAAGGAAATGGAAGAACGACGAGAGAATTTATAAGGCAATTAGCATTAAAAAATGGATATAAATTAAATTTAAAAAAAGTAATGCCAGAAGAGGTCTTAAATGCTAGTATAGAGTCTATTGTGGACACTAATCATTTAGAAAAAATATTTAATATATGTTTAGAAAAATAGCAATTTAGTAATATAATCAAATAATAATTAATTCAAAACATATATTTGGATATTAATAAGCTATATAAGGAAGGAATTATAATATGCAAGAAAAGTTAAGAGAGATATTGAAAAATAGTTATAGTCCATATTCAAATTTTAAAGTAGCGGCAATTGTTGTAATGAAGGATGGAAGTGAATTTAAGGGTGTTAATGTAGAAAATGCAAGTTATGGAGCTGCAATTTGTGCAGAGCGTAGTGCTATTGTTAGCGCTGTAAGTGCAGGATATAAAATAGGAGATTTTAAAGAATTACATGTTATGGTCGGAAGCGGAAAGATAGGAATGCCTTGTTTTATATGTAGACAGGTAATAAGTGAAATGTTTGAAAAAGATAATAATGTATATTGTTATGACACAAATGGAAATGTTAAAAAATATAAAGTAGAACAACTTTGCCCATATCCATTTGGAAAAGAGGATTTATAAATAAATAATATTAGAAAAAAGGTCAATTGAAAAGTTGAATGCAATTTTGAAAAAGTAAATGTAATATTAGAGAAAAGCGAATTTATAAACAATATTAGTTGCAATTGTAATAAGAGTATGTTATAATATTCTTTATCTACAGAGAAAGGACTGATTTTATGAATCAGCGGAGAAAAATCATTGTAAGGTCTTTAGGCAATTCGGATGTTACTCTCGAAGAGAGTGATGCTATTATCGAGAAGGTTATTAAGACCATCTTGAAGAACGGCGGGCGTAAGGTGCGCAACAACATCTACGAGATTAAAGACATCACCCCGGCTATTAAGAGGTTCAGTGATTTGAAGTATCGCTAAGGAAAATCTGGCGGCCAGACTATAATAAGTCGGCTGCCAGTTTTTTTTGACACTATAAATGTTTAATTTAAAGAAAAGTAGAAAAAAGATATTTTATATGATATATTAGTAATAAATATTAAATACTAATAAATTTTTATAAAATAATTTATTAGTAAATTATTTTATATTTGTTTTAAAAATGTAATTTAGTTTTGCAATTAACTATAAAATATGTATATGACTATATATAGGATTATCTTAATTTTCTTCAATTGGAATAATTCAACATAGTATTAATTTTCTTAAAGGGAATAGTTCAAATTAGTTTTTGTTTTAAACTGGAGGTAGTTATGCAGAAAATTTTAATAGTAGAAGATGACAAGAAATTATCAAAAGAATTAGAAAAATTTTTATCGCAAAATGGATATGAGATTAGTAGAATTACTAGTTTTGAAAATATAATTAATGATATATTAAATAGTAAATGCAATATGGTATTATTAGATATAAATTTACCAGGAAATAATGGAGAATATATATGCAAAGAAGTGAGAAAAATTTCAGAAGTACCAATTGTTATGATAACAAGTGTAGATAGTGAATTAGACCAGTTAATAAGTTTAAATTATGGTGCAGATGATTATATTACGAAACCTTTTAACATTCAAATATTACTTGCTAAGATTGCTACAATTTTGAAAAGAACTAATTCTAATAATAAAGATCAATCAAAAATAGACTGTAAAGATTTTATTTTAAATTTATCCAAAAGTACTATAGAAAAAGAAGAAAAGGAAATTGAGCTTACAAAAAATGAATTTAAAATAATATACTATTTAGTGCAAAATAGAGGTAAAATTGTTCCTAGGGAAGAGATAATGAGCTATTTATGGGATAGCGAGATGTTTGTTGATGATAATACATTAACAGTAAATATTACAAGAATTAGAAATAAATTAGAAGAAATTAATTTAAAAGATATATTAGAAACAAGAAGAGGACAGGGATATATATTAATTTAGAAAATATAAGAAGAATTTTTATATTAAGATTAAAATAAAAAATTAAAAAACAAAAAACAAATAATAAATAATAAATAACAGTAAAGACAAGGATAAATATTTTACTATATATGTTTTACAAGAAATAAAGTCAGTGTTATATATGGTATCTATAATGAAGATTGAAGAAAGGAAGTTTATATGAAAATAAGTGAATTTTTAAAAGATAAAACATTAGAAATAATTTTTGCGATATTTTTAATTATTACAATAATTGCTTTTCTTTCAGTTACACAGGTTGACTTATTTATTAAAATGTATATTCCAATAGCAATATTATTATTTTTTATAATTGTATTAACAGTAGAATATATAAAAAAGAAGAAGTTTTATAATGCAGTAAAAGAAAGTTTGATAGAATTAGATGAAAAATATTTAATAGCAGAGACTATAGAAAATCCATCTTTCTTAGATGGAAAATTGCTAAAAAATATTTTAATAGAAACAGATAAGTCTATGATAGAACATGTTAATAAGTATAAATATTTACAAGAAGAATATAAAGAGTACATAGAATTGTGGATACACGAGATTAAAACACCAATTGCAGCAGGAAAGTTAATAGTGCAAAATAATAAAAATGAAGTTACGAAAAGTATAGATGAGGAATTAGATAAAATAGAATATTATGTAGAACAAGCTTTATATTATGCAAGAAGCAATACTGTAGAAAAAGATTACTGTATTACAAAGTGTAACTTACAAGATATTGTAAATACAGTTATAAAAAAGAACAAAGACGATTTAATTAATAATAAAATTAAAATAAATATAGAAGATATTAATGAAAATGTTTATACAGATAGCAAATGGATAATATTTATATTAAATCAAATTATAACAAATTGTATAAAATATTCTAAAACAGAAAATGCAGAAATTAATATAAATGTAGAAATAAAAAAAGCAAGGGTAATATTAGATATTAAAGATAATGGAATAGGAATAAGAAAAGGTGAAATAACAAAAGTATTTGAAAAGGGATTTACAGGAAGTAACGGAAGAAAAGAAGGGAAAAAATCTACAGGTATAGGGCTATATTTATGCAGAAAATTATGTGGAAAATTGGGAATTGGAATAGAACTTAATTCAGAAGAAAATATTGGAACAGATGTAAAACTAGTATTTCCGAAAAACGATTATAACTTGATTGAGTAATTTAAGAAAATATGATTATATAGTTTAAGAATGTGTATGGTATAGTTTAAGAGAATTGTATCATACACATTAAAAAGTAATTTTAAGAAAAAAGAAGCTAATCTAACAGTGGACTGGACCAAAATTGCATAACTTTTGGGTTTGGTACAACAGTAGATTTGCTTCTTATTTTTGTAAATGTAGATAATATTACATTTGTATATCTTACGATTTTGTAATATTATTGAAAGCTAAATCGATGGTAATTCAGAAAAATAAAAGTTATAATAATATTAAATTAAGAAATTTATTTTTTAGAAACTATTAAAAATATTGATATGAGATGTTATTAAAGGAATGTTTTAAACATTAATATATGATAAAAAAACAAAAATAGTTTTGATTAAGAATTAAATTTTTAATAAATATACAAGGAGGAAAATTATGCAAGAAGTATTGGAAGTAAAAAATATTGAAAAATACTATGGAAACAAAGGAAATTTAACAAAGGCAATAGACAATATTAGTTTTAACATTGCAAAAGGAGAATTTGTTGGAATAATGGGAGCAAGTGGAAGCGGAAAAAGTACACTTTTAAATTGTATTTCAACAATAGACAGAGTAACGTCAGGGAATATTAAAGTAAATGGAGAAGAAATTACAAAGTTAAAAGGAAATAAATTAAACAAGTTTAGAAGAGAAGAGCTAGGCTTTATATTTCAAGATTTTAACTTATTAGACACATTGAGCTGTTATGAAAATATAGCGCTAGCATTAACTATTCAAAAGGTTCCTGCAAAGGAAATTCAAAAAAGAGTAAATGATGTAGCAGAAAAGTTAGGAATTACAGAAATATTAAAAAAATATCCTTATCAAGTTTCTGGTGGACAAAAGCAAAGGGTTGCATCTGCAAGAGCTATAATAACAAATCCAAAACTTATTTTAGCAGATGAACCAACAGGAGCGTTAGACTCAAAAGCAGCAAGGATGCTATTAGAAAACTTTGAATATTTAAATAAAGTAATGAATGCTACAATTTTAATGGTAACACATGATGCATTTACAGCAAGTTATGCTAATAGAATTTTATTTATTAAAGATGGAAAAATATTTAATGAATTAGTAAAAGGAAATGATACCAGAAACCAATTCTTTGAGAAGATTATTGAAGTTGTAACTCTTCTTGGAGGTGATTTAAATGATGTCATTTAAACTTGCCTTTAAAAGTATGAAGAAAAATATGAAAGACTATGTTATATATTTTTTAACATTAGTTTTAGGAGTAGCAATATTTTACATATTTAATAGCTTAGATGCACAACAAGCAATGTTAGAAATGTCTGAGTCTAAAAGACATATTATAGATTTAATGATACAAATGCTTGGAGGAGTTTCAGTTTTTGTATCATTTGTATTAGGATTTTTAATTGTATTTGCAAATAACTTTTTAATAAAAAGAAGGAAAAAAGAATTTGGGTTATACATGCTTTTAGGGATGGGAAAAGGCGGAATTTCTAAAATCTTATTAATTGAAACTTTATTAATAGGAGCATTTTCTTTAGCAATTGGTTTATTAATAGGTGTTTTTGCATCTCAATTCATGTCAGTATTAGTTGCAAATTTATTTGAAGCAGATATGATGGAATATCAATTTGTATTTTCACAGTCTGCTTTAATTAAAACAATTATCTATTTTGCAATAATTTATATAATTGTTATGCTATTAAATTTATTTACAACATCAAAATATAAATTAATAGATTTATTAACAGCAAACAAAAAGAATGAAAAAGTAAAATTTAGAAATCCAGTATTATCTGTACTTATATTTTTAGTATCTGTTGTAGTATTAGGAATAGCTTATTATTTAGCAATTACAGAAATAGTTAGTGTAGAAGCAACAGGAGTTATGATAGCAATTGCACTAGGATGTATAGGAACATTTTTGTTTTTCTACTCTTTATCTGGCTTTTTATTAAAGTTTATACAAACAAGTAAAAAAATATATATGAAAAACTTAAATATTTTTGTATTAAGACAAGTAAACAGCCAAGTAAATACAACAACATTTTCTATGACAATAATATCAATTTTGCTATTTTTAACAATTTGCATATTTTCATCAGCAATATCACTTAATAATACAATGACACAACAACTAGAAGAATGTAATCCAGTAGATATTACAGTATATAGAAGTGCTAATCATATGAGTGATAATGGAAAACCAAAAACAGTAGCAGAAACATTGAAATTAGTAGGAATAGATCCAGAAAAATATTTTAGTGAATATATAGAAACACCAGTATATGTAACAGAAGAGTTAACTATTGGAAAAGGATTAGGAGAAGAAATATTTAACAGTGCTAAACTAGAATTTTCTGGAATAAGAGATGATCAATTAGAAAGAATTATGAAAGTATCTGACTATAATAAAATTGCAAGAATGTTTGGAGAGCAAGAGATAAATATAGACAGTAATGAATATGCAATTATAGGAGACTATGATGCAGTTGTTGATATTAGAAACAAATCATTATCAATAGGACATGAAATCGTTTTAGATGGAGAAACATACAGACCAGCATATAATGAATGTGTATATGGATTTATAAGTGATTCAACTCAACATATGGAAACAGGAATATTTATAGTACCAGATAGTGCAGTAAAAGAAGAATGGAGAAAATTTAATTACTTAAATGCAAATTATATTGGCGAAACTGAAGAAGAAAAGCAAATAGTAGAAGAGAAAATTGTAAATTTATCAGATGATGAAACAATAAATGCCTCAAATGTAGGTGATATGATGGCATTAAGTAAATTAACAAATTATGAAGCTAGTAAAGGAATAGGAAGTATAGTTATATTTATAGGACTATATTTAGGCGTAATATTTTTAATATCATGTGCAGCAATACTTGCACTTAAACAACTTTCAGAAAGTGCAGATAATAAAGAAAGATATGACATATTAAGGAAAATAGGTGCTGACGAAAAAATGATAAATGGAGCATTATTTAAACAAATTGCGATATTTTATATGATACCATTAGCCTTAGCTATAATTCATTCGATTTTTGGAATAATTACAGCAGGAAAAATACTAGCAGTATTTGGTAAGCAAGACGTTGTAGGAGGAATAATAACTACAGCAATACTTATTGTAACAATATATGGAGGTTATTTCTTAGCAACTTACTTCGGAAGCAAAAACATTATAAAAAGTGGAAATTAATACAAATAATTTTTTATAAACTTAGGAAAAAAATGTAATTAACTAAGAGTAAAATATTTAAACAATCCATGTAGTAAATTTTTAAGTTCGACTGCGGACGCATGGCTACTTACAATTTGCGTTAAAACACAAATTGTAAGACCTTGTTTCACTACTAAATTACTACATGGATTGTTTTTTTATGTTTATAAAAATATATAAATAAAAATTTTGAATAATTGGAAAGCAATCCAATAGTCAACAATTTCTTCCACATATTGTTAAAAATAAGTGGAAAGAAGTATGTAAAAAATAATTTTAAAAAGAATTAAAAATAAAAAAATTATAAAAAATAAAAAAAATTACAAAAAAAGCTTGCTATT
>JABLTQ010082202.1_pt1 | contig 16392 bp, 10 predicted proteins | sample 7160101 | NCBI WGS metagenome assembly JABLTQ01 (sample SAMN14651228, study PRJNA627086) | human gut metagenome | isolation source: feces | host: Homo sapiens
AGGCAATACCGCACAATTCCCGCCTGACGGCTTAAGCACCGCTCCGGCGGCTGCGGCACGGCAACTGCGTTGCCAAAATACTCGATAATACACAAAGTATTATCTGCGCTTTTGGCTTAGCAGCTGCCGCACCTCGCTCGCCGTATCGGCACTTAGAATTATACGGTATTGCCTTTACAATTAAAAAGATCTATACTATAATGAAACAACAGTAAGTTGTACAAGACGAACTTAAGTTGTAAATGAACGACCAACAACAGGGGAGGTCCGCTATGCCGGAACAACAGGAAAATCAAACCGAGGTGTTCCACCTCAAAGCACCGTTCACACCGACTGGCGACCAGCCCCAGGCGATTGAAGCGCTGGTGCAAGGCCTGAAAGCGGGGGATAAAGGTCAAACTTTGCTGGGCGTTACCGGCTCCGGCAAAACCTTTACGATGGCCAATATCATTGCACAGTGCAACCGCCCCACACTGATTCTGGAACCAAACAAAACCCTGGCCAGTCAGATCTGCACCGAGATGCGCGGATTTTTCCCCGATGATGCGGTGGAATATTTTGTGAGCTATTACGACTATTACCAGCCGGAAGCCTACATCCCCTCCACCGATACCTATATTGAAAAAGACAGCGCCATCAATGATGAGATCGACCGCCTGCGCCATTCGGCCACGGCGGCATTGTCGGAGCGGCGCAATGTTATCATTGTGGCGTCGGTTTCCTGCATTTATTCCTTGGGCGACCCTATCGATTACCGCAGCATGGTCATCAGCCTGCGCCCCGGTATGCAGATGGAGCGGGACGAGCTCTGCCGCCGCCTGGTCAAGCTGCAATATGAACGCAACGATATGAACTTTATCCGCAATAAGTTCCGCGTTCACGGCGATATTGTGGATATCCACCTTGCTTATAATGATGAATACGCCATCCGTGTCGAATTCTTCGGCGATGAAATCGACCGCATTTCCGAGTTTGATCCCCTGACCGGCGAGCGCAAAAATATTGTGCGCCATGTGGCCATTTTCCCCGCCAGCCACTATATCGTCGGCCCTGAAAAAATGAAAGAAGGTCTCGCCAAAATCCAGACCGAGATGGAACAGCAGGTGCAGGCCTTTACTGCAGAGGGCAAACTGCTGGAAGCCCAGCGCATCCAGCAGCGCACCCAGTATGATATGGAGATGCTACAGGAAGTTGGCATGTGCAAGGGCATCGAGAACTACTCTGCCGTGCTGTCCGGCCGTGCCCCCGGCTCCACCCCCACCACGCTGCTGGACTACTTCCCCAAAGATTTTATCCTGATGGTGGATGAAAGCCATGTGATGCTGCCGCAGGTCCGTGGCATGTTCGGCGGGGACTACAGCCGCAAAAAAACGCTGGTGGAATATGGCTTCCGCCTGCCCTCAGCGTTTGACAACCGCCCGCTGAAATTTGAGGAATTTGAATCCAAGGTCGGCCAGACGATCTTTGTCAGCGCTACCCCCGGCCCCTATGAACGGGAACATTCCAGCCGCGTGGCCGAGCAGGTCATCCGCCCCACCGGTCTGCTGGACCCCGTCATCATGGTGCGCCCAGTGGAAGGCCAGATCGAGAATCTGCTGGGCGAAATTTTGCAGCGCATCGACCGCGGCGAGCGTGCCCTAGTTACCACCCTGACTGTCAAAATGGCCGAGGACCTGACCGACTACCTGGAAGAACACGGCGTGCACACCAAGTATATGCACCACGAGGTGGATACCTTTGAGCGCATGGAGATCATCAAGGACCTGCGCACCGGTGCCATTGATGTGATTGTCGGCATCAACCTTCTGCGCGAGGGCCTGGACCTGCCGGAAGTTTCGCTGATCGCCATTCTGGATGCCGACAAAGAGGGCTTCCTGCGCAGCGAAACCAGCCTGATTCAGACCATTGGCCGCGCGGCCCGCAACGCAAACGGCGTGGTGCTGATGTACGCCGATGAAGTAACCCCCAGCATGGAGCGCGCCATCATGGAAACTGAGCGCCGCCGTGCCATCCAGGATGCCTACAACAAAGAACACGGCATTACACCAAAAACTATCGTGAAAGCCATCGGCGGCGGGCTGGAAATCAGCATGAGCGAAGAAAACAAAAAGATGCGCCAGCACCGTATGAGCCGCGCTGAACGCGAACAGACCATTACCCGCCTGACCCGCGAGATGAAAGAAGCCGCCCGCCTGCTGCAGTTTGAGCACGCCGCATTCCTGCGTGATGAGATTGAAAAGCTGCAGCGCGGGGAGGACCCTACCGCCGATACCAGCACCCGCCGCGCCGCTGAAAAACAGCGCAAAACGGGCAAGGGGAGAAGGAGCTATAAAAAGTGAGCAACATTCAAATTGATGCCAACAACCGCATTACGATCAAGGGCGCGCGGGAGCATAACCTGAAAAACGTCAACCTGGTTCTGCCGCGCAACAAGCTGATTGTTATGACGGGCCTTTCCGGCTCCGGCAAGTCCAGCCTGGCCTTTGATACCATCTTTGCGGACGGCCAGCGCCGCTATATGGAAAGCCTTTCCAGCTATGCCCGCATGTTCCTGGGCCAGATGGAAAAGCCCGATGTGGACGAAATCACCGGCCTTTCCCCGGCGGTTTCCATTGATCAGAAAACCACCAGCCACAACCCGCGTTCCACCGTGGGCACCGTGACGGAAATTTATGATTATCTCCGTTTGATGTATGCCCGCATCGGCGTTCCGCACTGCCCGGTCTGCGGACGCGTCATCAGCCAGCAAACGGTGGACGAGATGGTAGACGAGGTGCTTAAACTGCCGGAACGCACCCGCTTCCAGGTGCTGGCCCCTGTTGTGCGGGGCCGCAAAGGCACCCAGGCCAAGGAGCTGGACGCTGCCCGCCGCGGCGGTTACGCCCGCGTGCGCATTGACGGCAACATGTATGATCTGGACGAAGAGATCAAGCTGGAAAAGAATATCAAGCATACCGTTGAAATCGTCGTAGACCGCCTGTCCATCAATGATACGGTGCGCGGCCGCCTGGCCGATTCTATTGAGACTGCCGTTGCCCTGACCGGCGGCCTTGTCATCATTGATGTTATCGGCGGCGAACCGATGGAGTTCAGCCAGAACTATGCCTGCCCGGAGCACGGTGTTTCCATTGACGAACTTTCCCCCCGCATGTTCAGCTTTAACAATCCCTTTGGTGCCTGTGAAACCTGCACCGGCCTGGGCACCTTTATGAAGGTGGACCCGGCCCGCGTGATTCCGGATCCGCACAAGTCCATCCGCGAAAGTGCCATCAAGGCCAGCGGCTGGTATTATGCGGAGGGGTCCATCTCTGAGATGTATTACAAAGCGCTGGGCAAGCGCTATGGCTTTACGCTGGATACCCCCATCAAGGAGATGAGCAAAGAAGCCGTGCACGCCATCCTGTATGGCACCGGAACTGAAAAAATCGAGATGCAGCGCGAGAATATGTTTGGCTCCGGCACCTATATGAACACGTTTGAGGGCATTATCCCCAGCCTGGAGCGTCGCTTCCGTGAAACAGGCAGCGAGTGGGTCAAGGAGGAAATCGCCCTTGTCATGTCCAGCGAGGAGTGCCCCACCTGCCACGGCCAACGCCTGAAGCCCACCAGTCTCGCCGTCACGGTGGGCGGCATCAACATTGCCCAGTTCTGCGATATGAGCGTGAACGAGGAGCTGGAATTTATTCAGACGGCAAAAGTGTCCGAGCGGGATGAAGTCATCGCTGCCTCCATCTTCAAAGAGGTCAAAGAGCGTCTGGGCTTTTTGAAGAGCGTGGGTCTGGGGTACTTGACCCTGTCTCGCGGCGCATCGTCCCTTTCCGGCGGCGAAAGCCAGCGCATCCGCCTGGCAACCCAGATCGGCAGCGCACTGACCGGCGTGCTGTATGTGCTGGATGAACCCAGCATCGGCCTGCACCAGCGCGATAACGATAAGCTGATTGCCACCATGAAGCGCCTGCGCGACCTGGGCAACACCCTGATTGTAGTAGAGCACGACGAGGACACCATGCGCCAGGCGGACTATATTGTGGATGTCGGCCCCGGTGCCGGTGTGCATGGCGGCGAGATCGTGGCCGCCGGCAGTGTGGAGGACATCTGCAATGCCCCGCGCAGTGTGACCGGCGAGTACCTTTCCGGCCGCAAATTTGTGGAAGTTCCCACCGCCCACCGCTCTGGCAACGGTAAAATGCTCACGGTGGTCAAAGCGCGGGAAAACAACCTGCAAAACATTACCGTGGATTTTCCCCTTGGCAAAATGATCTGCGTGACCGGTGTTTCCGGTTCCGGCAAGTCCACGCTGGTCAATGAAATTTTGTATAAGTCGCTGGCCGCAGCGCTCAACGGCGCCCGCAGCCGCCCCGGCCAGTGTGACAAAGTTCAGGGTATGGAATGGATCGATAAGGTCATCGGCATTGACCAGTCGCCCATTGGCCGCACCCCGCGCTCCAACCCGGCCACCTACACCGGTGTGTTCGGCGATATCCGCACCCTCTTCTCCAACACCCAGGATGCCAAACAGCGCGGTTACGGCCCCGGCCGGTTCAGCTTCAACGTCAAGGGCGGCCGCTGCGAAGCCTGCGAGGGCGGCGGCATTGTGCAGATCGAAATGCACTTTCTGCCGGATATTTACGTCCCCTGCGATGTCTGCAAGGGCAAGCGCTATAACCGCGAAACGCTGGAAGTAAAATATAAAGACAAAAACATCTCCGATGTGCTGGATATGACGGTGGAGGAAGCCTGCAATTTCTTTGCCAACCAGCCCAAAATTGCGCGCAAACTGCAAACCCTGCAGGAAGTTGGCCTTGGCTATGTGCAGCTGGGCCAGTCGGCCACCACACTTTCCGGCGGCGAAGCCCAGCGTGTCAAGCTGGCCAACGAGCTTGCCCGCCGCGATACCGGCAAAACCGTCTATATTCTGGACGAGCCTACCACAGGCCTGCACATTGCCGATGTGCACCGCCTGGTCAAGGTGCTGGATAAGCTGGCCGATGCGGGCAACACCGTGATCGTGATCGAGCATAACCTGGATGTGATCAAGCGTGCCGACTATATCATCGACCTGGGGCCGGAGGGCGGCAGCGGCGGCGGTACCATTGTGGCAACCGGTACGCCGGAACAGGTGGCCCAGAACCCGAACTCCTTCACCGGCCAGTACCTGAAACCCGCGCTGGAGCGCGCCTGGAAACTGCAGGGCACAGCTCCGGCCCCCGTGCCGGAAGAGCCGGGACGCCCGGCGCCCGCAGAGGAAAAAGCCTCCGCCCAGCCGCCGCGCAAACGCAAAAAAGCAGACAAAAAATAACCACAACAGGGAACTTTGTGCAGCAAAAACGCAAAATTGGATTTGACAATTCCTGTCAACCTGTGGTTTAATTATCTTTACGCGCCTGAAAAAGCAAAATTCTGCGCGCACAGGGGTACGCAGCAGCGTGATTCCCTGCATCCAAAAACGGGAGGGAACTGCCGAATGGCAAAAAAGAAGGAAGAATACGGCAACGAAAGCATCAAGAGCTTAAAAGGTGCAGACCGTGTGCGCAAGCGCCCGGCCGTTATCTTTGGCTCTGACGGTGTGGAAGGCTGTGCCCATTCCATTTTTGAGATCGTATCCAACTCCATCGACGAAGCGCGTGACGGCCACGGCAACAAAATCAACGTTACCCTTTACCCGGATCACTCTGTGGAAGTAGAGGACTTTGGCCGCGGTATCCCCGTCGATTACAATAAAGCTGAAGAACGCTGGAACTGGGATCTTGTGTTCTGCGAACTGTACGCGGGAGGCAAATATGGCGAGGGTAGCGGCAACTATGACTTCTCCCTTGGCCTGAACGGCCTTGGCCTTTGCGCCACCCAGTATTCCAGCGAGTGGATGACTGCGGATATTTACCGCGATGGCATGCACTATCACCTGGATTTCAAAAAAGGTGAGAATGTCGGCGGGCTGAAAAAAGAGCCGTTCACCGGCCGCCGCACCGGCTCCGTCATCCGCTGGAAACCGGACACCGATGTGTTTACCGACATCAATGTTCCGGCGGATACCTTCAAGGATATGCTGCGCCGCCAGGCCGTTGTCAATGACGGTGTGACTCTCGTGTTCAACGACCGCACGGGCGAACGTGCCGAAAAAATCGAATATTTCTATGAGCATGGCATTCAGGACTATGCCAATGAGATCGCCGGTGAGGGAACCCTGACCCCGGTGCATTTCTGCTCCGGTTCCGCAATCGGCCGCGACCGTGATGATCAGCCGGAATATCAGGTCAAAATGAACGTGGCGTTCTGCTTTTCCAACGCGGTGCAAACGCTGGAATACTATCACAACTCTTCGTGGCTGGAGCACGGCGGCAGCCCGGACCGCGCTGTCCGCCTGGCCTTTGTCAACCAGATCAACAACTGGCTGAAAAATAAGGGTCTGTACAAGAAAAACGAAAGCTCCATCACCTTCAACGATGTGCAGGACTGCCTGATTCTGGTTTCCTCCAGCTTCTCCACCCGCACCAGCTACGAGAACCAGACCAAAAAGGCCATCACCAACAAGTTTGTGGCCCAGGCCATGACGGAGTTCCTCAAGCACCAGCTGGAAGTCTACTTTGTGGAGCACCCGGACGAAGCCGAAAAAGCCTGCAAGCAGGTGCTAATCAATAAGCAAAGCCGCGAGCACGCCGAAAAAGCGCGTGTGTCCATCAAAAAAACAATGACCCAGCAGATGGACCTGGCCAACCGCGTGCAGAAATTTGTGGACTGCCGCACCAAGGATGCCACCCGCCGCGAACTGTACATCGTGGAGGGCGATTCCGCTATGGGCGCGGTCAAACAGAGCCGCGATTCGGAGTTCCAGGCTATCATGCCCATTCGCGGCAAGATCCTGAACTGCCTGAAGGCCGATTACGCCCGCATTTTCAAGTCTGACATTATCACAGACTTGATCCGCGTGATGGGCTGCGGCGTGGAGCTGGGCGGCAGCCACAATAAGGACCTGGCTACCTTTAATCTGGACAACCTGCGCTTTAACAAGATCGTCATCTGTACCGATGCTGATGTGGACGGTTATCAGATCCGCACCTTGGTGCTGACGATGCTCTACCGCCTGACCCCCACCCTCATCAATCAGGGGTATGTGTATATCGCGGAATCCCCGCTGTATGAGATCAACACCAAAAATAAGACCTACTTTGCCTATACCGAGCCGGAAAAGGCCGATATCATGAAGCGGATCGATGGCCAGAAGTTTACGATCCAGCGATCCAAAGGTCTGGGCGAAAACGACCCCGAAATGATGTGGCTGACCACCATGAGCCCCGAAAGCCGCCGCTTAATTAAAGTTCTGCCCACCGATGTTCAGCGCACGGCGGAGGTGTTTGACCTGCTCCTGGGCGACAATCTGCAGGGCCGTAAGGAGCACATTGCGGAGCACGGCGCTGAATATCTGGACGATCTGGATGTATCTTAATCAGGGGAGGAGAGAGCACAATGGCAAAAAAAGCAACCAAAAAGAAAGCCGCCCCTGCCCGCCCGCAGCTGGGCGATAACGTCGAGATCCTCTCTGCCGGTGAGGTCATCGAAAGCCCCATTACCGATACGCTGGAAACAAACTACATGCCTTACGCCATGAGCGTTATTGTTTCCCGCGCGCTGCCGGAAATTGACGGCTTCAAGCCCGCCCACCGCAAACTGCTGTATACCATGTACGGCATGGGCCTGCTGAAAGGCGCCCGCACCAAAAGCGCCAACATCGTGGGCAGCACCATGCACCTGAACCCCCACGGCGATGCCGCCATTTACGACACCATGGTGCGTATGGGCCGTTCCAACGAAAGCCTGCTGGTGCCCTTTGTGGACTCCAAGGGTAACTTTGGCAAGGCGTACAGCCGCGATATGGCTTACGCCGCCGCTCGTTACACCGAGGCAAAGCTGGAACCCGTGTGTGAAGAGCTGTTCCGCGATATCGACAAGGATACTGTGGATTTTGTGCCCAACTATGACGGCACCACCACCGAACCGACGATGCTGCCGGTCACCTTCCCGACCATTCTGGCCAACAACACACTGGGCATTGCGGTCGGTATGGCGTCCAACATCTGTTCCTTCAACCTGGTGGAGCTCTGCAATGCAACCATCGCCCTGATGAAAGACGACCAGGCGGACCTGGCCCAGCTGATGCCCGCGCCGGATTTTGTCGGCGGCGGTTCCATCCTGTATGATGCCGCCGAGATGCAGAATGTGCTGGAAAAAGGCCGCGGCAGCATCCGCGTGCGCGCCCAGTGGGCTTACGATAAAGAGAACAACTGCATTGACATCACCCGCATTCCGCCGACCACAACGGTGGAAGCCATCATGGATAAGATCACCGAGCTGGTCAAACTGGGCAAGATCCGTGAGATCAGCGATATGCGTGATGAAACCGACCTGAACGGCTTGAAGCTGACCATCGACCTCAAGCGCGGCCAGGACCCGGACAAGCTGATGGCGCGTCTGTTCAAGGCAACCCCGCTGGAGGACAGTTTTGCCTGCAACTTCAATGTGCTGATCGGCGGCCAGCCCCGCGTGTTGGGCGTGCGCCAGATTTTGTTGGAGTGGATCGCATTCCGCTCCGAATGCGTGCGCCGCCGCACCTACTATGATCTGCAGGGCAAGCAAAAGCGTCTGCACCTGCTGCGCGGCCTGGAAGCTATCCTGCTGGATATTGATAAGGCAATTGAAATTGTGCGCAACACTGCGGAAGAATCCGAGGTTGTGCCCAACTTGATGATCGGTTTTGGCATTGACGAAGTGCAGGCTGAGTATGTGGCGGAAATCAAGCTGCGCCACCTCAACCGTGAGTATATCCTCAAACGCACCGAGGAAATTGAGGAACTGGAGAATGCGATCGCAGACTTGGAAGATGTTCTCAAACGCCCCGCCCGCATCCGCAAGATCATTATGACCGAGCTGGGCGATGTTGCCAAAAAGTATGGCAGCCCCCGCAAAACGGAAATTCTGTACGACCTGCCGGACGATTCTGCTGCCGATGAGCAGAACGAGATCCCGGATTACCCGGTCACGGTGTTCTTTACGCGGGAAGGCTACTTCAAAAAAATTACCCCGCAGAGCCTGCGCATGTCTGGCGAGCAGAAGCTGAAAGACGGCGACGAGGTGGTTTATACCAAAGAGACCACCAACAGCGCCGAGCTGCTCTTCTTTACCAACCATGCCCAGGTGTACAAATCCCGCGCATCGGAATTTGCTGATACCAAGGCCAGCGTGCTGGGTGATTATGTCGCTTCCAAGCTGGAAATGGAAGAGGGCGAAGTGCCGCTGTTCATGACGGTCACAGTCGATTACCGTGGTTACATGCTGTTCTTCTACCAGAACGGCAAGTGTGCAAAGATCCCGCTGGTCAGCTATATGACCAAGCAGAACCGCCGCAAGCTGCTGAAAGCCTATAGCGATAAGGAAGAACTTGCCGCAATGCTGCACATTGAGGAAGAAACCGAGCTGGCCGTCTTCACCAGCGGCGGCACCGGTGGCCCACGCTTGATCCTGGTCGGCAGTGCGCTGATTCCCGAAAAGGCTACCCGCGATACCGCCGGTATCAACATGGTAACGCTGAAAAAGAACGCCCGAATCGCCAAAGTGCGCCCGGCGGCGGGGCTGGAACTGAAAGACCCGCATCGCTACCGCGTGCGCACCCTGCCCGCAGCCGGCGCGCTGCTCCGCCAGGAGGACACGACCGAGCAGATGAGTCTGTAAGGAGCAAAAAAAGGCAATGCAATCTTTTTCTGCACAAGGTAGGGTAAAGTTCTTGCATTTTGCTTTTTGGTATGTTATATTATAACCTGTATGAGAGTTAGGGCAGGCCGAAACATCCGTTTTGGCTGTGGCCTGAAAAGGAGTTGCTGTTAATCCATGACCGCTTATGAAATCGCGTTCGGCGTTGTGCTGATCATTGTTTCGGTTCTGATCGTTGTGTTCACTTTGTCCCAGACCCAGAAAGGGCAGGGCCTGTCTGCTGCCATTATGGGTGATAGCAGCTTTATGGCTGCCGGCCGCGAGCGTGGCCTGGATGCCAAGCTGGCCAAAGTGACCAAAATCTGCGGCGCTGTTTTCTTTGTAGCTACGCTGCTGGTTGGTGTGCTGAGTGCCCGCTTGTAATTGAATGAAAGGAGAACGGTCTGGCCAATTTTGTTGGCGTTCCGCTTTCCCTTATTCAGGAACCGTCAACGACCCGCCCAATACCGCGGGTCGTTTTTTATGGGAAAAATAAAAAGGTCACAATGGTGCAGGTGCTGCCGCGAAACCAAAGGCCACGCCTGCTATGGAAGGACCCTGCCGGGTGGCAGGGTGACGTAAACGAGGAGTAAAAACAAAGGCATGGGCCGCTGCCTGTGCCCAACCCAAAGGAGAAAACATGACACCATTACAGAAAAATATTCTTGCGGCGTGCAAGCACCGCCCCCAGACCCTGCGTGAACTGCAGAATGCTTTGCAGGTGGATAATTCCCGCCTGCGCAACACCGTAACCGGCATGGTAGCTACCGGTATGCTGTCCGCCCGCAACGGTACCTATGTTCCGGGTTTTGCCGTGATGGAAAATACCGATGCCCCCGCTGGCATTCCCTGCACACTGGTCAAGCTGGCGGCCCGCTTCGGCTTTGCGTCCCGCGATGACGGCACCGGCGATATCTTTATTCCCGGCCGCGCCCTGCATGGTGCTATGCCGCAGGATAAAATCATCATCAAACTGTTCGACCACCCCCGTGTGGAGGGCAGCGCCGAGGGTGAAGTGGTGGAGGTGACCACCCCGCACAACACCTTTGCCGGTACCATTGTGCTGACTGAGGATGGCCGCCTTGCCGTGGAGCCGGACGGCTGCCGTGATGTGCGCATTGTGCTGGATAAAAAAGGCGTCAACGGCGCACAGCTGGGGGATAAGGTCGGTGCTATCCTGACCAACCGCGGCCAGCGCCATATGGACCACCGCTGCGCTGTTGCCGAGCGCTTCGGCACTTCCGACCGCGCAGCAGAGTGCGCCAAGGCTGTGCTGTATGGCCGTGATGTCCGCCAGGAATTCCCGGAGGAGGTATTGGCCGAAGCTCACGCATATGATAACGCTCTCATCGACCCCGCCGAAGCTGCCCACCGCGCCGACCTGCGCGGTCTGCCGATCTTTACCATCGACTCTGCCGAGACCAAGGATATCGACGACGCCATCAGCCTGATGAAGACCCAGAACGGCGGCTATGAGCTGGGCGTTCATATTGCGGATGTCAGCCACTATGTCCGCCCGGACACCGCGCTGGATAAGGAAGCTTATGAGCGCGCAACTTCCATCTATTACGCGGATAAAGTCATCCCCATGCTGCCCACCCAGCTTTCCAACGGCATCTGCAGCCTCAATGAAGGGGAGGAGCGCCTGGCGTTCTCCTGCCTGATGCAGCTGGATGAAAGCGGCAATATCCATAGCTATCAGTTCGTCAAGAGCGTCATCCGCAGCCGTGTCAAGGGCGTTTATAAAGAAATTAACGCTCTGTTGGACGGCTCCAATGACCCGGCTCTGGTGACGAAATATAAAGACGTTATGGCTCAGCTGCCCGCGATGACCGAGCTGTACGAAAAGCGCCTGGCTCTGCGCAAAGCACGCGGCGCGATGGACATCGAATCCGACGAAGCCAAGTTGGTCATGGACGAGGAAGGCCGCTGCGTGGATATCGTCAAGCGCACCCGCGGTGTGTCGGAGTGCATGATCGAAGAGTTCATGCTGCTGGCCAACCAGTGCGCTGCCAATGCGGGCCGTACCCATCATGTGCCGTTTGTGTACCGTATCCATGAAGCCCCCGATGCCGAGCGCATGGAAAAGCTGAGCAACACCCTGAAAGCCTGCGGCCTGAACGTCCACTTTGCCGGGGAAGTGCCCACCCAGCTGGAGCTTTCTGCCATTCTGGACGAAACCCGCGGCCAGCCCATCCAGATCCCGGTCCACACCGGTATCCTGCGCAGCATGCAGAAAGCTCGCTACTCTCCGGAGCCGAAAGGCCATTACGGCCTGGTGCTGGCAGACTATGCCCACTTTACCAGCCCCATTCGCCGTTACCCGGACCTTGCCATCCATCGCATCCTGACGGATATGCTGGTGGGCAAGCCGGAGCAGGAGCTCATCAAGGATTATACCGGTTTTGCCACCCACGCCAGCGAGCAGTCCAGCCGCCAGGAAGTTTCCGCCGTGCGCATTGAGCGCGATGTGGAGGACCTGTACAAGGCCGAGTATATGCACAACCACCTGGGCGAAGTCTACACCGGCACCGTGGCAGGTGTAACACCGCGCGGTATTTTTGTGGCGCTGGAAAACACCGTAGAGGGCTTTGTGCCTGCCGCACAGCTCTGCAAGGGCGAAGCCACTGTGGTGGAGGGCGTCAGCATTCTGGACCCGCTGACCGGAAAACGCTGGATGCTGGGCGACCCCGTCAAAGTGCAGGTGGCCGGTGCCAATGTTGCCCTTGGCCGCATTGATTTTGACTATATGCCGCTGTAATCATAGTTTTTTATAAAAAGAGCAAACCAATAAAAGCAAAGCTGCCGTCCCGTACTGATATGTATCCGGTTTTCTGGACACGGGTAAAAATCGAATAATTAAGGCAACACCGCACAATTCCCGCCTTACGGCTTAGGCACTGCTCCGGCGGCTGCGGCACGGCATCTGCGTTGCCAAAATGCTCGATAAGACATCCAGTATTATCTGCGCTTTTGGCTTAGCGTCTGCCGCACCTCGCTCGCCGTATCGGCACTTAGAATTATGCGGTATTGCCATAAATTTGATTGTGGTAAAAAAGTTATGATATGGCAGTACGTTTGATATGGGCAGGTTTTATGTTCTCATCTCAAAGCGCTCTTTTCATCATTTTGGGGTGGACGGACATAACGCAGCATGCCTTCTTCGCAGGCACCGAATCGTAAATAGTTGAATTTTGCTTCATTCAGTGTTATTCCATGGTTAGAGTCGCTGGGTTCATCATTAGAAGCAATGAATGGGTCATTCTCCCAAAAACAGACAGGGCAAATATACCCGCAGTCTTCGCCTGGTGAAACGTTATAGGTGAAATATCCACAACAAGGACATTGATATTTTTCCAAGATATGATTACCTCTGCAAACTGGAACTTGTCGGGTTCTTTACATAGATAAAATATTAATTTTTCTTTCCACACCTAAAAAAAATAAAGTCTGGCTGATGAATAACTCCTCCAAACATATCTGTTCGCTTTTCTCTAATTGATTCTAGTACTTTTGATTCCTGACATTCCTCAATAATAAATCCAGCAGAAACAATATCATTTATTAATGTTGAAATCGTTCTATGATAAAGTTCATATTCATCTACTACCCAATGAATAACACGCTTACCCTCTATTCCGTAATTTCGTAGATTAGCATATAATCTTTCTCCAGTTTCTGTTCTGGTATATCTGTCGAAAGTCCCATCATATGCTGTACTTATTGGGTGTGACATCGAAAAAACACATTTGCCATTTTCATTCAAGTGACTATAAATCTGTTTCATAAGCCTTTCAAAATTTTCTACATAATCAAAAGCCAATGAACTTGTAATAACATCAAACTTTTCCTCTAAATCATCCAATTCTTCAAAAGCCAGTCTTCTGTATTCAATATTAGAGGCAGCATTATTTTTTCTTGCATATGCTAACATTTTTTCCGATATATCAATTCCAAGAACGGATAACGCCCCTTTCTTTGAATATTGAAGTGCATGTTGCCCCATACCACATCCAATATCTAATACTTTCTTTTTATATAGTTCAGGTATCATTCCTAATATTATTGGTGTCTCAATAATATCATTAAAATTGATTTCTTTGCTACGTATTTTCTCGAAGTTTTCGTAAAATAAATCATTATCATAAATATTTTGTTTTGACATTCTGCAACCAGCCTTTCATATAAAAAATTATTTTTTGTTTTCTTCTACTTCCATCTTCTTGTCTTTCGGGCAACAAGCATCCTTCTCTTTCAGCTCGGTCAATTCCGATTTTCGAAACACAAGTTTATTTTTCTTCCATTTTGTCTAAAAGCAGATTGATTTTTTTGAGAATCAAGTATGTGCAGGAAATAATGAGAGAGATTAACAGTGTGACTGCTGTATAAAGTGGGTAAAAATAAGAGTTTATAAAGTCATCTCCACCAGGAATCAGTGACCCAACAAGTCCACCGAATAGAAGATTTCCATATAAGAAAACAAAAAAGCTGATACATCCAATCATGACTGCTTTAGATGATGGTTTCATATTGAAAATACCTCCTATTCCAGATAAAACACCCCATCGGGGTTATAACTCGTTCTGTTCGCAGTGATTTCAATGCCGTAGTGGTCGTAAACATTTCCCTCAGTATCCATATCGATCCAGCGGTTGTTCAGATCCTGCTCACTCATCATGCAATAGCCAACGCACGCCGGATCGTTAAAGTAAAATACATAACCCGGCTCCTGCTTCTGGTAGCCGACACAGATGACCCAGTGCCCCTCGGTCAAATAGGTGTCCGCATCATCGGAATTTTGGGTGTTGTAGCCATCCTCTGCCGCAGCCCATGCCTGAATGCAGAGCAGCACAGGGTGCCCCTGGTACAGAGCCGAAGCCAGTTCTGACGTGGTTCGGTTCTCCTTTGCCGTGACGGTTACGCTGTTTTCCTCAAAAAAGCTGACAATGCTGCCTGGCGGGGTTCCGGCTTCCTCGTTGGTGCCAAGTTCTTCCTCATAGGCGGCAAGGTTCCAATCGGCCTGGTATGGGTCCAGCCAGTTCATCACCATCTGCACGCAGGTGGTCCCGCAGGTGTAGCCGCCATACTGGCGCAGGTTCGGCATGTCGATAAAGACATCGGCATCCTGGATCTGCCCGTCATAGGGTGGATGAACGGATGACTGTTCCGCAGCTGGCTCTGCGCAGGCGGATAACAGGAAACATGCGGCACAGGCAAAAGTGCCAAGTATCAAGATGCCGTATCGCTTTTCCATTTGGCTCACTCCTTACTATTTGTTACATAGAATCAATGATTTTCTGTGGATTGCTTTTTGAAAAAATGGAAACCGCAGCAGTCGCCGCCGGTACTTAGTTTTTTTGTAAATGTAAAGCCGATTTTGTTCAGCCTGCCGTATGTTGTCAGCATCGCAAAACAGGCGGCACAGCTACGGGCAGCTGTGTTTGGAGCAGGCGGTGTGCCAAAGGCATTTTTGAATCGTGACATCAAAGCAGCCCCGACCGCAGTGCTGTGTACCTTCCCACCCTGACGCTGCCGAATGATTGAATCAGGAAAGCCCGAGTCTGCGCCTGCTGTTCGATTTTCATGGTGTCAGTCTCCCTTACAGTCCGGTCCTTAACCCCGACAGCCCGGCTACAAACTTCTCGATTTCTGCGTTCACAAAGGCCGGATTATCGGCATTGGAATTGTGCCCCGCATCCTTGACCCAGGTCAGCGGCAGATGTTCGCCCGCAGCCCACATCGGGTTGTAGCGCTTGGTAGCGCCGGTTTTGTCGTGCTCGCCGCACAGCAGGATGCAGGGGCAGGTGATATCGTACCCAAGGTCTGCCCCAATGGCCCCGGCCAGCATGATGAACCCGTGTTTCATCAGCCCGCAGAACTCATCCCGGCTGTACTGGGCCACCATCTCGCGCATGTTCTGTTGGGCATATTCGGTAATGCCAATGCCCTGCGCAGCGGCATTGCGCAGCATTTTCCAGGGCATGGCGCTGTAAACGGGGGCCATATGGTTCAGCATCCAGAACTCTTTGTCGCTCATGTATTTGCGCTTGAGCGGGGCGGAGTCAATAGAAACAAAGCCGCGCACCTCGCCGGGGTAAGCCTGAATGTACGCCTGTGAAAGATACCCGCCGACCGACTGTCCCACCAGCACCGGTGCGGTGATGCCCTCCGCCTGCAGGATGGCATGCAGCCAGGCGGCCTTTTGCGCCAGGGTGAAGTCCATCACAAAGGGGCGGGATTTGCCGTGGCCGGGGGCATCCCAGGCAAGCAGGTTATAGGTGGATTCAAACGCTTCGACTTGTTTGTCAAACAGGCGGTGATCCGCCGTCAGGCCGGGCAGGAACACCAACACCGCCCGCCCCGGTTGGAAATCATTCATCCAGTAGTGGATCACGCCGTTTGGCACTGCGTGAGTTTTTTCTGTCATTTTTGGTATCCCTCCCGGTGTGGTTTTCTGGTTCTATTGTAGCATAACTGCGGCGCAAATGCATTGCCGGGCGCAGATTTTATAAGGCAATACCGCATAATTCTAAGTGCCGATACGGCGAGCGGGGTACGGCAGATGCTAAGCCAAAAGCGCAGATAATACTGGATGCTGCAAAGGTGAGCGCCGCCAGTGGCGGAAACAGCGAACCGAAGCAGGGGCAGCGG
>JABLTQ010080960.1_pt1 | contig 16362 bp, 19 predicted proteins | sample 7160101 | NCBI WGS metagenome assembly JABLTQ01 (sample SAMN14651228, study PRJNA627086) | human gut metagenome | isolation source: feces | host: Homo sapiens
CCTACTTGGGATAACATCTAAAACAAGAACGCGCAGAGACTAATTGACTCATACGCTTTCTTGCTAGAGTTGTTAACTCCCAAAACGTACAGGAATAAGCACCACATCATCATTATCTTTGAATTCTTCTGCCCTTAAGGTTATTGTTCCCTTTGCAGATATAAAACAAGTTGAGCTTACACTTAAATTCATATTTTTTGACAAGTCTGCAATAGTATAGAAAACTCCATATCTCATTGCACCGCTATCATTCCATGTAAGAATTGGTTTGTAGAACTCTATAATTTCGCTTGGCAGTGTGGCAGATACTAATCCTGTTACTTCACCATTTTTAGTTATTCCAAGGTGAATCATATTACAATTATAATATATAAAAGAAATAGTAATATTTCCGCTTCCTGTTCCTCCTGTTAATGGAATTGCTGTTCTATTAAATCTAGGGAAAAACATTTTATTAATGAAATTTAAGTTTACCGCATCATTTCCATCAACCGGGTCTTTTACACCAGAGATATTTAAATCAGTATCACCAGCACCTTTTACAAGAATACCGCTTGCATCACTGGAAATAGTGTTTCCATTGATAACCACATTTGCATTGGTAAAATTCAGGTCACCAGTCATAGTATCGCCAGTAACATTAACATACTTGTCATCCAATCCGCTAATCTGACTATCAACGTAAGATTTCGGTACAGCATCATTATTATTTACAGGAGTAGCCACACCAGTAATAGTAATATCCGCGCCCGTCTGATTCTGCACCATCAACCCGTCAGAATCAGCACCAACCTTAAAGTTATTGTTACCAGACTGGAATACCACATCAGCAGAATTAATGTTCAGGTCACCGCTCATGGTATCGCCAGTTTTCTTGACAAAGTTGTCGGTTGGTGTTGGTGGAATACCTGCTACAGCTTGGTCAACATAATGTTTGGTTGCGGCATCATTATCATCAACCGGGTCTTTTACACCGGAAATATTTAAGTCAGTATTACCAGCACCTTTTACAAGAATACCGTTAGTATCACTGGAAATAGCGTTTCCGTTGATAACCACATCAGCATTGGTTAAATTCAGGTTTCCAGTCATAGTATCACCGGTAACATTAACATACTTGTCATCCAGCCCCGAAAGAGTTCCATTGATTTCTGTAATGTCTCCCTCGATATTTGTAATGTCACCCTTGATATTAGTAATGTCACCCTGAATATTAGTAATCTGCTGTCCCAGTTCTCCAGCTGTATCTTCCAACTGTTTCAGGTTTACAGCGTCTGTGTTCTCAGTTCCAGCAGTTACACCAGTAACTTTTTTACCTACATTCAGATTACCGCCAGCATCAGCAGAAATTGTAACGCTCTGTTCTCCATTCTGTAAAGTAACTCCCACGTCATCCATGACAAGATTGCCTGTCATAGTGTCCCCGGCTTTCCTTACAAAATCGTTTCCTACCTGTACACCGGCAATCGCTTCATCAAGTGACCGTTTGTTTACTGCGTCTGTCGGCTCTACCGGGTCGGCAACATTAGTTACAGTAACTTCTGTTCCACCAGCATTTTTAACGACAACTTCACCACCAGTAACAAGGGACAAGTCGCCAGAAGAATTGATACCATAAACCGTTTCAGAATTGCTTCCCTCCACTTCGCCTACAGAAACTATATTTGTACCGTCAGTTGCTTCAACGGTAGCACCATTGATTTCAGTATGCTTAGTGTCTCTGGAAACTGTTATATTGGCGTTCTGCATATTCAGGTCACCAGTCATAGTATCGCCAATAATCTTTACATATGGAAGTTCAATTTCTCCACTGATAATTTTTGTAACAGTTTCTTTAAGATTATTAAGTGAAGTTTCGATATCCGCAATGGTCTTGAACAGAGTGGTTACAGTTGCATCAAGGCTTGCCATCTGTTCAGTCAGGGCATTGATTTTTTCATCAATGCCGTCAAGTCTGCCCTCAATGGCTGTTACTCTGGTTCCCAGTGCATCGATGTCTGCGGAAAGCTCGGTTCTCAGGTCGTTAATGGCCTGAACTCTGTCCTGAATCTCTTTGTTAATCTGTTTCTGTAGTTCAATGTCTGCATTGATTCTTGCCTGTTGTTCCACTAGAATCTGTTTCTGCAAAGCGGCATCACCATCAACGCGGTTTTGAATCTCTGCGTTAATCTGCTCCTGCAAACTCTGGTCAGCGTCTTTTCTGTTCTGAATCTCTGCGTCAATCTGGTCTTGTAAAACTTTGTCGGCGTTCTCGCGGTTTGTGATTTCTTCGTTAATCTGGCCCTGGAGATTTTCGGTTGTCTCAGTAATTTGCCTTTGAAGTTCTGCGTCTGCATCAATTCTAGCTTGTCTTTCTTCATCAATCTGCGACTGTAAAACTGCATCCGCTTCTTCCCTGTGCTTCACTTCATCGTTAATCTGATTCTGTAATACTTCATCAGCGTTTACACGATTAGTAACTTCTTCAAGAATCTGTCTCTGCAATTCAGCATCAGCATTGATGCGGTTCTGTACTTCCTCAAGAATCTGTCTCTGCAATTCTGCGTCAGCTTCTTCGCGGTGCTTGATTTCATCATTGATTTCACCTTGAAGAACTTCGTCCGCGTCAATTCTGTCCTGAATCTCTTTGTCTAAATCCTGTCTTAATTTTACAATTTTAAGATAATTAAGATAGGTCTGCCACATATTGTAAGCATATCTCTGATAAAGCTCTGCTAGTTCTCTCTGATAGTCGTTGCGAAATCGGCACCGCCTAGAAATATACCAGAAGGCATAGGCGTTCGGATAATCGCCAGAATCCGGCACGAAAGTAAGCTGGCCCTTGTCGGTTGCTCCTGCGGATGCACCTTCGCAAAGCTCGACTGCTACAGAAACGCCATAGTTCAGCATGATTTCAGCACACCGCTTGGAAGTCATTCCCTTGTTTGGTTCGTCTGCACCTACGGTAAGAATGATAACTTCCTTGCTATTCATATTCTGTCCGATACATACGCGGCTTGCCTGTACATCTGCGGACGGAATATTTTCGCGCCAGCTATCTTCTGTTACCTGTCCATTCTGGATAAGGACACCAGACACACCCATGGAATCTACAATTCCATCACAAATCAGTTGGTCAGTACACGCGCCATTAGAATATACTTTCATAATTCCATGACGTGTAAAGCCTACTGTGTAAAGTGTGGCCTGTTCGTCCGATGGAATCGGTGCGCCGTTCCAGATGGTTTTACCGTACCAGCCATTTTCACCCATTGGCTGTGCTACTGCCATTTTATCGGCAAGTTCTACCATGGAAGCAGAATTCAAGCTCTGTTCGATTTTGCTGTTGGTGGTATTGGAGTACGCAAGGTGAAGCCCAATACGAATAGGTTCCCCGTTTCTGTCAACATGTGCTTTGTGAATGATGGTATATTTAGAGGAGGATTCAGCATCATAGCCCTGTTCTGTCCAGACTTCGCAAGGGCCATAATATGCGCCGTTTTCCTCTGCGGCTCTATTAAGATTTCTCAGAGTAGCATAGCAATTCCGCATTACGTCATTGTATGTGCAGATACAAGTGTTTACTCTCTGTGACAAATCGTTCATTGCTTCGTACAAGTCCATTCCTCTAACTACGCTAGGTGCGGGAGGAACAGGAGGACAAGGTGGCTGTGGATTAGCACAATACTTTGGCATATCAGGCGGCGCGCAAGGTTTGGAAATAGGAGGACAGGGGCCAAAATCTGCGCATGGGTCGGGGCCGTTGTAATCACAACATGGGTCTGGCCTACCCATTTCTGGAAACTGTTCACCCGGTTTAATTGGTTTACTCATATTTTAATACACCCCCATGAATAAAGGTTCAAGTTCTTCAATTACCATCATGTCAATATTAAGTAAAATATCTCTATATTGTTTAATCAATTCAGATGGAGAAAAGTGTCTGCCTTTTGTAAAATGAGTTACTGTTTCATTTTCGGAAGTAGTTGACTTACTAGCTGAATTCCTATCCTGTTGCAAATTATGAATGATGTTCCGTTGTTCATCACCCTTGACCAGATTGTAGGTGTCGCTGTGTTGCGCTTCATCATAATGGTCTGCATCGTGTTGGTTTCCGTCCTCTGTCCATTTTGTGACTTCATTCGATACTTCATTGATGGTGTTGTCGTTTGTTTTGTCGTTTGTCGTGTCTGTGTTAATTGTTCCTGTGTCTGTCGTTTCCTGTTGCCTGTTACTCGTGCCGTCTACGTCCACCGTTCCGGTATTCGTAGTAACAGAGTGCCCTTCCTCGTGCGTTACGGTGTCTGAATTTTCAGTTGTGTTTTCTATTGTTTGCGTTGTCAAATATCCATGGGTGGTTACTGTGTAGCTCCCATCCGGGTTATGCGTTGTTTCGGTTTCAATTCCAGCTTGCGGAATGTCGGAAAAATCCGTCTGCTTCATGCCGGTTGTCTTGACATTCGCTGTTCCGTCAGTTGTGGAATCAGTTTCAGTTTTCATGTCGGTTGTGGTAGTCTGGTGAGAAGTGATATCTTCATCAAGAGTTCCCTTCAAATCTCTGGTAACTAATTCATTACCAACAATATTCTGTTTTAAGTCCTCTGTGGTTTCCTTGGTGAAATCCACATTTTTAGTGCCCTCTTTGTGATAATCCATATTATGGGTTTGGTCGCGCGTGTCCGTCATGTTATAGAGCGTTTTATCATCTGTAGTAGTGGTGAAAACATCACCTGTTGTTTCTCTTAAACCTGTAACATCCCCGCTCGTTCCCTTGGTTTTACTTGCTCTTTCCCTCTTTGTACCTTCTTCAATATATTCTGTTGACAAGGGGTCATATTGAAGCAGTTCGGATTGATAGAGCTTGTTATAATAGGGCATGATTTCATTGAGCTTTCTTCTCAGATAGAAATTAAATCTATCCGGTGTTTCCATCCCGATTTCTCGGAAATAAAAGTGCTCAATGATTTTAGCATTGAGAAGGGGCCTGTAATTTTCGTCAAATATTGGGTAATCGTTTAACGCAAGCGGAAAATGGTATTTTTCCACTAGGTCACGCAATTCGATTGTATAATTTGCCAAAATTTACACCTCCTCTCTATCACTAATATTATCACTTATTTCTGTTTCTGTCAAGTCCATATCTAAATCATTTTCTACAGACAAGTCAGAAATTTGCTGTTTAAAGTCTACTGATATATTCGTTCCGAACATTTCATTGATTCTTTTTGCGGCCTGTTGTCTGGAATTGAGCATCACATTTCTTTGTGCCAGTACACCGCCCATACTTTGGGATGCTTCTTTCTCTACCAGTCTTTCCCGCTTGGTAGAAGTGGAAGTTACACCGCAAAATTCAAGTGCTTCGTTCCAGACCTGTTGTTTTAAAAGCTGTAGCTCAGCCGATACAAAAGGTGCTTCGGTTTTCAAAACCTGTATTCCTTTAATATCAAGATTTTTGCTTCCAAAAATAACAGGTTCGTTACCGTCATATTTTTCATAGACATTTTTCATCGTAAGAAGTTGTGAATCATCACAAAGAATCAGTACAGGTGTTTTTTGTGCTTTGACATTCACGTCAATGGCACGTTCGATTTCAAATAAACGGCGAGCATATAATACAAGCGTCTGCATGGAAGGTGTGTGTAAATAGTTATTGTAAATCAGAACAGAATTATCAATCGTCAAGTCTTTCTGATAACCGTTTGCGGCATACGCTCTCCTGTAAATCGGCTTTCGATATACATTGAGCGGCCCGCCATACATACAGGTTAGAGCCAGATTGCCTACAGCTTCATCATTAAAATATAGAACGTATCCATATTCGCAAAGCCAATTTTCCAGCATATCAGCATCAATGGTATCAGGCAGTCCCTTCCACTCGAACATATTGATACACAATTCTTTTAAACGGAAAAGATAATCGTAAAATGTTGCGTCATTTAAAAGCTGTGCTTTCCATTTGTTTTTAGGCTTACGCCAGTTTTTCAAAGGTTTGAAAACGCCGTTTGGAACTAATTCATTCATTTGCTTTTCACCTCTTTGTTTGTTTCATGTGAAACAATAGGATTTGGTGCAGTGAGAAGGGAGCGTGTAATATCACCATGCCAAAGTCTAATTCCACTATTAAACGCCGCTTTAATAATTGCCATACCTTCAACCGGAACACTTCCCGTAATATTTGCATCCCTTGTTTTGACGTAATTGAAATTAGCCCTGCTTTCCATTTCAGGAACTTTCCAGCTGTCTACTTCATAGCCAAAAGCGTTGAAAAATTCATCAAGGCGTTTTGCGTCCTGCGGGTGCGGTTTGTATTGGAAAGCTTCAAAACCGGTTCTTCCTATCGCCATATTTAATGATGCTGAAATAGGCGTTCCTCTCGCTTGGTCGGGTGCTCGTCTCATTTTGTCAGTTTCCAACCCTAAATTTGCTAATGTGGACAAGCCGCTTCCTACCCCATGGGCCGCTATTGCTGTGCTTAGTCCTCCTGTTGCGGGAGCTAAAGCAAGACCACCAGCAATTTGTGCAACGCTTGCCATCATTTTAAATGCATTGGTAGGCCCGTTTTGAGCTTGCCATGTTGCATAAGCATTTTTTGACCATGCACATTGAACAGTTTCGGAATATCCTACGGCATGGTTCCAATCTGCATTAGTTCCATCATAGTTTGGAACCATTGCAAAGTTTGGCTCAGAAGCAGAAGAAGAAAATACCATTCCTCCTAAAACCCCACTTCCTCTATCACAAAGTTGAGGTTTTAAAATCTGTTCATCACCTGTTGTTGAGCGAATTTTATAATAAGTAAATGGATAGGAAAGAATTTTGTTGTTTGAAAATGAATACTGTTGATTTCCTAGTGATACTGTCTTTCCTGCATAATCAAAACCGCTATTCCATTGTTTTCCTCCGGGGCCTCCTGCGGTTGGTGGAATTGGTGACATATAAACTGCCGCCACTAAATCTATCTTACCTAAATCATTTAAAGTTTGTAAGTAGGAATTTATGTCACCTTCATTTGTGGAATAATAGTAGTAAAGGCCGCTATAAATTCCTCCATATATGGTTCCATACGGAATAGTGCCAGCCGTTTCTTGATCGTTAGCCACTGCCAATACAATATAAGGGCCACCCTCTTGAATAGGCATATAATAATCATATTCGTCTGTCTGAACATAGTTATCTACGCTTATCGGTTCAGGTACTAGATTTGCAAATAGTGAATCGTCGGCAACGTGTTCACGTTCAACAAAGCTTTCCTTCACTTCAAAATCCATCATAAAGGTCTGCATATAATCAATCTCATAAACTATCTCAGTATTTTCTGGATTGATATAGTTTACCTGTTTGATGAACGCATAAAACCATTTCTGCCCATAGTTAGAGTTCTGGAACATGATATAATTACAGTCATAAAGATTATCTGCAATCATAGGTACTCTAACAGTCAAAGGCCCTCTCGGTCTAGCTACTGAATTGTTTACACGTTGATAGGTCATATTTGTAAACGTGTATTTAGCTTTACCTGCAAAGTAACCGGATTGTTCACCTGCTGAATTAAATTTAATTGTGTCACTGTATGTATCATCGAGCGGCACATCTTTCAGGACTCTTACAACCGTGTTTGGTACATAATCAGGCATCTTATTTCCTCCTGTTCTTCAAATTGTTTCACATGAAACATTATAGGAATTTACCCTCCCCGGAAGGAGCGAAAAACCGGGGAGGGCAAAACCTATAGGAGTGAGCAAAAACCAAAGCTCAATTTAAGAAGATTTCTAGGTTAATGTGATGGTAGCAGTATCGGATTTTCCATTATCGTAGCAAGAAGTGGCGGTAACAGTAATTGTCTCTGCGCTCTCGTCTGCCGCAATGTGAACAAGTCCATTGCAATCAACTGTAGTTCCCGCGCTTGCGTTACCGGTAACACTCCATTTCACATCTTGCGGAGCGTAACCGGTAGTAACTACGCTTGCGGTAAGCTGTACATTCTGACCGGGTGTTGCCTGTGCGGCTTTAGGCGATACGGTAACGGAAGTTACACCGACTGCGCCAGTTGTAAACAGAATGGCGTTGCTGAATGGCGAACTGGAGAAGGTTTTCCAAACATGATAGAAATAGTTCCAGTAAAGGCCCTCGCCGTTGTAATTTTCGGTGAAGCTCATAAGGTTGTCAAAAACCATAAACCAGTCTCGGTCAACCAGCGCGGCAACAACACCGGTAAGGTCACCAAAGTTATCTACCAGCACGCGCTGGCCCATAAACTCAGCCTTGCTCATGTTAAAAGCGGAAGCAAGAACTTCGACATCAATGGTAGCATCAAATTCTGCATCGATAAGCAGAATCTGGTTTTCCTTTTTGGTGAAATTCAGCACGCCCATATAGTTGTACTGATTGCTCATAAATTCGAGCTTGTTGGAGATTCCCTTGATAGTGGTAACAATTTGCTTTGCAGTTGCGGCCGATGGTGCTGGAATATTGATAGGATACATCTTGCCTGCTCTTGCGGCATCCGCAATAAGCTGTTTCATGATAAGAAATTCATCGAATTCGGAACCGCTGTAAAGAGTGTCAACAATTCTTGCAATCAGGTCAGTTACACCCTCGGCAGAAAGAAAAGCCTGTCTCAACTGTTCATTAGAGATTGTAACTTTATAGAAATTCTGGTAGTTCATGCGATGGAAAACTGCATCAACGTCCGGAATCTCACGTTTGAAAACGTTTTCCTCAGCTACATCCGGGTCGAATGGGTGAGCTTTCGCAATGTTTACGAAAATTTCTTCTACCTGTTCGCCATATTCCATAATGCCCTTTTTAAACATGGCAAGCGGATTAGTGTAGGATTTGCTAGTAATGATTACTCTTGCAATTCTGTTTACAAGAGCGTTCAAAAACTCGTTCTGTGTAGACTGAAACTGCATCATTGCATTTCCAATGTCTCTAATATTATTCTGTGTTGCAACTGGAATTCTTTCCTGATAAGTTGCGCTTGCACTGTCTCTAATGCAATTCAGAATCTGAACGCTGTTTGCATTAAGAGATTTTGTACTTGGTTTAACCGGCATATTTTACACCTCTTTCTTATTTGTTGTAATCGCTCTCTCTGTCTTTGAAAAGGTCATCAAAAGTTAATTTTGTGGATGAATCGTCCTTTGCAACGTCCTCCTCTTGGTCAGAGATTGCTTCACTTCCACTTGAAAAGAATCTGTTACGGTACATTCTGCGCATATTATCGTATTTTTCCGACCACTTAATGCCGTCAGTATCTTCTACATCCGACTTCTCATATCGCGGAAGCCCTCTCAGCCTTTCAAGCTCTGTGTTCTGTTCTTCGTAGGCGGCCCGCAATTCAGTAAGACTGTTCATCAGTTCTTCGTTTTCCGCAAGCTTCACACCCATATCATCAATGATTGTTTTGTAATCTCTCGGCATATCATTTCACCTCCCTTGGAATTTTCAAGTACTCGTTTGGATGGATTATCTCATTAGGCAACATATCATTGTATGCGGCAAGTGTGTGATATAGAGAACCGTTTCCCATTTCTTTCTCGGCGATACTCCAAAAACTATCTCCGGGCTGAATACAATACAAATAATATTCATTGCTTTCCTTTTTGTAGGAAATAAATGAACACTCCATCCAATTTGTCCACCCGCGACCGGCAACGGCTGTCTCTACTACTCCATCACCGTAGTTCCCTAAAGTGCATTCAATGCAGCGACCGTTTCCGATATATACGCCCACATGACCGTCCATATAAAGGATAAGTCCGGGCCGCTCTGGCAACTTGTCAATTGAGCCTTTTACTTTGGCAAGCGAAAACATACCACCTGTGTTTACGTCCTGCCCTGCAATATAATACGGTGAACCAATGCCGCCAAAATAGTAGCTTTTGATAAGACCTACGCAATCACACCCGAAATAATCGCTCTCTGTAAGCATCTGTAATCGACTAACTCTAAGATTAGTATATTTAGATGGATACATTGACATAAGCTGTGTGATATATGGTTTCGTGATGGGTCGCATTAGACCTCCCCACATATAGGCAGTCTTTTTACATTTGACTTCCTTTACATATTTCACAAGGCCCTCTGCTGTGTAGCTCATTCAATTCCACCGTCCTTAATGTTATCAATCAAGGTCTGTACTATCTTTGTGTTGTTTTCGATGCTCACCCGCAAAGCGTCAAAGCTCTGCTCATACTTGTCATAGATTTCCTTTTTATCTTCCCTGCGGTTTTTCTTATCCCAGATAATGAATACCGCCATTGCGATACAAGCCGCAATCGGAAAACCAATGCCATTAACAAGCTGGATAAAAGTGTTTACATCCATGATTCACACCTCTTTCTGTTTCACGTGAAACATTTAAAACGTCAGTTTAATGATTTCACGACAAATATTTTTGACTTTCTGATTTTCATATCTTAACAGTCCGTACTTATAATATGTAATGAACTGCTCGATAAACATTGAACGTCTGCCTTGTAAAATCATTGTGTTTGGCGTGTGGTCATCGTGCGTTATAGCATAAACCAATTTGCAGGCCGGGTCTGTATCAAGTGAAGCATAAGCATAACCTTCTTTATAGTCGACCCATATACCAACGGTTTCACCTTTATAAATCATTGCAAATTCGTGTTTAGCGTTGACTGTCTTTTTCTGAATGAAATTTGCGTTGTCTCTTAAAAATTGATTGCCGATTGCGTAATTAGCGTAATCTGTGCCCTCAATAATTTTTCCAAAACGTGTCAATTTCATATGCTCCTCATATTCGCTATCATGCACCATCTGAATAAGTATATCATTCTTTGCTACGATGTCCGTTTTGTACGGTAAAGATAAATCAAAATAAACAAAATAAGGATTATAAGTTGATAGCGCATTTGATAGAAAAAGAGCGGTTGGGTCTCTGTCCCTACCAACGGTTGAATAAAGCTCAAGAAAATTTGTAACTTCATCTGGTAAATATCTGATTGCACCCTTGTCAATTATAAACTCGTCAAATATTATTTTATTGACGTTCGGAAAAGGCGTTGATTTTTCGATTTTAGAAACTGATAGAGCCATAGCTGTACCTGCTAATTCTCCATCTATGTAAAAGTTTGGCTTGTTTACTTTAAATTCGTGTTCTTCAAATTCGTGTGAAACGTCATCAAAAAATTTATCAATCTTTTTTAGCTCCTCTTTGTAACGTCTCACATATACAAATTGCTTTCCTGTTTTGAGAAAGTCTCTGATTGCCCATCTTTTAGCACCGTAAGATTTGCCTACGCCGCGCGCTCCTAAAATAAAATTGAACAGGCAATTATAAGACAAGGGTCTGGAAATATCCCAGTACATTTAATTTTCCTCCTATGAGGGATGCAGAGGATATAGGCACCACCGACCAGGGCTATCTTTTCGGGTCGCATATTCCAGCGTCGGTTATCCCGATAAAGCGCGCCTATTTAAATCCTCTACTCCCTGTAATTATAATATCACTTGTTTTAAACGTTGTCAATACTTTTTATTAAAAATGTTTCACATGAAACTTATTTTAAAGTGTGTGGCGATTCTATCAGCACGACGCCGCCTTTTGTGTGGGCCTGTTTTAGTTTACCCGGATAGCTCATGCCATCGTGAAAATTTTCCCAGGTGACATAAGGATAACAAGAGGACGGCATACCAGCGCAAGTAATTTTAAGTTCACCTTCTATTTCTTCTATGTAAGTTTTCTGCCTTAAAAATCGTGCTCTTGTAAATGTGCTTTCGTGCTTCCATGCTCCTAACTTTGTAGGATGAATTTCAAGTTCAGGCGGTATATCTGTACCTATTAAATGTAGAGAATCCGTATCAGCATATACAAATCTATCGTATACTTTCTGCGCGGACGTAATTGTTTTATAACGTGCCCATGCTGTAATGAATACACCGACTGGCAAATATACAGGTTTCCCTTCTTCCTCCGGGCCTAGCTCGTAATGGATAATATCATCTTCACCTAGATAAGGAAATTTACTTCTTCTTATCGGATTAGTGGCAAACTTTCCATAAAGAGAATTTAGCATCAGCTTTGCTATCTGCCGCAAGCCCTTGTTACCCTCCTCAGTTGCCTTGACCTTCACACCGTTCCATTTATCGATATAATCTTTAAACAGTGTGCCTGTGCTTCGGAATTTCCATCCGCACAAGTATTCCACATTTTCAACATTGTAATGTTGAAAAAATAATTTAAGGTCTACACTCGTCAGGCAAAGAGTTATCACTTCACCTTTAGAAGAGCGGACATATTCTGTCGGAACAAAGGACAGATTATTCTTTAGTTGTATCGTCGGAATATGGTTTTCTTTTACTTCAAAACTGCATCGGAACATCTGCACATAAAGATTGAAATAATCATCCTGTTCATACTCTCCGTTATAAAACATTCCTTCGCCATAAGGCAACGGCCTGTCATACATAACGGAAGGATAGAGACTATTTACATCAAGTACAATTCCCTCTGGAATATCAAGCCCTGCAAACTTTGGATTCAAATAGGTAAAGCCACCTTTGTAACTTTGCCTTAAATCCTTATCATATGAGGGCGGCGGGAACCACCGTTCAAAATTTTTCTTTCCTATTATTTTCTTATAGTCTGCCATAGCATTTGATCCTGTGGTCATTTTCTTCAAATTCTCTGAAAACAGGTGGTCAATAGCCATGGCCACTATTGAAACGTCGTTTTTAATATAGTCTATTTCTTCCTGCGTCAATTCATGTCCTATCTCTCGTTTTTCATCGTAATCAATATGCAATTTATTGATGGGTAAACCGAAAGCCTTTGCCATCTGGTCAACGCTCATAGGTAAAATTTTCAAGCTGTCATAAATAGTCACGCGCTTTTTGTTCTTCTTGTCAAAAATGATGGTGATTGAATAAAACTGACCCATATCACCTATTAAAGTAGTAAAGCTTCTATCGACCAATTCTTTCCGATTTCTTACAAAAGCAAAATTATGATGAAAAAGCCAGTAAATAATAAACTCTCCATCAAATTTCAGGTTGTGGAAGTAAAGCGTCAAACTGTCCTGTTTCTGCATCCATTCAAACAAGCTGTCAATACAATTTCCATAGCGAAAATTATCAACATTGCCGACTTCACACAAGGCCCAAGCCCAGACTCTACAATCTTCCTTATCTGTAGTAGTTTCAAAATCGGCTGAATAAATCATGCTTATTCGAACTGGTCAAGAAAAGACAAAATCAGTTCTTCCTTCCTTTCTGCTTCAATCGGTTCATAGTAAAAATCAATCTGCATCATGGGAGATTCATAAAAGGCCCTGTAAAGGTCTTTGGGATTCATCTTTTTAACAGCTTCAATAACAGGAGAATTAGGGCCTAGAGCTGTTTCTACTGCTTTTATATAGTTTTCCTTATAACGTTCCGACTTGATTTCAATATCACTGTTATGGAGCATCGTTTCAAGGTTTTGTGCAAATTTTGCCCAGTCTTTAGGAAGTACTTTCTGAACATTATAAACTTTCGTCTGGTCAAGAGGACGCAATTGATTATAAATTACGCTCCCCATCTCGCCAGCTTTGGGAGGTTTCACGCCTAGCAGATTTCTTTCTGATTTTAGACGTGCGTTAATGGTATTGATTGCAATTTCAGCTTCACGCTTCGCAAACTTTGTAATGACTGCGCCTGTTTGGGTGGTGTATGGCATTTCAGCACCCTTCTTCAAATAACGTTCCATCTTTGCCATCATTCTGTTAAATTCTTTTCGAGTGCCAGCTTTCAATTCTGCTCTCAAATCTTTAAGGGATACTTTTGAAGGCTGAATACCCGCAATTTCAGGCTTGCGAACGCCTACCCTTCTAATCTTTGCGTTATATCGCTTTACATTTAACGCAAGACGCTGTTCATCAATCTCTCGCCACTTAATAGAATGTCCCATTCGTTTATCCCTCCCCGGCTGTCCTCAATGTAGAATCCTCTATTTTCTAACTTCTTGTACAAATACAGGTCAGCCAACAAGTCAAAGCGTACCTTCACGCGATACCTTGTATACAGCCTTGTATTTACTTCCCTGCGGTTTTCCATGTACTTGTTGATAAAATTATTGCGGTGCAAATTGGTGGAAAAATAATAGGTATAGCCATCCAGAAAGTATTTATATGGAGACTTTGCATCCACATTATAAACCATTGTTTCACCTCCTGAAAAAGAATATGCCCCAATGTTTCACGTGAAACATTGGGGCGGGATTCTCCTACTTGATTTCAAAAGTAAGCATCTTGTTAGCCCCTCTTGTAATCTGTTTGACTACGACCGGAATCGGCTGTTCCCATGTCGGTTCACCAAAAATCTGAATCAGACGCTTTACAGCGGAATAAACTCCAATAGAAACCGCTTGATAGCTGTCTCCTTTTTCGTCAATCAAAACGATTCTAGGGCACATATTGCTTTCGCCAGTCTCTTTGTTGGTGCAGGTTACCACTTCACAAAACAGGTCTTTAACCTTGATGGTCTGATTGATACAATCTCCAATTCTGTGAGAAGGGTTATTCATAGCGTTGTAAAGTTTGGCTTTATCCTCAGGAGTAGAGGGATTAAGGGAACAGTATGCGGATGACCCGCTTGTCAGGTCTACCACAAAAGAAGGGGCATCATCGGAAAACACTTCAAGGGCGGTGCTGTTGTTTACTTCTTTGTAATCATTCATTTTCAAATCCTCCTATTACTCATTAGCGGTATTCTGTTCTTCTGGTTTATTTTCGACTTTTTCGGCCATCGCTTTAAAACCTTCGACTGTCATTCTGTATTTTTCGGTAACATACTGAATAGAAACAAGTTTTGCACCTGGCAATTTCTTCGCAAGATATTTTACTGCCTGTTCTTCGGAAATTTCCTCATTCACTTCAATGGTGGCCTCTTCAAGATTAAATTCTTCATCAATATAAGCATAATTGACAAAAGAGGTTACAAAAGTTCTTGTGATATACTTTGTCATTTTCTTTCCTTTCTAGAGCTTTGCTCTGTAAAATTGACTGTTGAAATAAACTAAAATAGGCAAACCGTTCATTTCAAGTAATGCATTTTGTTTGATTAATTTACAATAAGCCAGTGCCTTTTTAAATCCTTTTACTGGTAATCTTACCGTATAGGCGTTGTAAAAGTAGGTAAGAGTAAAAGTCACAGTATCCATAATGGAGGGAAATTCACTTCCTTTCAAAATATAATGTTGTAGAGTAAGAATACCATTCCAGAAAAGATTGCTTCAACGGCAATAAAAGCAATCATATATAAAAAGGCAGGACGCCTATTTTTCAGAATCAGCTTTAACATACATTCACTCCTTAATCATTTCAATTCGCCCGTGAAAAGAAGATTAAATAAGGTTCCTTCTTCAATTCCCTTATATTCGCAATAGATTTCGTCTATTAAAAGAAGTTGAGTAACGTAATCATGGAAAAGTGATACATCTTCGGGATTTTGATAAGCCAGAAAATCAAGAATTTCTTTTCTGTGCTTTGCTTTCTCAATCAGAATTTCAGTAATATTTGTCATTTTCTATAGCTCCTTTTCTTGAATGTTTCATGTGAAACAATGGGTTTATGTTCTTCAAGTGGAATAGGGCTTTTGACGGATAAACCCTTTAGAACCGGATAAATTTACTTTGAAAGGTTGGAATAAAATTCATCTAATGCTTTTTCTCTCAAATAAGCAACACCTTTATAGCCTAATTTACAGTCATTTACAAGAATTGTTTCTAACAGGTCGACACATGTTAAAAGTTTTTCTTGCTTTTCATAAGGTGCTTTCTCGTTAAAAGCGTGTAACCATGCTTTGTAATAGTCATTGTAACGTTCTGCAATTTTCATAGCTGTTTTTGTCATAATTTTTCGCTCCTATCATTAAAGTAAAGGTTTATTTTCTTTCTATCTCTTTATTATAATTTTACCATGATTTTCTGATTTTGTCAATAGGTTTTTCGGATATTTTTCAAAAATTTATTACATTTTATTAGTAATAATTACATTATATTTGTAGTAGTTAATGATGGTATTTATTACGTTATATTTGTAATATTGCGAGATGGTATGAATTACATTATAGCTGTAATAGTCAATGATGGTATGTATTACGTTATATTTGTAATATTGCGAGATGGTATGAATTACATTATGCCTGTAATATAATGCTGGTATATACTACGTTATAATTGTAGTAGTTACGACTAAATTATTTCATCGAATTGAATAGTAAGAATATAATGTTCTCTTATTTTAGTTAACGTTCCGAGTATAAGAATTTGTTAGTATGGCTCTTTACTTTTGTAAAGTCGCCGGTCTATTTTGTTAGGACAAAACACATAAAGTGTGTGGATTGGGGAATTCCTACACATGTGAGTCCCAAATAACC
>JABLTQ010052367.1_pt1 | contig 16325 bp, 32 predicted proteins | sample 7160101 | NCBI WGS metagenome assembly JABLTQ01 (sample SAMN14651228, study PRJNA627086) | human gut metagenome | isolation source: feces | host: Homo sapiens
TACCCATTTACAGTTTTTATCAAGTATTCACTTGCCATAACAAAAAAAGTGCCTCCTAACTAAAAAAGTCAAGAGACACTTCTCTGTTCCACATCCGCATCCGGACAACGGCGATCTTTATTATTTTTCTGTGAGAATATAGTTCATCCTATTTCACAACTTTTTCCTTGTGGTAAGTAACTTTCAATCCCTCTTTAACAGGTCTGATTGTAACAGTGTATCCAGCCTCTACCAATTCAGTTACTTTTCCTTGTTGCATATACAATTGTTTGACAATTTTTTCTTTTTTATCGCATTCATTCTGGATCATAGTTTCCGAAGTCCTCCGTTGCATACTAGCATAGCGAGATATTATTTCCTTTTCGTTTTTCTTATTGCTCATCTTTGTATGTATCTCCATTAAACGTCCATATGTATTCTGCTTCAAACAATCCTTTAGGAAACGGTTCTCCCATCAAAAGTTTTCTGAGATATTTTCTAAATGTAGGCTCACACATTTCCGCCATTTTAGCTGCTTCCGCCATTGTAACTTTTCTACTAGCAAAAGCGTTGTATGCATCACAAAATTTTTGAGAATCAAACTGTTTTTGCTTACTCATATTACACTCCTCACATTCACGTTTACAACTAGCCAAGGCGGAATCGAACCGCCACAAATGGAGTCAAAGTCCATTACTCTACCTTTAAGCTATTGGCCAAAAGAAAAATTGCATTTTCAGAATATGATTAGGGCTTCCCCTTATTCAATCATGGTAAAAGTCATGTTCTGCCACTGTGATGATAGGTCTGAGCTTCCGAGAGCGACTCTTGGCTTCCTACCACTTTCTAAGCACACATGGGATTGATACCCGTAAATTTCACGGTTCTTTCAGAATTGTTTGTAATGTTTTTTCTTATCCTTAAAACATTTTTCTTTTTAAATAAAACTTTGCCATACCGCTACTTTAACGAATTTCTTGTGTTATACTCCGATTTCTCTGATTCAAGGCAAATCAGCTTATTGAGAATTTCCAGTTAGTCCGTAGTCTCTCACACCACTCACATCACTGGATTATTTCTGCACCGCAGACGTCTATTTTACGCTGACCACAAGGATTCTGCTATTGACTTCTCTGTGATGATACACTGCAAGGCATTGTTGACGGTTTCCATCTCCACCAATGGAATCACTTCCAGTGGAAAGAATCAGCTTATCCAATATCTCGAACAAGCCTATCTCGTTACCTTTGCATCTCGGCAGGACTGAAAAATCCATCTGCACCGAGGTAATCATATTTTGAATTTGCAATACGGTTTTTAGTGTATGATAACGCTTATTTGATTTACTATAGTGGATTGGATAATGTTAATAAGTGTTTTTTCAAGAACCGCTTAACTTGAAAAACGCCGTATGAAGGAGTCGAACCTCCAAGTCGTTTCCGATCCAATACCATTATGGGAATACGGCTTATTTAGCGGTCTGTCAAACCGCCATAAATATAAAATCAAAAAAGAAGTTACAGCCTATAACTGTCAATATCTTTGCAAAGATACTGAGTTGATTTCCACGAAACCAACCAGACCTTGTGACGGTCTTTTATTCAGCTTTCCGCTAGTGGGTAATGAAAGGATAGTGCGCTCACGCCAGCGCACGCATGAAAAAAATCTATCGAAATTTTAACTAATCGGCATAATGTAAATTGGCGTCTTCGCCGTATACGCTTCGTGGATTTCATCAAATACTCCACGTGCTCTATTTTCTGTGTTGTATTGTCCAAGCATCATCTTTGAGACACCAACAGAAATTATATATTTTCCATCGACAAATATGTCGTGATTTTCAAATTCAATTGAATTTGTTTTGTCTTGGTTTATTATTCTCATTTTCTCTCATGATCCATGCCGGTTTGATGGTTTCCGGCATGGTTTTTTGTTTAATTACTATAGGTTTTAGTTTTAAAAGCGATCAAGATATAGATTCTGCTTATTAGGCGGTGGCCGTCCTCTTCTCATTTTAGTCTCCGTGATATATTATTATTCACACCCGTTGAGCATTTACGGGATGGAATCTCATTGATTTGTTTTCTGCCATTTATCTTTATGCTCCATCTGGCATTCAACCATTTCCCGGACATTTGTTCTCTCTTGCTTTATTCCGTGCCCCTGACGAAATAGCTCACATTCAAGTACGTTTCCACATTTGGAGCATTCATCCGTAATTTCTTTACCAAATATCCGCATCTCTATTCTCCTGCAAGAAATAATGTGATTTTTTCAGACAATTCATATGCTTCCTTTTCACATCCGCGTCCGTATTCGCAAATTGTCGACCTGATTCCATCAAGCAGCGCATTGTAAAATACATCATGTTTCTGTATCTCATCCGTCACAATCTGGCAAGATGTTTCAAGTACGACTCCGTGCGCTTTTTCTTTTATGATTCTATCTTCATTCATGTTGTTCTCCTCTTACACCCGATTATCATTAAACAAAAACGAAAACGTTTGTGATTCAGGCACTTTCACACCACACAATGCACATGTTAGCCGAATCGCAGTGTTCCTATCTCCGCATTTTTTGTAAAACTCACAATAAATCTCATAAAACATATCAACAGCTTTTAGCATTTCTTTATCAACCATCAGATAACCCTCCAAAATGCTTTCACATCATCAATCCGAAACATAGCCTGCACAGATTCTTTGGCATAAAAGCAAATGATTTTCAATTCCGTATCTATCGAACATCTGGTAGCTGGAACGTGGCAAATACTATTATCTGTTTCAACTACGTAAGTCGGTTCAATTGGTTTTATATCTTCGTAAAGCATTCCTGGCATATTGATTCTCCTTTAGTGGGGTCTTTTTGTTTTTTTGGGAATTCGGAGGACTTAGTAGTGGCTTTTTCAAGTTCTCATTTAACCCCCTCCCGCCGTTTGATCTGTATTTTTCAATCTATACGACAAACACTTATTTGTCACATACATAAGCATCGTTTTTCTACGGGTTCGTTTAATTTTGTAATGTGTTCAATGATTTATTTTATTATTTTGTTTTCCGCGCATTGAAATATTAAAATATATCAATCTTTTTCTTCGATTCCTTCCGGTTCTACGGGTCCGAGCCTTGGCAGCTGTTGCGCTGTGAGCATTGGCTCACGTTCTTTCTCTCTGCTGACTCCTGGTAGGTTCCAGTTGTGCCAGTGATTAAGTGATGGTAATACTTTCATTGGGTTCGTCTTGCGATCTTGTAACATAGCTTCTAAACTCTGCTCATTGTCAGACATAATTTGTTTAGCGAAGTCTATTTTCTGACTATTTAATATATTGCTACTTCCTTTACCATCAAAATACTTGCTCCCATTATTCCAGTTATACAACGTCTGTTTAGTTATTCCAGTAAAATCTAAGAACCCCTTAATATTTAATATCTGGTTATGGCTAAGACATATATGTTTATATATATTATATGCGTTTATAACCTTGGTGTCGCAGTATTCCCTGTAGTTATCATCATACAACAGTTGTCTAACGTTAGGCTTTATGATGGTATCGTGAATAGTATTAATAATATCAAGCCACACTACCGGCGGAATATTACTCTCGTCAATACCTGCATCAATGCAATAATTTGTGATCAGGTCTTTAACCACAGTCTTGAGATTATCCGGAGTTATAGCCATGCACAAATCATCGTCAGATTGTAATTCTTGTTCTTTCTTTCTCCTTGCCATGTTCTACACCTCCACACCTAAAAAAATAACGCCCACAAATAGATCTGGTTACTGATCCATCTGTGAGCGTGTTACACTTCTTTCTTGCCGTCCTTGCTCTCTTCTCCTATCCTTTGCAGCTGTTTATTCCCTCACACGGCATCCGGGACAACTTGCCAATAATCATATCGGCGGGATTCGGTTCTGTTGTTGATATATATATAATACACAACAAAAGAGAAAAATACAAGTGCAATGCCTAAAGTTTTTGAGAAATTGTAATTCGTGGCGATGCGTGGCAATTTGCACTTTAATTTTGCGACTTTTTCTTGGTATATTCTGAGAACCTCGAAGAGGTTTGAAGAATATATCTCTTTTTAATTCTAAATCTTAATCTAAATCTATATCTAAACCTAAATCTATATCTGCGGAAACATTTTGTAAACAATTTGTATACATTTTGGAAACATTGTACCCACAAGAAAAAAAAGACAGTCGTTATTGACTGCCTTTTTCTTGATCTTTTTTATGTTCTAAATAATACTTATCTGATAGCTCTTTGATTGCTTTCTTTTTTGCTTTGTTACTGCATTCTTTACTGCAATATTTTTCACGAAGTCCTTCAAACTTCTTGCCACATACCGGACAAATTTTTTCAAATGGTTCTTTAGAAAAACCGTGATAACGTCTATAGTTCCCTTTTCTGTCCTGCTCTCTTTTTCGCTCTATTCTGCACTGTTCGCTGCACACTTCAACGCCATTTGCAGACAGAAATTCTTGACCGCATACAGTACACTTTCTTATCCTAGGCATTGATTGCACCTAATTTTTTTTCTATAGCCTTAACCGTCTTGAATTCTATGTATCTGCGTTCCAGGTATTCGCCATCACTTTCGTATATGGTTCTTCCGAAATCGTCATACAGTCTACAAATTTGCGTAAACTCTCCAGACATATAATCTTTTGGCAGTACAAAAAGGTCAACACCAACAAATACGTGTCTGTTATTCTCAATGTCGTTTACTGTGGCGTCAACTATTGCCAGCCTTTCACTTACATGGTTTCCGCGCTCAACTCCATCCATGAATATGCTTACCTTTTTCGCTATCTCTTCGTGCGTTAATCCTTTTTTAAATTCCATATTTCATACCTCCGAAAAATTATATTTTCCGCTCCCGCGGTACGCCTCGCGTTACTGTTTTATCTTGATTTATTTTAATCTGCGAACTGTTCTAAAAATTCGTTTACATCTTCCAGCGATCCAAGCTCAACCTTTTCACTGCTCGGATTGTCTGAATAATAAAAGTTGTCTCCCTCTTTCCAAAATGTAAAAGAGCTATCGCTGTATACCTGAAAAGCTTTTTCCGTAAGCTCGTTCGTTCCTGTAAATTCATATATTTTCATTTTCACTTCTCCTCTCTGGAATCTGTTTTTCTGTTCTTTACAAGTATTATTATACTTTATTAAACTATTCTTGTCAATACATTATTAAACTATTCTCTCATTCTTTCAAGTTCTTTCTGAACGCAATCAAGAACAAACCCGGATATTTTCATTCCCTTCAGTTCGGCGGCCTTCTTGATCTGGTCTTTCGTTCCTCTAGGTGCCATCACTGTGATTCTGTCATAGTTATCCTTCTGATATTGTGCGATATAGCTTAATTTTTTCTCTTTATCTTTGAACGCCATTGTTAAACTCCTTTCTTATCTATAATGTTATTATACATTATTAAACTATGCTTGTCAATTTAGTTTGCTTATTTTCTTTATTATATAAGAAGAAAAAAATATTTTCAAATTATTAAACTATGCTATTGACGTAATTATTAAACTATGCTATATTATAACCATAGCAAACAACAAAACAAAAAGCCGATCGGAACAGCTACCAACTAACACCGATCGGCACCAATCAAAAAAGAAAGGTAAGCCAATTATATCAGGGCGAAAGGAAAAAGACAATGAAGAAAATTAAAATTGAAAACGGAAAACTTTATAGCAGTCGGATGCCACTCTGCGAGGGCATTGACGTTTTCGAAATCGTTGAAAAGATTCCGGAAAATTACTTTGTTTGGAATATCGGCGAGAACATGGGGACAGATGAATATATCCCACTTGCTGAAGATCTTCATCCGGAAGATAAAGACAACTACGAAATCAACCGTCACACGCTCAAAGCCATCAAATTAAATGTTGAAGAAGTCAAACTACTGAGACGCGCATCGGCTGTTGGAATCAATAGCAAAGCGACAGCAGAAAAAGCATTGAGAAGCAAACGACACGGATATATGAGCGACAGAAAAAAAGCCGAAGCAGAAAAGACTATTGATGTATTTAGAAAAATAACAGTTGCAAGCAAAGAAAGCAGGATTTTTGAATTTTACAAAAATGACTTAAAAAAATCAGGGCGGAAACACGGACAAATCAGAATGAACGTTATCGAATATACTTGCAGTTTTCCAAAAATTGATCCTTTTAAGATGGCACAAGATCTTGTTCGTGATGGTTTCAAAGTTGTATTTGACGATTCAAGCATAAGCCAAAAAGAAAACGAACAGAAAAAGAAAAAAGTATACAACTTTTAACAGAAGGGAGTTTTTATAATGATTATCGGAACATTATTAGACGGTCGTACATGCGTGTACGACCTTCCAAAGGAAATAGATACAGTAGAAAAATTTACCTCTCTAATCAGAGAGTACAACGATAAACCGTGGCAGCGTGACGAATTACAGGCGCAGCCAATCTTGACCGGTTTAAACGGTCCAATGTACAACGGAACCGCATGTCTACAGAGCACCGGCGAAGAGGTCACGATCATACGATACGAACAACCGACAGAGTTATAAGGAGGTCACAAGCATGAAAAAATTTGATTTATTTATCGGATTCTTTGGAAACGGCGCTACAGTCTATAACAAGGCTGTAGCGGAACATGGAGATTATAAGAAAGTCGCTCACATTGCAGAGTGTGGAAAAATTACATGGTATGCAGAACCGGGAACCGTTCCGGGGAAAGATTTACTGCGAATTGAACATACCGCCGACACCATGAACGCAAATTGGGAACACTCTCTTAATCTTATGCCATTAGCGCAGAGATATGAAAAGTTAGCGGACATGATACCGGAAAGCGTATATTTTTATATCGCTAATCTAGGTGGCGACTTAGAAAGAAAAATAAAAGCTATGAAAGATTATATTTACAACAACTAAGAGGGCGAACAAATGAGAAATACAACAAAAATCGAAACCGCTTACACCTATTCCGAATGGTGCAAGCTGGTGGACAGACACGGAAAAGAAATAATTAAAAGGCGCTTGAAAAGAAAATTGAGAAAGGCGACCCGGTTTATATTCCGGGTGTCGGTACTCTATCTCGCATATGCTTTTTGCTATGCGGTAGCATACCAATTATAAATTTTACAGCTTGGAGAAATCCGGGCTGTATTTTTTATGTAAATTATTGTCAAAATAAAAAAGCTGTGTTATTCTGTTAATAACTACAAACATTTTGTAGAAAATCGCGCCACCTGTGCAAACGTGTATTTGACGTTTTTAGGCTTCCAGACATATTATTCGATAACTTGTGCCTTAATAGATTGAAAGCCGTTATACGGTCAAATACACGCGCCACAGGTATATAACAACCACATACAGAGACATAAAAAATATGTTCAAGGAGTCGTCTAACTGAACGTCTTCCCGGACGTATTTTTTGTTTGCAAAAAAATTGCATATTTTGTTTTGGGGTGTGAAATTTTTTTAGAAGGGCAGTAGTGGCTAGAAAAACCCCCTTAAAACGCGCGACTTTTTCGGATTTTTGAAAAAATGTTTTTTATTTTTCTTCCAAGTCAGCTCTCATATCATCACTTACGGAGCAGATATACATACCTGGCTGTATTTCTTTCAAATCGCATTTCATAATCTCTGCCATAGGCTTTTCTTCTTTCAGAATCACCCTCTGTAAGCTCGTATTCAGTACCGCAAATTCATTTTTTGGTGCTCTTCCTATAAACTTACATTCAGCATTGTAAATCGCGTATCCGTCCGTTTCAGAGCGATAGTATGTTGCATCTTCTGGTAACTTATATCCCATCTGCTACACCTCACTTTCAAAATTCGCTTTGGCAATTGTTTCCCTTCTGAGCGATTCTTTTTCTTCATCAATCAAAACATCTTCACCATCTATCTTTTTCTTGATGTTTTTTACGTACTTTTTGTATTCTTCTTCCTCTGCTTTTTTGCGTGCTTCCTCTTTCTCCTTCTTCTTTCTGGCAGCTTCTTCTTTCATGATCCTGTTGTTTTCCGATTTCTCGTTAAGCATTTCCTGAAGCTGTTGAATGGTCATTTTCTCTTCTTTCACATTGGTTTCTGGCACTGATTCAGCGGAAATAATTTCCTTTTTTTCAGGTGTTTCAGATCCATTTTCCAGATATTTGAGCATCCTTGCTACAGCTTCATTAACAAAAGAATTATATGTATAGCCGTATGATGTTATTTTTTCCTTTGTTCCCTTTGGCAAAACAATGCGGAATACCTCTCGCTCCTTTTCATACTTACGCACAGCTTTAATTTGAGAATCCAATGTCTTTTTCATAGCATCATTTCCTTTCTGAATATAACTTATGTTATATAACTACCATTATATAACGGAAGTTAGATTATTACAAGTATAACTTCCGTTATAATATGATTGTATGAAAAGCCTTGATTTTGCAGTGGTTTGACGTTTTTTTGCATAATTGTATTTATATAACTACCGTTATATAACTTCCGTTATATAAATACCGTTATATCATTTACTTATCCATCTTGTAGCTGTAAGCAAAGTCAAGAATTTTCTGTGCACGTTCTCCCATATCTGGGAAGAAATCAAGCAAATCAACGTCTTTTTCAAGCTTATTTCCCGTCTGTTCCTCATATATTTCCTTTGCTTTTAAGGTATCAAAGAAATTATTCAAGTATTCAAACAGAAAATCCAGAAATTCTTCCACGGAACAATACATTTTAACAGCGCATGGTTTTATCTTCCAAAGGTTCTTCCGATACCAGTTTTTCGCCGGTGGTGCTGGACAATTCGCCACATTTGGCACTTTTCCCATGGTTTCAAGGCGTTTTCCGGTGATTTCATGCTCCATTTCGTGAAATCTGTTGATATATCTGGCAGTAAAGACCGTTCCTTTTCTTCCAGTACACTTGTGCGCAATGAACTCACAGCCTTTCTTGGTGATGTTGTAGCAAATTCTACTTTTACCCTGTTCGTCAAAATACGAAGACTTAGTCCAAAACTCTTGTAAATCAATAGTTTCATTTTTAGCCAACTCATTTTTGAGATCACTACATTCATGTTTTTCCTTAGCCAACTCATTTTTGAGTTGGCATATATCGTCATTTGACTCTTTTATGTAAGCACTATACATGCTTATGCTTCTGACGAGATTACCATGTCTTTTTTCCATCATATTAGCGACTTCCATAGAAGTCAGCGTGGAATACATAACCTGCATATTGTTTTTCATTATGCAACACTCTCCTTTCCTTTGGAAACAAGTTTATATCCCGGTTGATCATCGTTGTCGTCAATGGTTTTACCGTTCATCCTCGCCAGAAAATCCGCGATATCATGCAGCTTTGTTTCCAGATTAATTTCCGATGCCAATTCGTTGATGATTTTGCGAAGACTTTCTTTCCTACATTCCATTTCTAAGGAAAATGCAACTTTCTCTAAGGTTTCGTATTCTGATATTTGATGTAATTTTTGTCTGTTATCCATAGTTTTGCTCATAATAAAAACTCCTTTTCAAAAAAATGTTATTGAAAGAAGTTTCCTAATGCATTATAATATTTGCGAGAGAAAACTTCTTTCGGTATTAGAGATTCATGTAACTGGTCAAAGTGCGCGTGAATCTCTATTTTTTTGTAACCTCAGCATATACCATGTCAATACCTTTTCTGATAACATCAGCTTTTGTCATTCCGGTTTTTTGAGAACAATACTCTAATTTTTCTGCCTCGCTATCTGTTAGCCTTATTCTAGTATCATTTCTCTTCGGATCTTTTGACGGAGGTCTTCCTTTTGCTGGAGACATGTTGTCACTTCCTTTCTTTTTTTGGTTACACATTTATTATAAATGGTTACACATAAAAAGTCAATACCAAATTACTCATTTTCCTCATTATATTGAATTTCAATCCCTTTCCTGACGATCTCGGACTTAGATACAAAGTGCTTTTCCGAAAGATACCTTAATTTTTCTTCGATTTCGTCATCATATCTGAATTTAAGAGTATGATTCTTAGGAATATTCGTTAGATTTGCACTTTCGTTAATATCCATGCTAAAACCTCCTATCTTTTGTGGGTACAAACCATAACATATTGTACCCACAAGCCTTAACATATTGTACCCACAAACTACGATACGTTGTACCCACAAACTAAACATATTGTACCCACAAAGCATAATAGATTGTACCCACAAAGCAACGGGGCAAAGTTGTTACACTCTGCCCTGTTTGCACATTATCTCTCGTTCTTGCCTGCCAGATATCCAAGCTTAAGCGCATAAATAAGTGCTTTTGTCTTTCCAAGTGTAGCAAAATCAGCCACGGTCAGCAAAGAAAAGAACTCTTTTGAGAACTTCTCGCTTATTTCTCTGCTTGACAGCTCTTTTGTTTTGTTATCTAGTTCATTCATTACCTCTGTTAATTCATCTCTTGTTATCTTTTTCATTACATATTCTCCTGTTTATATATTACTCTTGTAAGAAGCATCAACAAATGATATGATAGTTTTGTCAGAAGTTAATGCTTCTGTAGTTTCTTAGAGTAATCGTTTAGGTCGACAAACTTTCAACGGTTACTCTTTTTCTTTTATAGTTTCGTACTGCAAATCTATTCCGTCTCTAATGACTTCTGATTTGTTTTTTCCAGTTTTTTCCGAAACATATTCAAGTTTTTCGATAGTTTCATTGTTTACTCTTAAATGAATCAATTTATTTATTGGGTCATCTTTGATTTTTTGACCTTTTACTGGCGACATCGTTTTTCACCTCCTTTAATGTAATTACATTATACACTGTGTAATTACGTTAGTCAAGTATAAAAATAATATATTTAAAAATACTGTGATATATGCTAGCATTATTGAGAATTTCGTAGCACTTCGATTTGAAATGAGAGTGCTAAAACATGAAAATTATCGTGGATCTACAAGAGATTTGTTGTGACAAAAGTCAATAGTTTTTTATGAATTTTAATAAAAAAGAACTACCTAAAATTATATGGCAGTTCTTTTTACATTAGTAAGCTATTTAATTTTTCAGGCCTTCCGCCTTTTGGGTTTCCCGATTTAAAATCGGAAAACTCGATTTCTCAAAATTCTTTAATGTCAGCCCAGTATACATCAAAATCGTCAAATTAACTTACTATTGAAATATATAAAAATATATAGTAAAATATGGTTAAATCACTTATCGAAAGGGGCAAAAAGGAATGAAAGTTTGGAAATTAGTATCTGGTATATTGTCAATCGTGATGTTTTTGATTGTATCTTTTCAGTCATGTGCAGCCGGAATCAGCAACACATTATCAGATAATGGAGAAGTTGGAGGTTCAGCGGGAGTATTAGTTGCGATCTTCTTATTGGCAGGCGGAATTGTTTCAATTGCTACAAGGAACTCAAAAGGAAAAGGCGGAAATATTGCTCTTATCATACTGTTTGGATTAGCAACAATCATTGGTCTTGCATTAGCTGGAAGCTACTTAGATCTTAAAATTTGGGCAGCTTGGTGTGCAATAAATGTTGTACTTGCTATTATTGCATTAGTAAAAACTCCAAAAAATAAATAACACCACAAAAACAAGCGACCTACGTAGGTCGCTTTTGTTTGGTGGTTATGCAGCTTTCATATCAAATAAATTGAGTATAAATTTTCTTCCAAGCTGAGTTATTCTTCTGTGGTAAATAACACGTCCGTTATCAAGAACTTCTTGCTTTATTTCTTCGTATCCGCAATTGCTATAATCAGAATACATAACCCATGTTCCGTTTACTTTGTATTGTATCTTTTTATCAGAAAGAATTTTATTTAATTCAACAGCACTCTTCAGCCCGATTTCTTTTGCAATTTCAGTCATTGTGTAGGTCTTGTTAACATGCATCAAAATAGAATTGGTACGTTCTGCTTCTACTCTCGCTGACCGTTCTTCTTTTAATCTGGTTAGAAGCTCGATCCCGAAATCAGGATTATTTAAAATATTATCAATCACGTTATCTGTAGCGTAAATTCCATTCTTTCTGATGCATGGGAGAACTTCATCAAAAACCCACGTTTCAAACCTTTCTGCTGATTCTAATTTACTATGAGTGATAAGTCGGTACAGATCACCTTCCGAGATAAAATTAACATCTTGCATCTTTCCGCTGATAGGGATACTGTGTTTCGCCGTAGCCCTACAATGCGCAGAAACTGCATCATTTGGTCTTTTATATCCAAGTGCCGACGCTACATCGCTGCCACAAAAATAGGGTTTTCCGTCAATTTCTGCCATTCTTACTTTTCCAAATTCCTCATTTTCAAACACTTTTAATTCATTCATTTTTTCTTCTCCTTTTTTCAAAAAAATATTGTTTTTTTCCAAAAGGATATGTTAAAATAATTTAGTAAATATCCTTTTGGATTTTGTTACATTAAGAGTTGTTCACTTTGGTCGGTTGGCAACTCTTATTTTTTTGTCAGAAATAGCAGAGCCTAACTTAATAGACTCTGCTCCGTTCAATTAGTAACCAGTCTCTTCACTGGTCGTTATTCCGTTCTATTTTATCCAGCACCTTCACTGGAGTATTTTATCTTTACAAACAAGATACCAATAAATATATAAAAAAGTCAATGTCAAAAACTAAAATCCTTTTTGAGTAAAAACAGAGCCTATATTTCAAGACTCTGTTTTCGTACCGCCTTTTGCTGGAGACAATGAAGTGTACTTATCTTCTGGACAATTATTATTATATCAGAAGAAGTGGACATGCGTAATGGTAGAATTTTAAAAATTATGCATAAATCTCGTTTTCCGTAAAATTACTCAAAATAAAATCTGCCATGTCAAAAATATCACGCCCGTAAGTGGCTAGAAAGTCAGCAACTTGCTCTTCTACTTCTATCGGCATATATATGTTGTTCATAAAGCACCAAACATGGCATAATTCATGAGAAATTACCTTATCAAGGAATCTCCCGTGTAACAAATTGGAAAGATATACTGTTCTGGTAAGATTGTCAGTAACCCCAACACTTAGAGAACCATCACTACGCCTTAAAAGATTACTTCCTGGTGCTACAAATTCTACATGCCACTCCACACCGTTTATTTCAAAAATCATAAGTGCTGCACAAGAGTCTGTAGTTTTGTTTTCAACATTGTTTTTTCTTCCGGTGTAGAATCGGAGATCATTTCTGTAACATCATCGGAAAGTTCTCTCATATAGGTTTCAAGGTCTCTCATTTTGTGCTGTTTGTTCTCCGGTGTATCACTAGAGTACATCTGTTTTGACTCCATGTAGGTTTTTCTGCTCATTCCGCTCTTTCCCTCTCTGGAATCTCTCATACCGGAATCACCGCCGTAATAATTCCTATCAGTTTTTCTTTCACGTCCTGTTTTTCTAGGATATGAATACATGCGATCCATATCAATGTCCATATCTCTGTACATTTCAGGAGTCATATGCCAGTAAGGAGTCTCGTCGAATCCTCTACGCATACCTCTTCCTTTTGGGGCAAATCTTCCAGAAGAATAGCGCCATTCATCATAGTACCGTCTTCCTTCATCATCTCCATATTCTTCCTTAAAACGCTTCAAAAGATACTTTTCTTCTTCCTTATCGTCCTCTTCGGATTCTTCCATTGCTTTTGCGATTCTTGCGTGATATTCAGCGTCAGCAAGGTCTTTAATCATATCTACGACCTCACCAATCGGATATGACCCAACGCACGTCTGATCGCTCTCGATGGCTTCTTTTGTACACTCAGTAAGGCTTTCTATCATTTCATGAATTCTCTTGATATGCATACAATTCACCTCCTACGCTTCACGTGTGACAACAAGATTTGCATTTGACACGTTGATTGCCTGTGTACTTGTATTCTCAACAGCAATATTTACACAACATCCGGCCGGCACATCAATATAGATACCAGAAGATACATTGTTATACTGGTCAACTGCTGCCGGAGTACTAATCATCTGAGAAGATAGAACTGGCTCTCCGCTGATTGCAATTGCGAGTGAGATTGCTCCTGCTGTTCCTCCGGTCGGTACTGCGATATTTGCTGAAAAATCAACAAAATAGCGTGCTCTACACTGATTTGTGATTCCTCTCAGAGTTACGATTCCGGAACCCTCACGATGTTTGATGCAGTTATTTCCTTGTACTGCCGTGTTTGTAAAGACAACATTTCCGTTTACTGCTACTTCTTGAGCAGAAACAGCTAAATATTCAGCCATAGTTTTTACCTCCATAATTTAAGGGACAAACTATTTTTAGTCTGCCCCTTGTATTCGTAATACTGCTTATAGCAGACATAACATTTAAGTTAAGTTACATGGTTTTATTTTTAGCATCCGCATCCACTGTTGCATCCGTAATATACGTTTGGATTCGGGACTTGGTACGCCGGAATTGGCGCTGGATTTACAGCATTGATAATTTGCTGTGTCTGAGCAGCCATCTGAGTTGTAAGCAGTGCGCTCTGACGATCCTGAGAAGCTGCGCGCCTAAGATCATTGTTTTCAGCCTGTAAAGTAGAAATTTTTTCGTTGCAAAGATAATCAAGGATTGCTCTGGTGCCTGCGTTCTGACTCTCAATGATATCACGAGTATTCGTATTCATTGTGTTCTGAAGCGCGCAGGTGTTTGTTGCCATATTGTAGTTTACGCCCTGAATAGCTTCTCTTGTTTCGCAACAGCAATTTGCAAGTTGAGACTGCAAAGCGTTGGTGTTCTGCATGTTTGCGATTGTGTCTGCATTAATGGCCTGTTGGATTCCGTATCCAGTCTGCATGATGTTTGTATTTACGCCATTGAATCCAGTGAGCATACTGTTGTTCACGGCATAGAATCCGTCACACAAACCGTTGTTGATTCCATCAAGTTTTCCGACGATATTCTGTGTATCAAATCCTCTTTGCAATGTGGAGTCAGTGTAGTAACTAGAATTTGATCCATTACCGCCCCATCCTCCGTTTCCCCATCCTCCGAAAGCGAAGAAAAGAACAAAAAGGATAATCCACCAACCGTTACCGTCTCCAAAACCGTCGCTTCTGTTTCCATCATAAGGAGTTACAGGGATTGTGAAAGGTGAATTTGTTGAGTTAAACATAGTTTTTACCTCCTGTTAAATTTTGTATACTTAAATCTTGCAAGAATTTAGTAGCTATTTTATTTCGGAAATTGATTCTTGAAATCTGAAAATGCTTTGTCAAAATCAACCCCTCTTTCTTTTGCAATATTCCTTCCCATTTCTTCTATTCCTTTTAAATTTCCATTTTTAGCCATTTCGAACATGTTTTTAGCCATAGGATTGTTTGCAATTTGTGGGTCATTCATCATTCTCATGACTATTTGCTTTGGATTTCCACTGTTAATCATTTGAAAGACATTCATTATATTCACTCGCTTTCACCGTCCTTTTTAGATGTAGCTGATCTTGTTTTTGCTGTCGGTTTCGGAATGGAATTTCCGATTTCTTTGATTTGGTCGGATAATTCGTCAAAACGTCTCATAATTTCCTCCGTAGCTTTCGTATTTGCACTTTCCTGACGATTTGTGTTGTTAGGAGTAGTATTTATCTCCGGTTTAAAAGTAATCGTCTGAATCGTGCCATTCGGTGTCCACGATTTTAAGTACACCTCTGAAAGATCGTTCTTCGGGAAGATTGCATATGGATAATTCATCGGTACGTCATTGGCTGTTATTTCGTCTACACTATTTACGGTACGCCCGATAAGTTGTGGGACAGCTGCCTGTTGTTGCGTTGGAGCTTGCTGAACCGGGTTTTGATAAACAGGTTGCTGCATCTGTTGATATTGCATTCCATTGTACCTTGGAATTTGTTGCATATATTGGTTTCCCATATACGGATTTTCATACATAATGGCATATCCTCCTAACCTTTATTACAAACGTCGTTAAGTATATCTTCTTTCGTCATATACACATTTTCAGTATAGTATCTATTTTCGAGCGCATCCTCTACGACATGGACAACCGTCGACTGGATGCAAAGCGGGATATCTTTCATTCTTTCATCACAAAATATTCTTTCAAGAAGCTCATCTGAAAACATGTATATCATCTCCTCATGTTTAAATTTTCGCACAAAAAAAGAGAAGTAAGTTTTCACTTTCTTCTCATATTTATGTCATATAGTGGCTCTATTTTATTTACTATTTTTCGTACACACTTTTGCTGTGTACCGTACACACTTTTTACACACTTTTGCTGTGTAAATTCGTGTAAATACGTGTAATTTTATGGAATTCAGTGTGTATGCCAAATTGCTTGAAACCCTTATAAAATCAGTATTAGAACGGTGTTCCATACAGATCATACGGAGTTGTCTGGTAAACATAGTAA
>JABLTQ010088121.1_pt1 | contig 16255 bp, 12 predicted proteins | sample 7160101 | NCBI WGS metagenome assembly JABLTQ01 (sample SAMN14651228, study PRJNA627086) | human gut metagenome | isolation source: feces | host: Homo sapiens
CGGAATCCACGCTGTCGTAGCAGTACATGCCCCAATCGGTCGTCATGAGCGAGATGGTGTCCTTGTTGTTGTTCAAATACCCGAGCACACTCAGAGAAAGCTGTTTCATGATGTTGTAACAGGTGGCACTCCGCGCCCGTTCCCGCGCATTGTTCAACGCGGGCAGCAGAAGCCCGGCAAGGATGGCGATGATCGCTACAACGACAAGAAGTTCAATCAGAGTAAAATATTTTTTCATCATCTTCTCCCGGTTGGACCGATTTCCCGGTGGTTTTCACTGTTTTCATTATACTCGAAAAACAAAAAATTAGCAACCCCGGCACACCGAAAATAACCGCAAAAAACCGCAAACACATTTTTCCCCGGAGGCAGATGAAAATCATGTCGCGGAAAAATTCAGTCTCACGCTTGCATCCCGGCGGAATCACTGCCATCTTATAACAGTACAATCGCGGAAACATGAAACAACAGACACCGTAAATGAGTCCGATCAGAAAGACAACGCTGCGCGATATCGCGATGAATCTGGGCATCTCGATCTCGCAGGCCTCCCGCGCCTTGAACCGGAAGCCGGATGTCGCCCCGGAACTCCGGGAGAAAGTCCTCGCATTGGCGAAAAAGCTGAACTATCGGAACACGTCCGGCAAACATACGAAAACCATCGGGGTACTGGTTCCATGGTTTCAATTCTCCTTCGACGCCTTCGTCGATGAGATCATCGCGCAGACCAGGCAACGGAAACTCCACATGATCATCTTTCCCCGCAACGACGTACCCGCCCTCGACAGCCAGCTGATCGACGGCGCCCTCGCCATCGGAGAACGAATTTCCAGTGAATGGGGCAGGCAGCACAACATTCCGCTGGTGGTCATCAACAACTTCGGATGGGTGCTCGACAATGTGAGTTCCGTGATGCCCGACGCGGACGGCGAAAGCCGACAGGCACTGGAGCATCTCATCGCGCTGGGACACCGGAAGATCGCCCGGTTGCGCGGACCGGTATCCACCGACCGGGAACGCAACCGCGGCCTGGATGAGTTCTACCGCATCGCCGGGCAATACGGCATACGGGAATCGGTCCGCAACATCTGCGCGAGCAGTCCGGAAGAGATGGAAATGCACCTCCGCACTCTGCTGGAAGAGGGATTCACCGCCTTCATTCTGATCCCGATCGAATGGATTTCGCGCTGCACCAAGACAATCCGGGACTGTGGCAGGGAGATTCCCCGGGATGTTTCGCTCATCGTCTACGAAGAGGATGCCGTCACGCCGTTCCAGTCGCCGCCGCTTACCGCATTCGCCATCGACTACTCGGAACTGGTCCGGAACGCGCTCGACCAGCTTCTTCTGGAAATCAACGGCGAAAAGGGCGAAAGTCAGATCGTCGTACCGACCAGGCTGATTCTCCGCGAGTCCACCGGCCCCTGCCCCGCCATGGATGTCGGAGATGCAAGGTGATGCGGTCCCCGGACAAGCGCAATACAAAACCGATCCAGCAATATCGAAACCGTCTCGACCACTTTACAAATCATTCATCTTTTTGTAAAAACGGAAAACCGGCAACTTGAAATATATACAAGCCCGGTGTAGTTTATAGACGGTTCACGGCGGCACGTTTCCGGACATGTGATACAGGGTCCTGGGACTTCGTTCCCGGGAGACGGGGAAGGCTTATCAGATGCAGGATCAACATCCGACATCCAGCAGTGGTCAGCCGATACCGGGCAACAGAAAACAGGATAACAGGAATAAGCATAAAAATTGATGCAGGCAGGAGGGGCGGAGAATTTTTTTCAGAAAGAAAAACAGACAGGATCATTCTGAATCATCGAGCAGCCGCAACGTCTTTTTGCGCTCACTTGGCACACAAGAACTTCTCCGTAGAGCAAAAACGGCCACAGGCAGTAAAAAAGATACCACAGCCCGAAAATTCAAAGTTTTTGTTTTTCGAGAAAGAACGGACCGTATTCCCTCCACCCGAAGCCATAAAAACAAGCCATAAGAGTCATGCAGCTGAAAAATTACCTACAAAAACTGAAGATATTGTGGAATCCGCTGTTGTTCTTTCAGATCATCTGGACGAACCGCTTTCTTCTGCGGAGTCTGGTTGTGCGCAACATCGCCTCCCGCTACCGGGGATCCTTTCTGGGACTGATCTGGAGTTTCGTTCATCCTCTGATGATGCTCTGCGTCTACACGTTCGTTTTCAGCGTGGTGTTCAAAGCGCGCTGGGGAATCGATACCGGCGGCGGTCGTGGAGCATTTGCGATCATCATGTTCTGCGGGATGGCGATGTTCAACATCTTTTCCGAAAGCGTCAGCAATTCCTGCGGAGTAGTTGTTGCAAATCCGAACTTTGTGAAGAAAGTGATTTTCCCGCTGGAAATCCTTCCGCTGGCCCAGGTTGCGGCAAGTCTGATTCTCGGCATGGTCTGGTTTATTCTTCTGTTTCTGGGAACTATTTTCATCATTGGAAAAATCTGCTTCACCATGTTGCTGCTGCCTCTTGTGCTGTTGCCGCTGGCGCTCTTCAGTCTGGGGATCTCCTATTTTGTCGCGTCACTCGGGGTTTATATCCGGGACACCCAGTATCTGATCGGTGTCATTTTGCAGATTCTCTTTTTCATGACGCCGATCTTTTATCCGCTGCAGGCGGTCCCGGAACGTTTCCGCTGGCCGCTGCAGTTGAATCCGTTGACGATTCTGATCGAGGAGGCGCGAAAGGTCTTTCTGTACGGCGAACTGCCGAACTGGCTTTTCCTTGGAATTGCGTTTCTGGTCAGCTGTCTTGTTCTGCACCTTGGGTTCATCTGGTTCTACAAGACCAAGAAAGGATTTGCCGATGTCCTCTGACGACATTGTTTTGAGTGTAAAAAACGTCTCAAAATATTTTGAGATGTACGATAAGCCGCGCCATCGCCTTCAGCAGATGCTGCTTGGCCCCTTCGGCAAAAAATACTACCGTGAATTCTGGGCCTTGCGGGATATCAATTTCGAGGTTCATCGCGGAGAATGCGTCGGAGTAATCGGCAGGAATGGGGCGGGAAAATCAACATTACTGCAAATTATTACCGGCACACTTCAGCCAACTGCTGGTTCAGTAGAGATTAACGGGCGAATTGCCGCATTGTTAGAGCTCGGGAGCGGTTTCAATCCTGAATTCACAGGCAAAGAGAATGTCTATCTAAATGCGGCAATTCTTGGGCTTTCACACGCAGAAATTGATGCTAGATATCAAGATATCCTTGACTTCGCTGACATCGGGAATTTTATAGACCAGCCGGTAAAAACTTATTCGTCAGGAATGATGGTTCGCCTTGCTTTTGCTGTCAATGCTTTTGTTGACCCTGATATTCTGATTGTGGATGAAGCCCTTGCAGTCGGAGACATCAGATTTCAAAAGAAATGCTTTCAACGCATCTCCGCATTAAAGAAACAAGGAACAACAATTCTTTTAGTAAGTCATGATCTAGACAGCATTCGGCAATTTTGTTCTTACGTTATCTGGATTAATGATGGGATGATCCGTCAAATCGGAAATACCCGAGAAACAGTGGAAAACTATATTGTCTATATGAATTTCGGAGATGCATGTATCTCTTCGCAAGAAACGCCCTCTCCGGAAATCACCCCCAACTTCAGCCCGGACTCCCCTGCATCGGAGAAGGAACTCTTGCCTATACCGCATGATTCGGCGCACCAAGAGAGTTTTACACCAGGCTATGGAGAAATCACTCATTATGGCTTTTTTGATGAAACAGGGAAAGCAACGTTTTTCCTCTCCCATTCTCAGAAGGTAACATGCCGCTTCAAAGCCAGAATTTTGAAAACAATCAAAAGACCATTATACGGTTTGGTTTTTGAAACTTCAAAAGGAAGTATACTCGTAGGGACAAATAATTATTGCACAGAAGATGATTTTGCACCAATATTGGGACCACAAGATATCGAGGTCACTTTCCAATTTCATTTTCCCGAATTGCAAAATGGCAAATATTTCTTTGCACTGGCAATCTCTGATGGAGTCCAACGTGATCACAAGAGAATTCATCGTATTGCGGACTTGGGGCCTATTGAATTTCTCAGTGGAAAACGTAGGCAAGAACAACCAGGGGTCATAAAATTACCCGATTGCAAAATAACAGAAAAACGCTGAAAAATCATGTTTTCAATAATAAGAAAAATATTGAGAAGAGTTGCTTCGAAAACGATTGTCCAAACAACGGCGCACGAAGTACGAGTTCTCCATATGTTTGTCGCCTTGCAATACCCAATCGATCATCAGAATCAAACATTGCATTCGGTGTATTCTTGTGAGAGAAATTTTCTCAGGAATTTATCGAAAAAATCAGGCGAAAACTCCATATTTATAACGTGCAAAATTTTATCTTGCATATCGACACTTTTTTTTCATGTCGGAAAGAAATGCGCATTCTTTCCATTAGAAAAAATTGCCGAAATTAAAAAAAAACAACTTGTTGTTTTTCCGGCGTTCTCTTCACCTGCCAAGAATATTTATCGCAGATACCAGCATTATTTATCGACGAATTTCTTTGAAACAAGCGTCTTCTTACATCAGCACAGGCTTCTGCCGCTAAATATCAATCTTTATTTACCAGAGATGGATAAAAGCATTCGACTGCATAACAAAAATGGTTTGGTTGCCCTCTCCAGAATGTGAATCTAAATAGAAGACGGAGATGATCATGTTTCTTTCATCTATAAAAAAAGTTGTGAAAAAATTTGTTCCTGAAACAATTGCCAAGGCCACGATTCGCGAAGAACATCTGCATTCTCAATTATCAGAATATCAGAACACCATTGTTTCCTCGCTATTGGAACGCCTGGACCGAATGCAAAATCACCTAACTTATGTTACAGACCAAATAGCTCACTCTGATTTCTGGAAAGAAATATATCGCTTGGGCCAGGATTACCGCAACGCAAAAACATCTCATGAGAAAGAAATTGTGCTTTCGTTTTTAAATTCGGAGCAATCACTTTCTGTCGACAATTCATTTACAGTCCCACTATCAGATATTCTTTTTATCAGTTTTCCTTATTGGGATGTGATATCTCCTTTCAGCGCCGTCCCCTCGCTTTGCGGATATCTAAATTCACAAGGCTTTACCACCGCTCAAATTGATTTGGGAATTTTATCGTTCCATTATCGCTTTAAATGCAATTTTGAGCCCTGGCAGAAAAAGGCTCAATTTTTTCTTTCGGAAGAGTTTTTCAAAAATAAAGTTGAAAAACATAAAATTAATCACTGTAAATCCTACAAAGAATATCATGATAAGTATTCATTTTTGATGGATCCCGAAATTACAATCGCTGCGATTAAAGAAAAAGTAGTTTCTGATAAACTTGGAGGAGCCCTTTTCTATTTTCTGGTGGATGAATTTAACCAATCACAAAAAGAAAATCTGAGTACATTTTCCAACAGGAAATTTCACTCTCTCGATGAAATATCTGATTGGGCAGAAAATTCCATGCTACGAAATACTATAGGTTACTTCCGCCTCTGGGATTCAATTTTTCAGCATAAGATCATTGGTATTTCGATAACAGCTTCCGGTCAAATTCCATCTGCTGTTTTTTTTGCTAAAATCGTAAAACATTTCTCGCCAGATACCAAAATCATTCTGGGAGGTTCTGCTGTTCAGCATCTGGAAGCCTTGACTCCAGAAGAAAAATTGTTTAAATATTTTGATTTTGTAATTGAACATGAAGGAGAAACCTCTTTAACAAGATTGCTTGCTTTTCTGAAAAACAGCATCGGTCAATTGAGCGATATTCCAAACTTAAAATATAAAGTTGGAAACAACGTCTTTTGTAATGAAAACATACTGGAAGATGTCACAACTCTACCTCCCCCAAATTATGACGGCCTTGATTTATCCTTGTATTTAGCGCCTCATCCGATCTTAGCATATCAGGCTTCTCGTGGCTGTTTCTACGGACGTTGTGCATTTTGCAACCATGATGAAGCATATCGTAAAAATTATCGCAAAAAGCGAGCTCAGCAAGTGGTGGCAGATGTTCTTTTTCTTTCCCAAAAATATCATGTAAGGGATTTTCAATTCGTAGATGAAGCTATTGAACCAACTTTCTTTCAGGAAATTGTTTCTGAAATGTCCAATACAAGTTCCTTCAAAGATATCAATTGGTTTTACTATTCCAGAATTTCTCCCAAATATACAGATGAGACTCTAAAAGCCGCAAAGGAACACGGCTGTTCTATGGTCATGTTCGGAATTGAATCATTCAATCAGAGAGTCTTAAATTTCATTAGAAAAGGGATCCGCAGGAAAGATATTTTAAAGAATTTAGAGCAATTCAGCAAAGCAGGCATCCGAGTTCATGGCTGGTTGTTGTGGGGACTTCCTTCAGAAACCCCGCAAGAAATATCACAAGATATTACTGATTTTCAAGAGAATGCAAAATACATGCATACTGCATGGCTGGGCAGATTTGGTCTTTTCCCCAATTGCGAAATTTATAATAACTTGTCTCAATTTCATATTACTGCTCATGATAGCGATGACATCTACGATTTTAAATATATAGATGCGGATGGGAATCCGGTTGAGATGGAGGAAGTAATAAAAACCGGCATAGAGTACCATCATTGTATCGAATCTTGTTATTTTAACGAGAACAGATATTTGGCTTATTTCTACAGCTAAGGAGTCTTCACGATGGAGAATTACCATCCCAAAGTATCAATAATCATTCCCGTTTACAACACGGAGAAATATCTGCGCCCCTGCCTGGACAGTCTTACCAAACAGACGCTGCGGAACATTGAGATAATCTGCGTTGATGATGGCTCAACAGATGCTTCTCTTCAAATTTTGTATGAATACGAGAGCAGGGATCATCGAATTAGAGTTTTTACTGAACCACATAAAAATGCCGGACAAGCGAGAAATCTCGGGTTAAAACAAGCGCGCGGAGAATACTTATATTTTCTTGATTCAGATGATTATGTTGATACTACCCTATTGGAGAAAGCCGTTTCAGCTCTGGATAAATCCCAGGCTGATATTTTTGTTTTTGCAGCGAACTATCATGATATGCAAAACAATTGTCTATATTTTATTCCCTGGTCTTTTGTCGCTGAACGACTCCCCCAAAAATCTACATTTTCCCCCGATGACATCCAGCAGTTTTTGTTCAATGTTTTTTGTACCTGGTGCTGGAATAAAATATTCCGACATTCTTTCATTGAGAAATATAATATCGTTTTTCAGGAAATACAAAGAACGAATGATATGGCATTTGTCTTTCAGGCATTGGCCTCAGCAAAAACAATCTCTGTTCTAAAGGAACCTCTCGTTTATTACCGCATAAACCACAGCAACAGCTTACAGCAGACAAACAATCTTACTCCCCTGGCTTTTACTACGGCATATATTGAGACCAAACGAAGATTACAGGCAATAAATAAATATGAAAAATTTGAGCAGAGTCTGCTTAATGAGATTCTTGGAGGAACAATATACAATCTCAGGTCAGTAAAAACGAAAGAAGCTCAATTGCAAATTATTAATTGGATTCAGACTGAATTAAATAACTGTTTTAAACTGAACCAATTTGATCAGATGTTCTTTTACAATGAAAATAAATTCAATTTCGAAATATATGCAAAATTGTGCCAAATGCCAACAAATTCTGCGGGGAGAATTTTATTCTGTGCACTTGAAGCGAGAAACATCGCATGGGCAGAACGAGATCGAGCTTTTGCAGAACGAAATCAAGCCTTTGCAAAGCGAGACCAAGCCGTCACAGAACGAAATCAGGCTATTGCGGAAAAAAATCTGATATTGAATTCTTATTCCTATAAAATCGGTCGAACCATAACTTGGCCGTTTCGAATCAGAAAATTTTTTGCAGTCTTAGAGACTCATAAATAAGAGGAAATTTGTTTATGTTAAATACACTCCATCTTCTTTCAGATATCGCAATGCCGACACCGGAATTTGCAGACTTTCAAGAGCTCTTTCTGCGTAAAAAGACAGCTTGTGTAAGTTATCAGAACGTCTTACAGTCAGTCTCCATATGGCAATTTGATACGTGGATGAATCTATTTGCAGCCCAAAAATATTACCAGTTTTGCGATCTTGGTAAAATTTTCCTTAAAATAGATGTCTCATCATCATGTGAAGTACAGATATGGAGCTGCAATACCAATTATATTTTTGGCCCTCAGCGTCAGTTGTTACTTTCCAAACAGATTTCGGCGGGAGAAAATACCATCGAACTGCCGGATGTGACGAAAGCGGAAGGTATTTATTTTTCCCTGCTTTTTCCTCAAGAAAGTTCCATGTGTTTAACACACTGCGGATGGTACACGGATAAGGCAAGTAATTTTTGTGACAGAGTTGCCTTAATCTGTTGCAGCTTCAAGCGCGAAGGATATGTATATAAAAATATCGAGAAGATAAAAAAATATTTCTGCAACGACAAAGATTTTTCTTCCCATGCCCATTTTTACGTTATTGATAATGGAAAAACTTTAGACCTGTCTAAGAATACCGATAATATAACGATTATTTATAATAATAATTCCGGGGGAGCCGGTGGGTTTACCCGGGGAATCATCGAGGCAATGGATGCTCCTGATTCATTTGATCGTTTGATCTTGTTCGATGATGATGTGGAAATCTTCCCTGAGTCTTTGAAAAGAACATGGCTTCTTGCCAACTATTTGAAGAAAGAATTCCGGAATGCATTTATCGACGGTGCCATGTTGCGTAACGAACACAAAAACATGTTTTTTGAGAATCTGGCAGTACGAAATGGTATTTTGGCAACCGCTTATCTCCCTCACGATCTTGACCTGAATAAAACAGATCAGATTTTGCTAACCAATCATATTCCACAGGAACTGTTTGTTCAAGATGCTGTGAATAAAACAGATGGGGCATGGTTTTTCTGTTCTTTCCCTCTTTCATTGGTTAAAGAAAAAAAATTACCCTTACCTCTGTTCATCCGCGGAGATGATTTGGAATGGGGCTGGCGTAATCAAGGGACACCTCACATCGCGATGAACGGGATTTGCATCTGGCATGCGTCCTTTGATTTCCGTGTTGGAATTATCACAGAATGTTATTGGATGATCAAAAATACCTTTTTCATTGCCGGATTTTACTATCCGCAAAATCAGAAAAGATGGATTACTGAAATGATGGAATACTATAACGTTTTGCTGGCAACCCATAATTATCCAGGGCTTAAGTTGCTGATTGCCGCGTTGCAAGACATTGCCAAAGGGGCTGCATTTTTCGAAACGAATCCCGAAAAACTCCTAAATCGCCTCGGTGCAATCGCCCGAGAAATTCCCTCACAAGATATCGTCCACGAAGATGAAATCCTGCGGATGACATTGCCTCCATTGCCTCCTCCACGGTCGATTATCCAGAAAATCTGCAACAAGATAAAAAGGAAAATTTTTTACAACAAATTCATGAAGAGATTGGTACGCTACTATTTTCAACATTGGAACGTCCCGAGTTTATTCTATCGGGGTATAGCGGAAATAGCACCTCCTTTCATTCTCGCAGTTAACATTTCTTCTCTCATGCTCAAGAAAGAAGTAAAAATAATTAATCCGGTAACTCGCAAATATCAGCATTTCATTTATGATGCGGCACAGGAAAAGGCCTTGAAAAAAGAATTTTTCAAGGCATTGGATCACATAAACAAAAATTATAATAAACTTCAAGAAGATTTTGCACAGGCATACCCCAAATTGACGTCTCGTGAATTCTGGAATGTTTATTTGGGAATAAAAAAATGAATCTGCAAACTTCCGGCATTATTTTCGATGTGAAAGAGTTTGCCATCAATGACGGCCCGGGTATTCGCGTAACAGTATTTCTGAAAGGGTGTCCGTTACGTTGTCTCTGGTGTCATAATCCCGAAGGAATAGGATTCGAGCCGGAACGGAATTGTAAGACAGGGCGTCTAGTTGGAGAACGCACAACAGCAGAGGAACTGGCGAAGAAATTGCGCCGCTTTTCCGACGTTTTCGAACTTACGGGAGGAGGAGTTACCTTTTCCGGAGGCGAACCGCTGGCACAACCGGAATTTTTGTTTGCCGTAGCGTCACAACTTACCGATATCCATTTAAACCTTGATACATCCGGTTACGCAGAACAAGCCGTTTTCAGGCAAGCTTTGGAATATTTCGACCTGGTTTACTTCGATTTGAAACTAGCCGATGAAAACCTCCACAAGAAGTATACCGGTGTTGAAAACAAGCTGATTCTGCAAAATTTGCAGACCCTCGCAGAGAGTAATGTCGACTTTGCTTTGAGGCTGCCACAAATTCCGACTCTTACCAACACCAAAGAGAATTTGGAGGCGTTACGGGAGATTATTTATGCGCTGCCGCGTAAACCACAGGAAATTGCTCTGCTTGCTTACAATTCTCTAGCCGGAGGAAAATATCCAGTATATGGAAAAACATTTGGACTGCCGGATGATTTACAGACAAATTTTGCTGTTTTAGAAGATTTGAAAGCAGCAATGCCGGATTACCCGGTAAAGATTTATGGGACGCAAGTTCTGGAAAGGGAATGACGATGAATAAAAATCTGGAAAAAGAGAGAAACTTTGTACAACAACGTGGATTCCGGCAATATCGGACAGGACTTGCGCCGGATCTCTTCTTTTCCATGCCACGATTGCAGCGAGACAAAGAATGGCGTAACACAAAACTGTTACGTTTCATGTGTGAATTAGAAGATCCAATCGTTTTTAAAGATGAAAAAATTTCATTTACACGTTCTCGGTGGAACCTTCCCAATGTCTTACCTGGAAGAAAATGGTTAATTTGGCAGTTTGGAGAGAATAAAAAGTTTTCGCCGAGCAAAACCGCCAAAGTATTATTTCAAAAGGCAAAGCACAAAATTCTGCTTAAATTAGGGAAAAAAAATCATATTTGTGACGAGAAATACTGGGCGTTCAGCAACACAACACCGAATTATGACCTCTTATTGAAAGAAGGTCTGGAAGGAAGAATCCATGTTGCAGAAGCCCAATTGGCATCCGCAACAGAAGAGGAACATAGTTTCCTTTGTGCGGCAATAGAAGCCGCACGGGCGGTAATCGATCTGAGTGAACGTTATGCCGCAGCGGCAGAACGCGCCGGGAATTTAGAAGTTGCAAAAATTCTCCATAAAGTTCCACGGGGGCCGGTAGAAACCTTTCACGAGGCGTTACAGTCGTTGCGTTTTGTAACTGCATCGTTCGTTCTTGCCGGCTATTATCAGATCGGGTTCGGACGAATGGATCAGTATTTGTACCCATATTATGAATCTGATCTGAAAAAGGGAACTCTAACTCGCGAAAGTGCCAAGGAGCTGCTCGCGGAGTTTTTTATTGCGCTGAACAGGGATAATGACTTGTGCTCCATTGTACAGCAGGGAGACAATGGCTTGAGTCTGATGCTGGGCGGGTGTAAGAAAGATGGGACTAACGGAATCAATGATTTGACTTATATGATTCTGGAAACCTCACGTGATCTGCAACTGATTGATCCCAAAGTTAATCTTCGAATCGACAGCAACACACCGGATGATTTATTGCAACTTGCGTGTGAACTGACAAAAGTGGGATTGGGATTCCCTCAATATTCCAATGATGAAGTAATCATTCCCGCTTTAGTGCGTCACGGATACGATCTTGAAGATGCCAGAGATTACACTGTTGCGGCTTGTTGGGAATTCATTATCCCTGGTAAAGAATGCGGAGTGGTGAATCAGGGAGCGGTTTCTTTTCCTGCTGCAGTTGATCGTTCGTTACGCCAGCTGGTGAGAAAAAGTAATTTTTCTGAAGCTGCCTTTCGGAAAAAGATCCGTGAAGATATTGAAAGCCAGATTGGAAGAATAAAAAAATACAATCATTTCGTAAAAGAGCCAGCTCCATTTATCTCATTATTTTATGATGGTTGTCTGGAGAAAAAACAAGATGTCACACGTTCAGCGAAATATCGCAATTCAGGTATCCACGGGGCTGGTAGCGCCAATGGAGCAGACCAACTTCGAGCAATTCTGGGAATCTGGCAAGACGAAGGAATGAATGGGCTGAAAAAACTGGTCTCTGCCGCAAATGCCAACTTTGAAGATATGGAGGATTATCGTCGTCATTTGGAATTTGATTTCCCCAAAATCGGGAATGATGATGATTCTGTAGATAAAGAATTGACTTTTCTGTTCGATGCTTTTGCTGATGCGGCGGAAAAATTCACGCGGCCCCATGATCGAATCCGTCCCGGAACCGGAAGTGCCATGTATTATATCTGGTTGGCAGATCCCAAATTAGACGGAGTGTTGTTAGAACCGGTTGTTAAAGCGACTTCAGATGGCCGACGCTCCGGGACTCCGTTAGGAGCAAGTCTTGCTCCGGCTCAAGGTGTCAAAGTCAAGGGAATATTGAGTGTATTCAAATCGTTCTCACATATCGACTATTCAAAAATATACAATGGCGGCCCAGTTACCATCGAACTAAGCCATTCTGTATTCAATTCTCCCGATGGAATCGAAAAATTAGCCCAACTGGTTAAATATTTTGTCAAACTGAAAAATCAACAACTCCAATTGAATGTCCTTGATGCAGCTGTACTCGAAGATGCAGTAAAGCATCCAGAAAGACATCAAAATCTGATTGTTCGAGTTTGGGGCTGGAGCGGTTATTTTTGTGAACTGGCACCAGAATATCAACAACATATCATCAACAGGCATAAGTATGGTCTGCAAAATTGAACAACCGCAGGAGTTAATTCCTGTTGTCATCGTCACGATGGGGACAGAGGCCTGTGAAAAACAAATCAACCAACTGAAAAAAAATCAGGCCCTGTTCATCGTCCTGGTACTAAACGGTTGCTCTCAGAAAATTGTGCAACACTTTCAGACACTGGTCGGCAGCTCTGGAATTTGTATTGGACTAACGAGAAATGAAGGCGGTTCCGGGGGATTCCGCACAGGGATGCAGTATGTCTTGAATCATTACAAGGACTCGTGCCCCGTTTGGCTGCTTGACGATGATGCCGAGATCAATGATAATACGCTTTCGGAATTGTTGAAGGCGGCTGCGGACCTGAATGCACAAAAAATAAACTGGGGAGCCCTCGGCTCCATGATTCTTTCACAGGAAAGCCCCAATCAAGTGGTCGAAGTCGGCGCATGGGTCAACCTCAAGAATGGCGGCTTCATACTGAATTTTCATGGAGAAAAGATTGAAAATGTACCAAAGGTTCCTCTCCAAGTACAATATTGCGCGGCCGCCTCACTGCTGACGCAAGTCAATGTGATTCGAAAGGTCGGAATTTTTGCTGATATTTTCATTCATTATGATGACGTGGAATGGTGTTTGCGTCTGGCACATGCCGGTTTTTCCGTATATGGAATTCCTTCTTCCATGATTCGTCATCCAACCAACATACAGAAACCTGCGACCTGGATTAGATATTATGATGCAGCTAACTGTGTTTGGTTGTTTAAAAAATACTTTCCAGACCAACTTCAGAGTATTATATTCCGGCAAAAAGTGAAGTGCTACTATTTTCATCTGCATGGTTTTCATAAGACTGCTAAACTATACGAAATGGGCATTCGGGATGGTCTTGCTGGACATAAAAGAAAATACCGGGATGAACTGAATTTTGAAGATTATACCAATGTTTTTTCCTGGAAGTCTGATGATCCCAAACTCTTTATAACTTCGGAATATCAGCATATCAAAATTTTTCAAGAGCGTTTCGGTCAAAATAGCAGAGTTATCCGGCTGCCATATTTTTTCCCTTTTCGCATAGTAATGGGGCTCTATGCAAAAATTTATACGATCTTTCATCCGCACAGGGTCATTATCCTGGACGATTATTTCCGAAATAAATTTTACTTGCCCCTTTTGTGCAAAAAAATAAAAGTATACAATGTCATTCTTAATAAGGAGGTCCAAAAATGAAACCTGTTATTATTGTGGGAGCCGGTTTTTTTGGAAGCGTTGTTGCAGAACGAATTGCTGAAGATCTGAAGCTGCCGGTAACAGTCATTGATCGCCGTAATCATATCGGCGGGAACTGCTGGTCTGAAATCGATCCGGAAACAGGAGTTGAGTATCATAAATACGGATCACACATCTTTCACACTTCTGACGTTACAGTCTGGGAGTATGTCAACCGCTTTGATACATTTAATGAGTACCGGCATAGCGTTTGGACTACCTATCAAGGAGAAGTTTATACTCTTCCAATGAATTTGAGTACAATTAATCAATTTTATCACACGGCACTGTCACCTCAAGAAGCAGAGAAATTTATCTGCGCTGAAGCAGCGAAAGAACACATCACAAATCCACAAAATCTGGAAGAAAAAGCGGTTTCTCTAATTGGCCGTAAATTATATGAAGCGTTTTTCCGCGGCTATACAATAAAGCAGTGGGAAAAATCCCCCACGGAATTAGCCGCTGATATTATTACTCGTCTGCCAATTCGCTACAATTACAATCATCGCTACTTTTCTGATAAGTTTGAGGGGATACCGCTTGCCGGTTATGGGACAATGCTGAAAAAAATCCTTTCAAATCCATTGATTTCCGTTAAAACAAACTGTGACTGGCGTGAGTTCAAAAAAGAGCTTGGAACAAATGCTATTGTCATTTACACGGGCGCCATTGATGAGTTTTTTGATTATGCATTAGGTACCCTGGAATGGCGAACCGTTGATTTTGAAATTGAACGTTTCCATTATTCCGATTACCAGGGGACAACCGTGATGAATTACGCAGATGAAAAAGTGCCTTTCACTCGTATTCATGAGTTTAAACATTATCATCCCGAACGCCCCGATACCGGAAAAACCATTATTTTCAAAGAGTATTCTCGCTTTGCCGGCAGAGGAGACGAACCATATTATCCTGTTCTCACCGAAAAAAATAAAAAACTTTATTCTAATTACAAAATCATGGCGGAACAACAGTATCCCAATCTCTTTTTCGGTGGCCGGCTGGGCCTCTATAAATATTTAGATATGGATGATACTGTTTTCATGGCTCTCGAATTCTATCAGAAGTTGAAACAGGATATCGTGAATGGAAGATTTTGATGTCACATTGGTCTTTTGCACTTTCGGCAGAACCCAAGAAGTCAAAGAATTTTTCTCTGCATTAAGGAAAAATACTTCTGATGCATTGAATTTGCAGATTCTTGTTGTAGATCAAAATGAAGCAGGGCGATTATTACCTTTCTTACCGGTTTGTCCTTCCAACTGGAATCTCGAATATATCAGAACTCAGACAAAGGGAATCTGTGCGGCACGCAACCTTGTTTTGCCCAGAATAAAAGGAAAAATTGTAGCATTTCCTGATGACGACTGTATTTATTGCGATGGAACACTTAACAAAGTTGTTGAACATTTTGAGAAAGAACCAACTCTTTCAATTTTGCTCGGAGTTTGGAGCAATATCGGCAATCCACGATTCAATACGAAGTATTTTGAAAAGAAAATAGGAAAATATTCCTTGTTTCACAAAGGAGAAGCTTTTGTCCAATTTTATCGAAAAGAGATGGTTGAAAAAATCGGTCTTTTCGATGACACCTTCGGGCCAGGAGAAAACAGCCTTTACAAATACGGAGGAGATGACAGTGATTATTTGGCTCGAGGAGTGTTGTACGGAGCAAAAACATTTCGTTGTTCTGATATCCACGTACTGCACCCGGAGCAGAAACTCACATCTTTTTCCGCGGAAAAAATTTGCGGATACGGGATTTGTAGAATGGTGCTCTTGAAAAAGCTGGCTTATCCTTTCTGGTTTAAGGCAGCTAATGTTTTATATCCATTGGCAAGACTCGTGATTTCCGCGCCATCTTCCTACCGTTATTATTATTTTATGTTTTGTGGGCGATTAAAAGGCATCTTTACAACCTTTGCAAGGTAGTGTCGGTAGTGTCCGATATTTTGCGCACATTTGCTTCTAAGAGATTGCTGATGGCAAACGTCTCATGGTATAGCTGAAGCAACCGACCAGCGCAAACTTTTCAATTTCCAGCTGTCTAATTTGGCTTTGCAATAGCAAATTCTGGAAAGTGTATTCGGGACTTGTAATCTGTAATGCCCCTTTTTTCAAGGGCGGCATTACAAATATCGGCAGTGTCCGATATTTTGCGCACATTTGTTTCTGAGCGATTACAGATGACAAACGTGAGTTGGCGCAGCCGAAGCAACCGACCGACCAGAGAGCTCCGGAG
>JABLTQ010084625.1_pt1 | contig 16240 bp, 13 predicted proteins | sample 7160101 | NCBI WGS metagenome assembly JABLTQ01 (sample SAMN14651228, study PRJNA627086) | human gut metagenome | isolation source: feces | host: Homo sapiens
ACGAATTTTATGATATTCTTTTCATCATTAATATTGCGTTATTTAATAATTGTATTTATAGACCATACATAATGTAAATAATTTTTTTATGATTTATATAAAAAATGCATTTTTTCATTAATAACATGATACTCTATAACAGACAAATTAAATTCACAATATAGTAATATATATAACATATTATTAAAAATAACTATAATTATTTTCAATAACTGCAAAAAAATTTCTCATAAACAACTACTGTGTTCAAAAAATAGATTTTTGTTGATATTAAAAAAATAAGCAATCTTTTTCAGATTACTTACTTAATATGATGTTTCTCATTATAAACTTTTAAAATAAAATTACTAATTAATAAAGTCAAAAGTCCAAATAATTCTTAAGAATAAAAATCCAATTTCATCTTTTGTAAAACCTAAAGAATCAGTCTAGATTATATTTATTATAAATATGAATAGGAAGATAGTTTTTTCCTTTTGGAAGTTCTGTTCCATAAATCAAATGTTCGCATACTTTATGTACACATTCATAGCTTTGCATATAAGCACTTTGATCAATGATATAAGTAACTTTCCCCTGTTTTAATGCTTCCTTATTTTGTGGCATTAAGTCAAATCCTAAAATATTGATATCATTATAACCTGTTTGTGCTACAACTTCTCCCGCATTTGCAAGCCATGAATCTACCATGACAATTGTCTTATAGTATTTCTTTGAAAGAATTTCTTTTAAAAGCTTATTTGATATTTCAAGCTTATCTTCTGTATAAATTACATTACTTAATAGAATTTCTGGATATTGTTTCATTGTATCAAGAAATCCATTGACTCTTTGTGATTGTGAATGAATTGTTTTTGAACCAGAAAGAATTAAAATATTTTCTCCTGACCTTGTTAGATTATGCGCAAGTCCTGCAAGACAAGTTCCTGCGTTATAATCATCAATTCCAATAAAACCTATTCTATAAGAATCTTCTAAATCAATATTTAAAGTCATAACAGGAATTTTTTTTGCAATTTGATTTACTTTTTCTACAATACGTTTTGTTTGTAACCCCGCTATAATTAAAGCATTTACTTTGCTTTCTAATTCATCAAGTACCTTTAAATATTCTTCTTCGTCTACACCATTAATATGTCTAAAATCAACTAAAATTGGATAATCTCTAAATTGAGAGACTGCTTCTTTCATTCCTGAATGAATCAATTGAAAAAATGGATTTCCTTTTTCAATCATAATCATTCCTATTGTAAGTGGTGTTTTAGAAACAGCTAAAGCTCTTCCTAACATATTTGGATGATAATCATTTTCATCCATAATATCTCGTATTCTCTTTTCTACTTCGGGAGCAACGCGTCCTCGTTGATGAATAACACGATCAACGGTTCCTCTAGAAACACCTGCAAGTTTTGCGATTTGTGTAATTGTAATACTCATAGAATTTTTTCTTTTTAGTGAATATAAAATAGTGGGATTGTTTCAATAACAACCCCAACTATTTCACTTCAATTATTCAAACTCTATTGTCCCTGGTGGTTTACTTGTAATATCATACATTACTCTGTTTACCCCACGAACTTCGTTTATAATACGTGACATAACTTTATTTAATACTTCATAAGGAATTTCTGCAGCTTCTGCTGTCATGAAATCGATAGTATTAACCGCACGTAAAGCGATTGCATAATCATAAGTTCTCTCATCACCCATAACTCCTACAGAACGCATGTTTGTAAGAGCAGCAAAGTATTGACCGATTGAACGGTCTAATCCTGCATTAGCAATTTCTTCTCTATAGATTGCATCTGCATCTTGCACGATTTTTACTTTTTCAGCATTGACTTCACCAATGATACGAATACCAAGACCTGGTCCTGGGAATGGTTGTCTAAATACTAAGTATTCAGGAATTCCTAATTCTAAACCAACTTTACGTACTTCATCTTTGAATAAATCACGTAATGGTTCAATGATTTCTTTAAAGTCAACATGATCTGGTAATCCACCAACATTATGATGTGATTTGATAACCGCAGATTCTCCACCAAGACCACTTTCAACAACATCTGGATAAATTGTTCCTTGTACTAAGAAATCAACTGCTCCAATTTTCTTTGCTTCTTCTTCAAAAACACGAATAAATTCTTCACCAATGATTTTACGTTTAGCTTCCGGTTCAGTAACACCTTTTAACTTTTCATAATATCTTTCTTGTGCGTTTACTCTAATGAAATTTAATTCATAATTTCCATCAGGTCCAAAGACAGCTTCTACTTCATCCCCTTCGTTTTTACGAAGTAAACCATGATCTACAAAGACACAAGTTAATTGATTACCAATGGCTTTAGAAAGTAAAACGGCTGCAACAGATGAGTCAACACCACCTGATAAAGCACATAATACTTTACCATTACCAACTTTTTCTTTGATCGCTTTGATTTGTTCTTCAACGAAAGAATCCATGCGCCAATCACCAGCACAGTTACATACATCTAAAACAAAGTTAGAAAGCATTGTTTTACCATATTCACTATGTAAAACTTCTGGATGGAACTGAATTGCATATAAATCTTTTTCTTTATCTTCACAAGATGCTACTGGACAATCTTTTGTATGTGTTGTAATTTTAAAACCAGGTGCAATTTTTGAAATATAATCAAAATGTGACATCCAAACTGTAGATGTTTCAGGAACACCTTTTAAAATTTTAGATTGTGGTTGATCAACTAATAAAATTGATTTACCATATTCTCTTACATCTGCTCTTTCGACTTTTCCACCTAAAACATGTTGCATTAATTGAGCACCATAACATAAACCTAATACAGGAATACCTAATTCAAATAATTCTTTAGAATAAGTTGGTGAATCTTCTAAATAACAACTATTTGGTCCACCTGTTAAAATGATTCCTTTAGGATTCATTTCTTTAATTTTTTCTAAAGGTGTTTTATAAGAATAGATTTCACAATAAACATTGCATTCACGAACACGACGAGCAACTAATTGATTATATTGCCCACCGAAATCCATGACAATGACTAATTCTCTTTTCATGAAAGACCTCCTTTATTAAAATTTAATATCTTTTAAAACAACTGTTTGTTCTCTATCTGGTCCAACACTGAACATTCTTACTGGACAATGAACAAGTTCTTCGATTTTACGAATATAATTTTGACAATTTACTGGTAATTCTTCAAAAGATTTTACATGTGTAATATCTTCTTTCCATCCTGGTAATTCTTCATAAACAGGTTCACATCTTTCAATATCTTTAACGGTTGCAGGTAAACCATAAATTTCTTTACCATCTAATTTATAAGCTTTACAGATTTTGATTGTATCAAATCCACTCATAACATCTAATAACATTAATGAAATACCTGTTAAAGAAGACATTCTTCTTGATTGATTAACAACTACTGCATCAAACCAACCAGTTCTTCTTGGACGTTCAGTTACAGTACCATATTCATGTCCTCTTTCTCTAATTAAATCACCTGTTGCATCATTTAATTCAGTTGGGAATGGTCCTGATCCAACACGAGTTGTATAAGCTTTAATAATTCCAATTGCTTCTTTGATATATAAAGGTCCAATACCAGCCCCTTCAGATACCCCATTAGCTCCTGGATGTGATGATGTAACAAATGGATAAGTACCATAATCAATATCTAACATAGCTCCTTGAGCTCCTTCAAATAAGACTTTTTTATCTTCTCTTAAATATTGATCTAATAACATACCTGTATCACAAACTAAAGGTTTAATAATTTTAGCGTATTCTTTGTATTCTTCAAAAATTTCTTCTACAGTAAACATGTCTTTTAATTCAGGATATTCTGCAACTTTCATTGGGAAAGTTTCTTTTAATCTTTCCAAGAATAATTCTTCATCAACGAATTCTCCCATACGAATACCAATACGACTATATTTATCTACATAAGCAGGTCCAATACCTCTTTTTGTAGTTCCAATACTTTTATCACCTTTTCTCTTTTCTTGTAATTCATCAATTTCAAGATGATAAGGTAAAATCACATGACAACGATCTGAAATTCTAATTTTGCTTGTATCAATACCACCATCATTTAAATATTTCACTTCTTCTAAAAATGCTTTAGGATTAACAACCATCCCATTTCCCATGATTACTTCATGCCCAGAGAAAATACCTGATGGTATTAATTTTAAAGCAAATTTCTTACCACCATAAACAATGGTATGACCTGCATTGTTCCCTCCAGCATAACGACATACAACATCTGCTTTTTGTGCAAGATAATCGGTAATTTTTCCTTTACCTTCATCTCCCCACATACTTCCTACAACAACTACACCAGCCATAATTCATTTCCACCTTTCTATCATTGGCTTTTTCATACATTTTTATTATATGCTATATTTTAATATAAGTAAAATTAATATATAATATATTTGATATAAGGAGTACTAATATGATAAAACTAGAACAATATAAGATATTTAACGAAGCAGCATCTACCCTTTCTTTTTCAAAAGCAGCAAAGAATTTATTCATCTCACAATCCGCTGTTTCTCAAACAATCCATGCTTTAGAAAAAGAACTCAATACCCAACTCTTCATTCGTTTAAACAAAGGCGTTACTCTTACTAAAGAAGGTATGCTCCTTCATAAAAACATTACTGAAGCTCTTGCTTTAATTACCAGCGTTGAAAATGAACTTTCTCATTATAACGAATTACTTTCAGGACAGTTAAATATTGGTGCTGGTGATTCAATTTGTGAAAATTACTTAATTGATTTATTAAAACAATTTCATCATCTTTATCCAACAATCAAAATCAATGTTGTCAATGGAACTTCTATTGAAACAGTTGAACATTTAAAAAATGGAACGATTGATCTTGCCTTTATCAATCTTCCTTTTGATGATGAAAGTCTAGCGATGAAAGAATGTTTAACAATTCATGATATCTTTATCTCTAAAGAAAAAGATGATCATCTTTACAGCTATCAAGAAATTGCGAAAAAGAATCTTATTCTTTTAGAAAAATCAAGTAATTCAAGAAATTATATTGATAAATACTTTGCTAAACATGGAATTTTATTAAATCCTGAAATGGAATTAGGAGCCCATCACTTACTCTTAGAATTTACTCATGCCAATTTAGGAAATGCGTGTGTTGTTAAAGAATTCTCCCATGATTTTTTAGATAAAAATAAAGTTTATGAAATACAATTAAAAAAGCCCCTTCCTTCAAGAAGCATTGGCTATGCTTATCTTAAAAGAAGAAGCTTATCACAAGCAACTTTAAAGTTTATCGAATTAATTGATCAATTTGATAAATCAATTTAGATTCTAATTTAGGTAAAGAAAGACTCGCTTTGACAAGTAAAGGAATATCGAAAGATATTTCTTTTTCTTTATATTTTAATAACACATGAACAATTTCACCTAATGGATGTTCCTTCAAAGTTAAATGAATAAAGACTGGCCCTCCATTATTAACAAAATAATCACTTAATAAAAAATCACATTCATTTAAAATCGTAAAGCCATTGACCTTTTTCATCACTTCTTCAAACAAATTAGGATTTACTACAAGATAATCCTTTAATTTTTCTTCAATCATTTTCTTTGTTTGTTTAACAAATTCATCGGCTTCACTTTGATGTTTTGCTTTAACCCCTAGTCTTACCCTTACATACTCTTCAGAAGCATACAAAGCAATAGAAATATCTTTTTGACTTTGAACAATATCATCAATCAAAGTAGCCGCTGCTGATTCACCAATGCCTTGTGTTACTAAATCGTACGTATAAATTTTCGCTTGACGATATTTTTCTAAATAAGGTTTTAGTTGATGATCAACTACATAAGTCATCTCTTTAGGTGGTCCAGGAAGATTAACAATCATTTTTTTATCTTTAGACATCACACAACCATTGGCTGTTCCAATAGGATTATCTAACACATAACAATTTTTAGGAAAGTACGCTTGTTTAAAGTTATTATCACTAACTTTATCAAGTTGTGTTACAAAGCAACATTTATCATTGACTTTCTTTGCTTCATCTTCATCAAAAATCATTTCTAATCCTAAATATTTTGCTGATAATTCTTTCGTAAGATCATCTTCAGTAGGTCCTAATCCTCCTGTGGTAATAACACAATCGCACCCTCTATTAAAAGCGATATCTAAACAATCTAAAAATCTTTGGGGATTATCTCCCACCACTGTTTGAAAGAAAACATTAAAACCTAATTCTTTACACATTTTTTGTAAATAGGTTGCATTGGTATTGACAATTTCTCCAAGTAACAATTCTGTTCCAACATTAATAATTTCTACGTTCATACACGTCCTCCTTACAAAAAAAGAAGTATAAAGATACTTCTAAATTAATGAAAATCCTAAAAAGCTAACCACCATCATAATTACACCAGCAAGTAAAACTCCTAGCATAACGGCAATCGTTGTTGATTTAAAATCCATATCTAAAATACTAGCTGCAAGTGTTCCTGTCCATGCACCTGTCCCTGGAAGTGGAATTCCTACAAATAACAATAAAGCAACAAAAGTACTTCTTCCTACTTTTTCTTGAAGTTTCTTTCCACCTCTTTCACCTTTGTCTAAACACCAAGTGAAAAATTTACCAATAACTGGTTTATCACAACCCCATACTAAAACCTTTCTAGCAAATAAGTAAATAAAAGGTACAGGTACCATATTAGCAAGAATACAAACAATATAAGATGGAATAATTGGCAATCCTAATCCTTGAGAAACAGGAATTGCTCCTCTAAGTTCAATTAAAGGTACCATTGATATTAATGCAATATATAAATAATTCATCTAAAATCTCCTTTTTAACATTCTCATTATAACAAACCAAACGGATTTGACAACATCCTTTTATTTTCTACGATATGCAACTTGGTTAAAAGTATACTTGTCTACACGATAATAAGTATACCCATATTCAATACATTTACCATTATGTAAGCATGTAATCGATAAAACTCTAAGCAAAGGTGTCACCGGATCAACTTGTAAATATTTTCCTAGTTCTTCACCCGCTAAAACCGCATCAATTTGTTGATCGGAAAAAGCAATATGTAAATTGAGATCATTTTCAAAATGATTAAATAAAGATGTACTGGATACTTCTAAAGGAATATCTCCTGTTAAATCATAATTACAGTAATCATCTTCAAAACATAAAGGCTCTCCGTTTACAAGTCTTACACGTTTAACGTGCCATACTTTATTATCTTCTAAAGCCATTTCTTTTTTCATTAAATCTGTAGCTTCTTCAAGTTCATTTAAAACAACATGACTTGTACAATCTTCTTTTTTCTTAGCACAGTCTTCTGTAACACTGTTTAATCCATCAAAACTTTTAAATCTGGATTTTTTACAAACAAATGAGCCAACTTTAGGAACAGAATAGATTATGTTTTCATTGATTAACTCTGTTAAAGCTTGGCGCACTGTCATTCGGGTAACACCAAAAAGTTCACACAAAGCATGTTCACTTTCAATTTGTTCATTTTCATTATATTTTTCATCTTCAATATTTTGAATAATATATTCTTTAATTTTGACATATTGTGGTTTTCTTTTCACCATAACATCATCCCCTCGGCTTGTACTATACCATATATAAACATGTTTTGAAAAGAAAAAGAAGCAAATTTCTTTGCTTCTAAATTTCGCTACCTTCAAATTGTGATTGATAAAGTGAGGCATAGAATCCACCTTTTTCTAACAATTCATCATGATTACCAATTTCTACAATGTCGCCATCCTTCATGACAATGATTGTATTAGCATCACGAATCGTTGATAGACGGTGTGCAATAACAAAACTTGTACGTCCTTCCATTAATTTTTCCATACCTTTTTGAATAAGCACTTCTGTACGTGTATCAACTGAAGAAGTTGCTTCATCTAAAATAAGAATTTTAGGATCTTTTAGAAACGCTCTAGCAATCGTTAATAATTGTTTTTGTCCTTGTGAAATATTTGATGTTTCTTCATCAAGAACCGTATCATAACCATCTTCTAAGGTATTGACAAAATGATCTACATACGCCATTTCACAGGCATTTTTTACTTCTTCATCGCTGGCATCTAATTTACCATACATCAAGTTTTCCTTAATTGTTCCATTAAAAAGCCATGTATCTTGTAAAACCATTCCAAACAAACTTCTTAAATCATGTCTTGAAAAATCTTTAATATCATGACCATCGATCATAATTGAACCTTTATTTAATTCATAAAAGCGCATCAACAATTTAACAATCGTTGTTTTTCCTGCTCCTGTTGGACCAACAATAGCGACTGTTTGTCCAGCATGAACATGCATATTGAAATCATGAATAATTGTTTTTTCTGGAAGATAACCAAAATTAACTTGATTGAAAGTAACTGAACCATGTAATTTTTCAACTTCATCTGTTTCAATTTTAACTGTTTCAGGTTCTAATTCTTCTTCCTCTAAGAATTCAAAAACACGTTCCGCAGCGGCAGCTGTACTTTGTAACATATTCATTGTTTGAGCAAGTTGGGCAATTGGCTGATTGAATTGGCGTACATATTGGATAAAGGCTTGAATATCACCAATCGTAATCGTATTACCCCCTGCTAAAAAACCACCTAATAAACAAACACTTACATATCCTAAGTTTCCTACAAAGTTACTTAATGGTTGCATTAAACCTGATAAAAATTGAGATTTCCATGCTGAATCATAAAGCGCATCATTATATTCATTAAAAGTTTTAACAGAATCTTCTTCCCCATTAAATGCTTTGACAACATCATGAGCACCATACATTTCTTCAATATGACCATTAACATCTCCTAAGCTTTTTTGTTGTCTGCTAAAATACTTTTGAGAATGTTTCATAACAAACATAATAAGTAACATGGAAAGTGGTAAAACAAGTACAGCAATCAATGTCATCTTTACAGAGATGGTAAGCATCATAATAAAGATTCCTACAACTGTAACAGAAGATGTAATCACTTGCGATAAACTTTGATTGAGTGATTGTGCAATTGTATCAATATCATTGGTTACTCTACTTAAAGTGTCTCCACTAGAATGTCTATCAAAATAACTTAAAGGCATTCTTGACATCTTCTTAGATAAAGAGCTTCTTAAATCATAAGCAACTTTTTGTGAAATCGAAGATGTAACAAATCCTTGAATAAAACTAAAGAGTGCACTGACAAGATAGAAACCAACAAGAATCAAACAGATCATACCAATATAATCAAAATCAATTCCACCGGTATTTGTTACCTTGGCCATAATTCCTTCAGATAATTTATCTGTTGCTTTTGCTAGGATCTTTGGTCCTACAATCGTAAATACTGTTGAACCAGCTGCAAAAATAATAACAACCGCTAATTTAAAATAATAAGGTTTTAAATAAACAAATAATTTCTTTAATGTTCCTTTAAAATTCTTGGCTTTTTCACCATTACCTCTCATTCCACGACCCATTGGTCCACGAGGCCCTTGTCTTCTTCTTTCATTACTCATGACTTAGTTCCTCCTTAGATAATTGAGAATAGGCAATTTCTTGATAAACCTGACATGATTTCATTAATTCCTCATGTGTTCCTTTACCAACAATTCTTCCTTCATCAAGGACAATGATTTGGTCTGCATCCATAATAGAAGCAATACGTTGTCCTACTAATAAAACTGTACTTTTTGTCTTTTTAACAAGTTGATTTAATTCTTGACGAAGTTTAGCATCTGTTTTGAAATCAAGTGCTGAAAAACTATCATCAAAAATATAAATATCTGGATTTTTTGCAATAGCACGAGCAATCGCAAGTCTTTGTTTTTGACCACCAGAAACGTTTGTTCCACCTTGTGAAATTTCCATATCAAAACGTTCTTCTTTTTGATCAATAAATTCTTTTGCTTGAGCAACTCGAATCACTTCTTCTAATTCTTCATCTGTTGCCTCTGGTGCACCATATTTTAAATTAGAACGAATTGTTCCAGAAAATAAGTTTCCTTTTTGAGGAACAAGTCCAATACGATCACGTAATTCATGTTGTGTCATCTCACGAACATCAACCCCTGCAACCTTAATACTTCCTTCACTGACTTCATAAAAACGAGGTACTAAATTAATAAGTGTTGATTTTCCTGAACCAGTAGAGCCAATAAAGGCTGTTGTTTGTCCAGGTTTAGCAACAAAATCAATATCTTTTAAAACCGGTTCACTTGCCCCTGGATAAGCAAATGAAACATGATTAAATTCAACAAGTCCTTTTTTACTTTCATCTAAAGCAACTGGATTTGTTGGATCTTGAATCGTTGGCTTAGTTTCAATGATTTCATAAACACGATTAGCAGCAACACTAGCTCGAGGTAACATAATAGCAATCATTGCAATCATTAAAAAGGCCATAATAATTTGCTTTGCATATTGCATAAAGGCCATCATTTGTCCAATTGCTAAATTACCTAAATCGATTTGTTTAGAACCATAATAGACAATTACTAAAGTAACGACATTAAAGATAAACATCATAATTGGCATAATAGAAGCCATTGATCTATTAACAAATAAGTTTAAATTTGTAACATCTTTGTTGGCTTTATCAAAACGATCTTCACTATGTTTTTCATTACCAAAAGCACGAATAACAAGCATTCCTGATAAATTTTCACGCATTGTGAGATTTAAACAGTCAATTAAATTTTGAATAATTTTGAATTTTGGCATAACAACTGCAAACGCAACCGCCATCACACCAAAAATAACAAGAATAACAACTGCAATGATCCATGTCATTGATGGTGATTCTTTTAAAACTTTAATTAAAGCCCCAATACCAATAATTGGTGCAAAACATACAATACGTAAAAGCATCATTGTCACCATTTGTACTTGAGTAATATCATTTGTTGTACGTGTAATAAGTGACGCTGTTGAAAAATGATTAAATTCTTCGTTAGAAAAGCTTTCTACTTTTTCAAAAACATCTTTTCTTAAAGCACGCGCTACACCAGCACCAACTTTTGTTGCAAAGAAAGCAACTGAAATTGCAGCCACTGTTCCAAGTAAAGCAATTCCTAACATCTTTAAACCTGTTTTAAAAATATAATCGGTTTGTACTTTGTCAATGTCAGCACCTAATTTTTTATATTCAGCTTTAACACCATTACCGGCTGCAATTTTTAAAGTACTTTCACCCATTGTATCTATTCTTGTATCCATGTCTTCAAACATCTTTGATTTTTGACTTTCATCCATAAAAGAAATCGCATCATAAACACTCATATTTGGAGGTAATTGTCCAAATTTTTCTTGATACTCTTTACTAGAAGTATCCATACTATCAAGCGAAGTAATAATCAACATCGGTTTCATTAAAATATTTTCTAATTCACTTTCTTCATCACTTGATAAATCTTTCAATTGATAAACTGTTTTTCCTTTAGCCTTAGGAAATGTATCAATGATATCTTGATTGACTTTACTAACTTTTTTATAATCTTTTTTTACTGTTTTTTGATCCTTTTGATCAACAAACAATAATAAATGTTGATAAGTTTCTTCCGTTAAAACATCTGAAACAGGTGAAGCAAATCCCCCTGCTTGAATTCCCACTGAAACAATATCACTCATATAATCTGGTAAAGTTAATTCTGTTTGTGCTTGTACAAACAATAAACAAATACAAGCAAGAATTAAATACCAGAATTTCTTTAAATATCCTTTAATCTTGAACATCTAACTCCTCCTTCATTAAACGAATATTCTTTTCAAAGATTTGACAATACGTTTTCATTCTATCTAAATCTTCTTTATTTATTCCATCAAACAAACGTGTTGTAAACATTTTAATACCATCTTTACAACTTTCAATTTCTTTATTTCCTTTTTCTGTAATATGCAAAGTAATATTTCTTTTATCTTGCTTACTTACAATTTTTTCAATAAAACCCGCCTTTTCTAAACGTTGTAATCTTACTGATAATGTAGCTGGTGTAATTTTTAAACGTTCTGCAAGAATTTTTTGATTAGGATGACCAAAATGATCAATCAGACCTAACAAATAACATTGATCAGCTGATAAGCTTTGTATATTACTTTTTTTACTTGTGAACTCATGAATATTTTTATGGAGAGATTTAAATTGTAGAAAGATCTCTTTAATATCCTCAAATTCCAATGGATCCATAAGATGCCTCCTTTTATTAGTTAGTATACTAAATATTATAATTAGTGCACTAACTAATGTCAATATAATTAGTACACTAATTAATTTTCTATAAAAAAAGAAGGAGCTTAGCTCCTTACTTGACCATTTCCATAAATCATATATTTTGTAGAAGTAATTTCCTGTAAACCAAGTGGGCCTCTAGCATGAAGCTTTTGTGTAGAAATACCAACTTCTGCCCCAAAACCAAACTCTCCTCCATCACTAAAACGTGTAGAAGCATTATGATAAACACAAGCCGAATCTAAAGACCCCATGAAATATTTTGCTGTTTCTTTATTTTCGGTAATAATCGATTCTGAATGTTTTGTTGAATAGTTATAAATATGTTCAATCGCTTCTTCAATATCATCTACAACTTTTATATTACAAATATAATCATCATATTCTGTAGCATAATTTTTTTCAGTAGCTTCTAGACAATCTATGATTTTTCTTGTTTTTTCATCACCATAGATTTGTACATTTTTAAATATTTCTTGAAGTTTTGGTAAGAATTCTGGTGCTACTTTTTGATGAACAAGAATCGTTTCAATTGCATTACATACAGATGGTCTTTGGATCTTTGCATTTTTTGCAATTTCTAAAGCCATATCAAGATTGGCTTCTTGATCAACATAAAGATGACAAATTCCTGCTCCTGTTTCAATTACTGGAACAGTTGCATTTTTAACAACATATTGAATAAGCCCTGCACTTCCACGAGGAATAATGACATCTACATAATCATGGGCTTGAATTAAATCTAAAGTTTCTTCACGTTTTTTTGTTTCAATAAGAGTAACCGTATGTGCTGGTAAAACATCTTGAATAGCCTCATTTATAATTTGAACTAAGATGCGATTTGAATGAATGGCTTCTTTACCACCTTTTAAAACACAAACATTGTTTGTTTTAATACATAAACTGGCAATATCTACTGTTACATTAGGTCTTGATTCATAAATTACCCCAATCACTCCTAAAGGAATTTTGATTTGTTGAATCACTAAACCATTGGGTCTTTTAATTTCTCTTACAAGAGTTCCAATAGGATCTTGTAAATCAATTACTTTTAAAATATCTTTTGCCATCGCTTCAATACGTTCTTTATTTAATAATAAACGATCAACCATTGATTCTTTAATACCATTATTTTTAGCTTCTGCAATATCTTTTTGATTTTCTTGAATAATCAATTCACTTTTTTGAATTAATGCCTCAGAAATATTTTTTAAAGCTTTATTTTTTACTTCTGGTTTAACATTTTGCATAAAACGACATGCTTTTTTAGCTTCTTTAAGTTGTTCCCTAATCATAATTTCACCCCTTATTAATGACTAGATTATCCGCATGAATCACTTCATCATAATCTTTATAATGTAAAATACTTTCTATTTCATTACTATGATGATCTTTAATCAATTTTAACTCATCACTTGAATAATTCGTAATACCTCTTGCTATTAAGTGTCCTTTAAAAGAAAGAACATCAATGACACTACCTTGCATAAATGAACCTTCAACTTCTTTGATTCCTTTAGGTAGTAAACTTGTATGTGTTTTTAAAGCCTCACATGCACCATCATCAACAATGACTTTTCCCTTAGGAGAACTACGATACATGATCCAATGATCTCTAGCACTTAAAGTACGACCCGCTTTTCCACTAAAATATGTGCCAATTTGTCTTCCTTCTAATAAATCAATAAGAGCTGTTTCATTGTTGCCATTAACGATGGCCATATCTCCTCCATAATCATTAACGATTTTTGCAGCACGTAATTTTGTCACCATCCCACCTGTACCAAATTGACTACTTGAATCTTTCGCAAAGTTCATAATTTTATCATCCACAAGTTCAATATCACTTAATAATTTTGCATTGGAATTGGTATGAGGATTATCATTATAAAGTCCATCAATATCTGAAACTAAAACAAGTAATTGTGCATCCACAATAGGCAATAGTAAGGCAGATAATGTATCATTATCTCCTACTTTGATTTCATCTACCGCTAATGTATCATTTTCATTAATAATAGGAATCACATCATAATCTAAAATAGAAGATAAAGCATAGCTTAAATTCATCAAACGTTTACGATGATCAAAATCATCATGATTTAATAAAATCTGTGCACATTTTAAATGGAACAATGAAAATAAATCTTCATAAATTTGCATCAAATGTGCTTGTCCAATAGCCGCAAGTGCTTGTTTTTTAGAAATTTCTTTAGGTTTTTCACTTAAATTTAAAACACCCATTCCTGAAGAAATCGCTCCTGATGAAACAAGTGTTACTTTTAACCCTTTACGTTTTAAAATAGCTATTTGTTGGATGAGTTTTAAAATTCTTTCTTTATCTAGTTGTCCACCTTCATTACACAAAGAAGTCGAACCAATTTTTATAATAACATGTTTGACATGTTCTAAATTTCTCATGTTTACACCTACTTTTCATTTTTTCTTATTATACAGAAAAGAAAGGCAATTGACAACAAGTGAATACATTTGAAACTCTTTTATAGCTATAATAATTTTTTATTATTATCTTTCATATATCTAGATAAATGATAAAATAGAACATATTATTAAGGGGGAAAATTAAAATGAATCTCATTATTCCAGAAAACTATGATCCTGTGTTATCTTTAAGACAAACACAAGAAGCAATTAAATACATAAGAGATACATTTCAAAAAGAATTTGGAAGAGCTTTAATGTTAGAAAGAATTTCAGCACCTCTTTTTGTGCAAAAAAGCAGTGGTTTAAATGACAACTTAAACGGTGTTGAAAAACCTGTTTCTTTTCAAATTAATTGTTTTGAAAATGATGATATCGAAGTCGTTCATTCTCTTGCTAAATGGAAAAGAATGGCACTTAAAAAATATGGTTTTGGTGTTCGTGAAGGACTTTATACAAATATGAACGCTATTAGAAAAGATGAAGAAGTTGATAACCTACATTCTTACTATGTTGATCAATGGGATTGGGAACGTGTCATCGAAAAAGAAGATCGCAATATTACAACATTAAAAAATCATGTTAAAAAGATTTTTAAAGTCATTAAACATATGGAACATGAAGTTTGGTATAAATACCCTCATGTTGTTAATCGTTTGCCAGATCGTGTCCATTTCATTACTGCACAAGAATTAGAAAATCAATATCCTGATTTAGCAGCTAAAGAAAGAGAAAATAAAATTTGTAAAGAATTCGGGTGTGTCTTTGTTATGCAAATCGGTAATGTTTTACAAAGCGGGCAAAAACATGATGGACGTGCACCAGACTATGATGATTGGAAACTAAATGGTGACTTGTTATTCTGGTACGAACCATTACAATGTGCCTTAGAAATCTCATCAATGGGTATCCGTGTGGATGAAGATTCTTTAGTAGAACAACTCAAAAAAGAAAACTGTGAAGATCGTTTAAATCTTCCATATCATCGAGCTATCATCAATAAAGAATTACCTTACACAATTGGTGGCGGTATTGGTCAATCAAGACTTTGTATGTTACTTTTAAACCGTGCTCATATCGGTGAAGTTCAAGCAAGTATTTGGCCACAAGAAATGATTGATGAATGTGAAAAGAATAATATTCATTTATTATAAAAAAATCTATCGCTTAGATAGATTTTTTTAATGTATAAATAGATAATTGATACATAATAAAGGGTTTCTACAAAAATAAGCAACCCTAAAACAAAGAAAGCAAATAACTATTTTAGTAATAATGTCAGCAACAAAACAGTAACAGTATAAACCAAAAGAAATATTTTTTAAATTTCTTACCATTTTCTTTAGAAAATATACTCTTTGTTTCTTCTTTTATTTCTTGTTTAAAACCATCAACAACTTGTTTATTGTATTATGGATTCTTAAATTTTTTTCGTCTTTCGTAGTTTTTCTTCAAAAAAAGAATTATAGTTTGAAACTATAATTCTGGTATATTAAATTATCCGGTGCTTAGAGGTTCGCTCTAAATTATTAGGCGGAGTACC
>JABLTQ010007390.1_pt1 | contig 16202 bp, 14 predicted proteins | sample 7160101 | NCBI WGS metagenome assembly JABLTQ01 (sample SAMN14651228, study PRJNA627086) | human gut metagenome | isolation source: feces | host: Homo sapiens
CGGAAGCGCAAGGCCCCATAAACCTTTGACGGCCTGTTCCGGCGGCCAGAAGCAGCGTGTGGCGCTGGCGCGGGCCCTGGGGACACGTCCGTCGCTCCTTTTGCTGGACGAGCCCTTTTCCGCGCTCGACCCCCTGTTGCGTGAGCGGCTGCGCGGCGAGATACAGGAGATCCTTGCCGCATTCGCCATCCCCGCCGTCATCATCAGCCATGACCCGGAAGACGTGGACGCCTTCGCCGGGACCCTGGTCACCTATCATCGGGGACGGGCCCGCATGATGGCGGATTATGCTTCCCTGCGCCGGGAGTACACGTCGGCGGGCGACTGCCTGCGCCATCTGCAACAGGAGATGCAGGCGGAGAGCGCCCGGGCCGCAGGACAGTAACCCGGGGCAGATCTGGTAGAGGAGACAGAGCAGCCTTACTCGCGCCGCGTGCCCGGGCTCCTCTGATGTCCGGGAATGTCCTGCCTGCATAGGGGACATTTTGCTTGCCGCCATCCGGCACGGGGACGGATCCCCTCTCAAAGAGCCTCCTTCGGGAGGCTTTTTTGTCGCCGTCCTGCATCCGGGGAGAGACAGAAGGATGCAGCGTTGCACCATGTGAAGAGCGAGTGGAAAGATTTTCTCAAGCCTGTCGCAAGGTTTGCCGAAGGTACGGATTTTGCTTGTCATTCATGGAAGATTTCTTTTGAATAGCCGTGGCGTCCGTGAGCGGCGCCGTGGGAGAAGAAATGACGGATACGGAACGATCCCTACCGGAGACAGGGCCCGCAGCGCGCCGCGCCTGGCAGAAGGGGCTGCCACTGGCGCTCCTGACCCTGCTGTGCATGACCCTTTTTGCCCTCAACTCCATCCTGTGCCGCCTTGCCCTGCTGCATCACGGCATGGATCCGGTCAGTTATACGGCCATCCGCATGACGTCTGGCGCCCTGATGCTTTTTGTCCTGCACAGATGGCGCCGGCGGCGTCACGGGCAGGTGCCGGACTGGCGGAGGCAAGGCAGCTGGAGCGCGGCCCTGGCACTGTTCACCTACATGCTGGCATTTTCCGTCGCCTATGTGAGCATGCCGACGGCAGCCGGGGCCCTGGTCATCGCCGTGGCCGTGCAGACCAGCATGATAGGTTACGGCATCCACGCGGGGCAGCGTCCCAATCTGGGACAGACGCTGGGGATAGGTCTGGCCATGGCCGGGCTCGTGGTCCTGCTGTTGCCCGGTCTGGAAGCGCCGCCGCTGCTGGCCGCCTGTGTGATGTTCGTGTCCGGTTCCGCCTGGGGGGCCTACAGCCTGTGCGGCCGCAAGTTCCGCCATGCGGCGGAGGCCACCACCGACAACTTCATCCGCTGCGTCCCTCTGGTCCTGCTGCTGATGCTGGCCCTGTGGTGGCGGCTCTCCCTGCCGCCGCAAGGGGTGGTGCTGGCCCTGTGCGCCGGGGCCCTGGCCTCCGCCCTGGGGTATATCCTCTGGTATGCGCTGGTGCCCTGCTACAGTATCGCTGCCGCTGCCGCCGCCCAGCTGAGCGTGCCCGTCATCACGGCCCTGGGGGCGGTGGTCTTCGTGGGCGAGGCCATCACCCTGCGCCTTGTGCTGTGTTCGGCCGCCATCCTCGGCGGTATCTTCATCGTGGCCCTGTGGGGGCAGCGCCACACTGTGCCCCGGCCTGACGGCAACAGATGCGGACAGTCGGCGGATACCGCCTCAAGGAGATGACCATGATGCAAGGACTGGAGCTTTCCCGGCGTTATTTCGAGGCCTGTCTGCCCCTGTTGCGGGAACAGGCGGGCGACATCCTGCCCCTGTGCGCCATGGGGCTGGCAGGGGAGGGCTCGGAATGCCTGGGTTTCGACGATGCCACGTCCCGGGATCATGACTGGGGGCCGGGCTTCTGCATCTGGCTTTCGCGGGAGGATCTGGCCCGGCACAGACAGCGGCTGGAAGATGTCCTGCGTCTGCTGCCCGGGACCTTCGAGGGCTTTCCCTGCCGCATGGCGCCGGAACGGCGCATGGGGCGGACAGGCCCCCTGGCCATGGAGGATTTCTATGCCCGCTTCACCGGCCGGGACACGCCTCCGTCCGACTGGCGTCACTGGCTGGGCATGCAGGAATGGGGACTGGCCACCTGTACCAATGGCGAGGTCTTTTTCGACGGGCCCGGCCGTTTCAGTGCCTGGCGCACGACCCTGCTGGACTATTTTCCCCGTGACCTGCATCTGAAAAAAATAGCCACGCGCTGCATGCAGATGGCGCAGGCCGGCCAGTACAATTTGCCGCGCTGCCTTGAGCGCGGGGACAGCATCGGCGCCATGCTGGCCCTGGGGCGCTTCAGCGAGGCTGCCCTTTCCCTGGCCTGCCTGCTGAACCGGCGCTATCTGCCGTTCTACAAATGGGCCTGGCGCACCGTGCAGGGCCTGCCCCGGCTGGGTGCCGATATGTGTGCGGCCCTGCAACAGGCGGCAGCGGCTCCTTTGACGACCGGCGCGGGGGGGCAGGAAGCCGTGGCGGCTGTGGAAGGCATCTGTGCCCTTGTGGCGGCGGAGCTGCGGCGTCAGGGCCTGAGTGACGAGCAGGACAGCTGGCTGTGGCTGCACGGGCCGCGAGTGATGCGGCAGGTGCGCACGGTGGAGATCCTGCGCATGGATCTGCTGCGGGACTGACGGGCAGGCGACAGCCGCAAGAACGGGCAGAAGGTTGCGACCGGCTGCCTGTTTTGGCAACATGGGGCCAGCATGGCCGGATGTCTGCGCACACAGCCCGGCAGAAGAGATATTTTCAGGAGTGCGAACATGGATGCGAAAAACTGGATCCAGGAGATCCGTGCCGCCGGCAAGCTGATGGCTGCCGGGGACCTTGCCGGTGCCGAGAGCCGGTATCGGCAATTGCTGGACAAGGGGACGGACAATCCCCTGCACAAGGCTCTGGCCCTGGACGGGCTGGGGCGTGCCGTCTTCGAGCAGGGCCGTCAGGCCGAAGCCATCGAAGCCATCGAGGCGGCCGTGAGCCTGCTGCGCGAGCGGCAGGGGGGGCAGGATCCCGCCACCTGTGGCGCCCTGCAGAACCTGGGGCGCCTGTACCTTGCTGCCGGGCAGGTGGAAAAAAGCATCGCCGTGAGCCGCGAAGCCGTGGACGGCCTGCGTGCCGGTTTTGGGGAAGATCATCCGCTGGTGGCCGGGGCCATGATGCGCCTTTCGGCCTGCCTGTACATGCAGCGGGATCTGGACGGCGCCGAGGAGCTGCTGCTCAAGGCCCGGGACGTGTTCGAGAAGCAGAGCGGGGATGAGTCCCGCATGGATGCTTCTACCTGCCTGAACAATCTGGGGCGCATCCACGAAGAGCGCGGCGATCTGGAACAGGGCATCGCCCTGCACCGCCAGGCCGTGGCCATCCGCAAGGAGCTGCTGGGCGACCATACGGAAACGGCCTTCTCCCTGGGCAACCTCGGCGTGGCCCTGGCAACGGCCGGCCAGTGGCAGGAAGCTGTGGATACTCTGCAGGAAGCCCTGGACTGCTATGCCCGCGCCGGACGTACTGCCGGGGAGGACATCGAAGGCTACCGCAAAAATCTTGAGATCTGCCGCCATGCCTTGAAGATGGTGGCCCCGGGGACGGCTCCCCAGGTCAGCGACGACTAAAGGCGCTTGCCCACGCGACACGGGCCGCTGGAGGAGCAAGGCGCCACGGCGCTGCTCGTCGGTGGCCGCCATGCTGCGGCATCATCGGTGCCGTCCGCAGGGGGATTTGCCGCCCCTGTGGCTGGAGTGGATGCGGATCGCTGCGTTCACCGGGCACCATGATGCCCGGGGCCCTGTGGCGCAAGGCGGGCAGGGCTGCCGGCAGCATGGCGGCATGCCTGACGGGTGCGCTTCCGGGATGGAGACATGAGACGAGAGCGGGGAGATGCCGTGGGGCATCTCCCCGTTTTTTTATGGGAAGGAAATGACGTGCAGCAAGCCGCTGTTCGTGCCTGACGGACAGCAGGTGATGGTACGAGGGGGCAGGATGGTGATCCCGGAGCGGCAGGACAGGACCGGGAAGGGCCTCAGGCCCCGGATGTCCTTCGACTTCCTGTCAGCCTGGGGGGACCGGAGCCTTACCGGCGACGCAGGGCGAAGGCCAGTACGAGGATGACCAGGGCCAGGCCGCCGGCAGCCACGGGCAGGGCCTCCATGGCGTCCAGACTGTCGCCATACTGCTGCCGGACCAGAGCCGCCCCGGCGAAGATGACCCCCGCAAGGATGGCCTTGAGACCCACACCGCGCCATTGCCTCTGGCGCAGGGCCGTCCGGCTCCGGTACAGGCTGTCGCCATGGCGCGCTTCATAGGCGGCCAGATCGAGGCCGCGGCGGGCCAGCTCCGCATCGAAAAGCTCGCGGGCCTGTTCGGTCAGTTTGTGGCGTTCCAGCGCGCACAGGCTTTCGTCATCCAGTTCCGCGTAGCGCTGTTGCAGCAAAGTCTTTTTTTCGTCGTTCGTCATGGCTGTACGGGAAGGGATGCTGCCGGGGCCTGCGGGGAGACCATCTCCGGCAGGAAGGTGATGCGCGGCAGGCCACGGCCTTCCAGCGCATTGCGGACACGCTGCTCAAAAAGCTCCCTGCTCATGACCGGGCCGTCCTTGTGCCCGTCGAGCGTGACGCGGGCTTCCAGCAGGGCCGGGCCGTAACTGTCCGGGGCTGTCTGATAGCCGCCGGCCGTGGTGACGCTCAGCGGCGCGTGCATGAAATCGAGGCTCTGTATGAAGACCCGGAAACGTACCTCGCTGGCGTTGTCGGGGCCTTCCCACAGTTCCATGGCCAGGATGGTGCCGGGCGGCAGGGCGTTGGGGGGAAAGCCCGACGCCTGCCAGTCGATGCCCAGCAGGGCGCCGATGGCGGCCAGGTTGTTGTCGTTGCCCACAAAAACGGCGCACCGGGCCTCATTGAGGCGCGGGTCGGCATGCTGGCTGTAGAGGGCGAGGGCCATATCCCGCAGCAGGGGACCGCCGTAGATGCCGGCGACCAGTGGTGTGCGGTGCAGGGCATTGAAGATCTCGCTGCGGATGGGCAGGAGCTTGCGCAGGGCCGCGGCATTGGCCTGACCCCAGGCGGCATCCTGCTGCGGCCACTGGGCGTATTCCTGCACCAGCAGGTCCACCAGGAGCGATCCCAGACCGAGGCCGCCCCGTATCTCCACACGGCGGCCCATGTCCATGATGGAGATGGTGGGGACCATGTCGGACAGGCGGCAATCACCGGGCAGGTTGATGCTGTTGCAGGCTTCGGAGGACAGGGGGCCTGTCATCTCGTCCAGCAGGGACATGGGCTCGCCCAGGCTCTCCCAGAACTGGGAGAAGTCCCCGTTGATGTGGTCCAGGATGGCCAGGGCCGTTTCGGCCGGGTCGAAGATGGCAAGACCGGCCTGGACGGGCTCGAAGAGAGGGTCAGGATCCAGGTTCACCACGGCATAGGCGGGCAGGGTGCCCGGCGTCAGGCCCCGCAACAGGGCCTCGGCAGTGCCTCGGCTGCGCGGGGTGTTGTCCGCACGCACGAATACCCGGGATTCGGTCTTTTGTGCCGGCAACAGGTCAGCCTGAAGGTACAGGGCCCGCAGGGAAGCCCACTGGGCCGTCAGCAGCCGGGCACCGCGCGGCGAGAGCTGCCCGGGCTCCACGGGCCATTGCGGCCAGGCCTTGCCGGTGATCCGGGGCAGCTGGTCGTAGGCCGGCGCCGCGACGCCGTGACGTGTCAGCATGACGACCTTGCTGAGGTGGTACGCGGAGGGGGCAGCAGACACCGGACAGGGCATCAGGCCCAGGAACAGGGCGAGCAATCCGGCGAGGCATGTCCAGGTTCGCATGAGGATCTCCTTTCTTGGTGGAAGCATAAGCGTAAACGATACCGGGGGCAATGTCTTGCGCGGATGAGCCCGCGTCCCTTCTGGACGCGGATGTGACGTCCATGTTACGGGCGTGCGGGCATGGACAAAGCGGCCCGGCACTGCTAGATTCCTGCTTTCCACCTGTAGAGGGAAACGGCCTGCGGACAGGCCGACAGCCGCCGGGCGGCGCAGGAGGAGAGAGTTTCAGCAACGACCCGAAAGGGTGGAGCATGGCATGAGCAGACTGACCAATCGAGATTTTTTGAAGGAAACGGACTTTACTTCCGAAGACCTGATCTACTTGCTGGATCTGGCCGCCGCACTGAAAAAAGCCAAGCAGGAAAAGCGCGAGCCCAAGTTCCTGCTGGACAAGAATATCGTGCTGCTGTTTGAAAAAGATTCCACCCGGACCCGGTGCTCGTTTGAAGTGGCGGCCCATGACCAGGGTGCCCATACCACCTATCTGGGCCCCTCCGGTTCCCAGATCGGCAAAAAGGAATCCATGGCCGATACGGCCCGCGTGCTGTCCGGCTTCTATGACGGCATCGAATACCGCGGCTTCGGCCAGAGCATCGTGGAAGAACTGGCCCGCTATGCCAGCGTGCCGGTGTGGAACGGCCTGACCAACGAGTGGCACCCCACCCAGATCCTGGCGGACTTTTTGACCATGCGCGAGCACTGCGACAAGCCCTACAAGGACCAGACCATGGCCTATATCGGTGATGCCCGCTACAATATGGGCAACTCCCTGATGATCGCCTCGGCCATGCTGGGCCTGGACTTCCGCAGTGTGGCGCCCCGGGCCCTGTGGACCTCTGACGAGATCTACGAACAGGCCTGCGCCATCGCCGAGCGGACCGGTGCCCGCATCACCCGCACGGAAGACGTGGACAGCGGCGTCAAGGGGTGTGACTTCCTGTATTCCGACGTCTGGGTCTCCATGGGTGAGCCGGAAGAGGTCTGGCAGGAACGTATCAACCTGCTGACCCCCTACCGTATCGACAGCGAGATGATGCGCAAGACCGGCAACGGGCGCTGTGCCTTCCTGCACTGCCTGCCCAGCTTCCACAACCGTGACACCACCATCGGTGAGAAGATGTACCAGCGTTTCGGCCTGGAATGCATGGAAGTGAGCGACGAAGTCTTCGAGTCGCCCAACAGCCTCGTGTTCGCCGAAGCCGCCAACCGCATGCACACCATCAAGGCCGTCATGGTGGCCACGCTGGCCGACGTGCCGGACGACTTCGTGAAGCAGGGCAGCCTGTAGGCCGCACCTTAGCGGCCTGAAGCCTTTCCGCCGTCATGTGAAAGAGCCCCGCTGTTCCGGGGGCGCAGGGATGGCGGGCCCGGCCAGCGGCCGGACAACGACTTCGTGAATAAAAAGAGCGTGTATCCGCAATGGACGCACGCTCTTTTATTTTTCATGCAGCATCCGACAGCGGCTGCCCCGTACCGGGATGGACATCAGTTCTGGTGCATGCTGGAGCCGCCATGTGACGGCACTCTTTCGCTCCATGTCCATCGCCATTTTCCCGGGGACCGTTTCTTGCCGAACAGACCATACCAGTCCCTCGCAGATTCCTTGCTGCCTACGATGGCCATGCCTGTTTCCAGGCCAGGGAGTCTGGGGACTCCCCGTGCGTCGTGGGCTTCCCTCATTTGCACCTGGGGACGGGGAGGCGGGGCTGCCCTGTGCGCGACACCAGTGCCACAGGGATCATGCAGCGTTTTTTGAAGGGTGAGGGGGAAGAGGGAGGGGGGCTTTTTCCGCTGGAAAAAGTCCCCCTCTCCCCCTGAAAATACGGATTCGCGATACGCGACTAGCGGTATTCGCGGCCGGACCAGAGCACACGGCCGATGACGCGGAACTGTTCGGCGCAGTCGCCGCTCAGGTCGAGGGTCACGGGAGGGTAGGCGGGGTTGGTGCTGTGCAGGACGATCTGGCCGGGCAGCAGGTCGATGCGCTTGATGTAGATGGCATCCTCGAAGCCGATGGCGTAGAGGCGGCCGGAGACGATCTCGGTCTGGCCCTGATCCAGCAGGACGAGGTCGTTGTCCTGGATCTCGGGCACCATGCTGTCGCCCGAGACACGCATCAGCACCATGCGGCGGGGATTGCCCTTGCGGTGCAAAAAGTCGCTGCGGAAAGCATAGCCGCCTTCCTGCTCGCTGCTGACTTCCAGACTGCCGGAACCGGCGGACAGGCGGGCCACCACCAGGGGCACGGTGATCATGTCCACATCGTCATCGACATCTTCCAGCATGAGGCAGGCGGGCATGGCGCCGGATTCCACCAGCGGGAGGCGCATGGGACCGCGGCCGAAGAAGAGCCAGTCGGCATTGCAGCCTGTTGCCTCAGCGCAGAGGCGGACCCATTCGTCCGGGACCTGGCCTTTGGCCAGTGCCTGTTCCACATCCGTCACGGGCAGGCCCAGGGCCCGGGCCAGTTCAACAGCGGTATCCGCTTCCAGCGCCTGCATAAGGCGTTGCACGATTGTCGGATCGGAGCGGGAATCGGTCATGGATGATCTCCTCGGCACAGTATGGAAACGTCGTCATGCTAGCAGCAGGACCGGGGGAAGGCAAGCAGCGGCAAGGCCGGGCGGGCGAAAACGACGGTGCGGAAGGTCCGCCGCCTGGGGAACGGGGAATGGATGCGGGCACGCTCCTGTGCGGGCCGCTGTCCCGGTCCCAGGCATTGGTATGCCGGGTACGGGCTGTCCGGTGTGAAGGCCCGCCGCCGGGCAAGAAAAAAGCCCCGCCGGAGCGGGGCTGCAAGGCGATATGCCGGACTAGGCAAGCAGTCCCTTGGAAGCCAGGACGCCCTTGAGGCGTTCCAGATGTTCGTCGGTCAGCGGACAGAGCGGCAGGCGCATCTCGCCGGTCATGCGTCCCATGAGAGCCAGGGCGGTCTTGACCGGGATGGGGTTGCTTTCCATGAACATGGCCTGATGCAGGACGAAAAGGTCATGATGGATGCCCATGGCGGTGGCGATGTCGCCCTTGGCAAAGGCATTGTACATGGCGGCCACCTTGCCGGGGACGATATTGGAGGTCACGGAGATGACGCCGCTGCCGCCGATGGACATCAGGGGCAGGGCGGTGAAGTCGTCACCGGAAAGCAGGCTGAAGCCCCTGGGGCACTGTTCCATGATCAGGCTGCACTGGCTCATGTCGCCGGTAGCTTCCTTCACGCCCACGATATTGGGGAAATCATGGGCCAGACGGCTGAGGGTGGCAGGCAGCAGGTTGGTGCCGGTACGCCCGGGAACGTTGTAGGGGACCAGAGGCATGTCCACGGCCTCGGCGATGGCCTTGAAGTGGCGGTACAGACCTTCCTGGGTGGGCTTGTTATAGTAGGGGGTGATCAGCAGCGCGCCGTCAGCTCCGGCCTTTTGGGCGAAACGGGTCAGGCGGATGGCTTCGATGGTATTGTTGGAACCGGCGCCGGCCAGGACGGGCACACGTCCCTTGACCTGGTCGATACAGATCTCGATGACACGCTCATGCTCTTCGTGGGAGAGCGTGGCCGATTCGCCGGTGGTGCCGCAAGGCACAAGGCCGTGGATTCCCTCACTGATCTGGAATTCAATGAATTCGCGATAGGCAGCTTCATCAACGGCGCCGTTTTTGAACGGCGTGACGAGGGCGGTCAGGGCACCGAAAAATTGCATGGTCCACTCCTTGGAACTGGGCTAAATGGGACTGCGGTTACTGGTTGATATATTCCTTGAGCTCCTTCCCGGCACGGAAGAAGGGCAGCCGTTTGGGCACGACGGAGACGCTTTCGCCCGTTTTGGGGTTGCGCCCGGCATAGCCGCTGTATTCCTTGATCTTGAAGCTCCCGAACCCCCTGATCTCGATACGGTCGCCAGCGATGAGCGAATCCTTCATCGCATCAATGAAAGTGTTCACCACCAAGGACGCATCATCGAACGGAAGATTGCTTTCTTCTGCCAGGGCCTTGATGAGTTCGCTCTTGTTCATCGTTCCTCCTCGTCGGTGAAAGGAGAGCGTAGGTAAAAAGGATGCCAGTCGTTATGATAAGGAATCCTATCCTTTTTGCCGGACGAGGTAAAGTTGCAGGACAGAAAATGGCAGGGAAATATGCCCGGAAAAGTGCGGAAAATACCTGCCTTGCGGGTCGGGCGCACCTTTCCGGGCCATGAAGGCACCATCAGCGCTGCTGTTCGTGCCTGTAAAGCAGGTAGTCGTGCTGGAACTGGTCGATCTGGCCATCCAGGACGGCTTCCACGTCGCCGCACTCGCTGTTGGTGCGGTGGTCCTTGACCAGGCGGTACGGCTGGAGGGTGTAGGTGCGGATCTGGCTGCCAAAGGCGATGGCGTCCTTGCCCGCGTACTGGGCGGCACGCTCGGCTTCGCGTTTTTGCAACTCAAGGTTGTACAGGCGCGCCTTGAGGATGCACAGGGCCGATTCCTTGTTGTGATGCTGGGATTTTTCGTTCTGGCACTGGGCCGAGATGCCCGTTGGGATATGGGTCACGCGCACGGCGGAGCTGGTGGTGTTCACGCTCTGGCCGCCGGGGCCGCTGGAGCGAAAGGTATCGAAGCGCAGATCCGTTTCCTTGATGTCCAGCTGGATGTCGTCGCCCACGTCGGGCATGACGTCCACGGAGGCGAAGGACGTGTGACGGCGGCCGGAAGCGTCGAAGGGCGAGATGCGGATCAGGCGGTGGATGCCACGTTCGCTCTTCAGGAAACCGAAGGCGTGCGGGCCCGAGATGCGCAGGGTCACGCTCTTGATGCCGGCCTCATCGCCGGGAAGGTAGTCCAGCTCTTCCACGGTGAAGTGGCGCCGGGCAGCCCAGCGGGTGTACATGCGCAGCAGCATCTCCGCCCAGTCCTGGGATTCCGTGCCGCCGGCACCGGGGTGGATCTCCAGTATGGCGTCCTGGTTGTCTTCCTCGCCGGAAAGCAGCATGACAAGCTCCGTCTCGTCCAGCAGGGCGTCCAGGCTGTCCTGCTGCTTCGCCAGGGATTCCAGGGCCTCGTCCTCGCCGCTTTCCACGGCCAGTTCCAGCCATTCGTGCATGTCGTCATGGCAGGTCTTGAGGGCGTTGAGGCGGGAGACCTCATCCTCCAGCTGGCGTTTTTCGCGCAGCAGGGGGGTCAGGGCTTCAGGATTGTCCCAGGCATTGGGGCGGGAAAGTTCCGTTTCGATGGCGGCAAGACGCTGTTCGCTGGCAGCGACGTCAAAGACGCCCCCAAAGGTTGTCGAAACGCTGGTCGAGGGGCTGGCAACGGGCACGAAGATCACTGAGTTGCAACATGGGACTATCGAAGGGTTGAAGGTGAGGGGCGACGCGTGCCCCAGAAGATGCCGAACCAGAGCAGGCCGGCGGCCAGCGGCAGCCAGAGCCCGAGCTCATGATAGACGGTGGCCCCCTGTTGCAGGCGCACGCGCCCCCAAAGGGTATTTTCTTCGAACTGGCCCCCGCGGACGGTCACACGGCCACGGGCGTCGATGATGGCGGAGATGCCGGTATTGGTGCCACGCAGCAGCCAGCGCCCCTGTTCCACGGCGCGCAGGGAGGCGAGGTACAGATGCTGGAGCGCCGCCGGCGAGCGGCCGAACCAGCCGTCGTTGCTGATGTCCACCAGCACGTTGGCGCCGTGCTCCACACGGGCCTGCGCCAGCCAGGGGAAGATGGCCTCATAGCAGATGAGCATGCCCAGACGGAGATCCCCGTGCACCAGGGGCGCGGCGGAATGGCCGGGCGTGTAGACGCCCACTTCCTGGAGCAGGTCGGCAAGGAAGTTCCAGTTGAGCCACTCCGGCACATATTCGCCGAAGGGCACGAGGTGTTCCTTGTCATAGTGGCCCGCCGTGTTGCCCGAGGGATCGAGGAGCAGGGCCCGGTTGAAGACCTGCATCTTGCCCGCCGCGTCATGCTGGAAGCCGGGCACGCCGGTCAACAGGGGGCTCTGGGCCTGGCGGGCCAGGTTGCGCACCAGCGTGGACAGGATGCCGTTGTTGTCGAAATTGAAGGGCAGGGCCGTTTCGGGCCAGACGATGAGGGGCTTTTCGCCGGGGTGGTGTGCCAGCTCCGCCTGCGTCAGGCGCAGATAGGTCTCCACCGTGCGGCGCTGGTAGACGGGCACCCACTTCTGGTTCTGGTCGATGTTGCCTTCGGCGAAGAGGACGGCCACGCTGTCTTCCCCGCGGGGATCGTCCTCCAGCGGCGTGGTGTGCAGACGCCAGGCACCGTAGCCCAGCAGCAGGGCGGCCAGCAGCAGGCCGGTGCACGCACAGGCAGGCTTGCGCCAGTGCCGCAGGCAAAGGATCACCGTGACCCACAGGCCGGCCAGCAGGTAGGCGCCCGTCACGTCGGCCGCCTGTATCCACAGGGGCCAGGCAGCCAGGGCGCCGCCCAGGGGCAGCCAGGGGAAGCCCGCCACCAGCGCGTAGGCGTATTCCAGAAAATACCAGGCAAGGCCCAGCAACCAGGCCTGTGCCAGCGGACCGCGCCCGCGCAGGGCATGGGCCAGCAGGGCGAACAGGCCGCCGGCGCTGGCCAGGCAGGTGGCCACCAGCACGGCACAGACCGCCGCCAGCGCCATGGGCAGGTTGCCCACGGTGGCCATGGGGATGGTCAGCCAGTAGAGCACGGCCGCCATGCCCACGATGGAGCTCAGCCAGCCGCGACGCAGGGCAGCGCCCGCCGAGGGCGCCGAACCGCCCAGCAGGGCCAGGCACAGGGGCAACAGCAGGGCCAGCGGCGGCAGGGAGATCCAGCCGTTGGGGAACGACAGCCACAAGGCCGCAGCCCCCGCCAGGCCGAGGCCCAGAGGGGAGGAACGCAACCAGGCGTCACGCATCTCAGTCTTCCGTTGCAGGGGCATCGGGCGTGTTTTCCCGGGCCGGCTCCATGCGCAGGTGGCGGATGAGCTTCTTGTCCGCATCCAGCACTTCGAAACGCCAGCCACGCAGGATGAAGACCTCGCCGGGGGCGGGCACATGGCCGGCTTCCATGCTCAGGTAGCCGCCGATGGTGTCCACTTCGTCGGAGCTGAGGTCCACGCCCAGTTCTTCGAGGTCTTCCAGCAGGGCACGGCCCGTGAGTTCGTAGACATGGCCCCCCAGGGGACGGATGTCCTCCTCGCGAGGGGCGTCGTGTTCGTCCTCGATGTCGCCCACGATCTCTTCCAGCAGGTCTTCGATGGTGATCAGGCCCGAGGTGCCGCCGTATTCATCCAGCGCGATGGCGATATGCTGCTTGCTGGCGCGGAATTCCTGCAGGAGGTTGCGGATGGGCTTGGTCTCGGGCACGAAGAAAGGTTCGCGCATGATGGCACTGGCAGGCTGGTCGGCCATCTTGGGGTCCAGCAGGCAGCTCAGGATATCCTTGGCGTGGAGCATGCCGACCATGTTGTCGCGGGTGTCACGGAAGACAGGGATGCGGGAATGTCCCGATTCCACGATGACTTTGGCCACTTCGGGCAGGAGCATGTCTTCGGGGACACAGTCGATGTCGGTGCGGGGCGTCATGGTGTCCTGCACCTGCAGGTCGTTGAAGCGCAGGATGCCCAGGAGCATGGACTCCTCGTCGGGCTCCACTTCGCCGTCGGCGCGGGCCTCGATGATGGCTTTTTCCAGGGATTCATCGTCTTCGCGCCCGAAAAAACGGGTCAGGCGCGACCAGATGGTGCCATTGCTACTATGACAGTCGGAACCACCGTCCAAAACAGCCTCCTAGAAGGGCTTTGCCTGCGTGCCGCAGCGGCGCCGGGCAAAGGCATGTCGCCGTGCCGGGGCACGGGCTGGGGTGAGGGGGACGCCGCCGGGGACACGGACCACGAAGACGGCAGGATGCCACGCCGTGCCATGGCTGCGTCCGGGCGGACGCGGGAACGGATGCCGCGCCCGGGGCAGGAAAAACGTGCTCTCCCGCCGTGTGCGCAGCATGGTCTGAAGCGCACGCATACGAAAGGCACCCGTCCTCTCAGGATAACGGGGAACATTCCCCAACGTCAACAGCGCATCCCCCCTTTGCCAGGCAAAGATGCGCAGCACGAAAAGGGGACCGGCGGCTGGCCGCAGGCCCCGGGAAAGGCATCAGAGGGACTGCCGCTTGCCGCGTAGCAGGCCCAGCTTGTGCAGATGGATCTCCAGACAGCCCACGGCTGCCGGGGTCACGCCGGAGATGCGTCCGGCCTGGCCGAGATTGCGGGGCCGTACACGGTCGAGTTTTTCCTCCACCTCGCGGGAAAGGCCCGCCACCTGCCGGTAATCCAGATCGGCGGGCAGCTCCACGGATTCCAGGCGCGCGGCACGGGCGATGAGCTCGCGCTGACGCTCCAGATAGCCCGCGTATTTGACGTCCACCTGGACGGTCTCCAGATCGCGCAGGTCGCGGCCCGCCAGGGCCCCGGCCAGCGGGGCGGAGATGCGGGCCAGGCGTTCCAGATCCATGTCGGGACGGCGCAGGGCCTCTTCCAGCGTCCGGCCGCGCAGCGTGGTGCGCAGCTCCGTCTCTTCGGGAGTTGCCGGAGCGGTCTGCTCCGTCTCTTCGCTGTCGGTCAGCTGGACGCGCACCTGCTGCAGCAGGCGGCGTACCGCATGGCCGTGTTCCATCTTGTCGTTGAAGAGGCGCCACTGCTCCTCGCCCACCAGACCGATCTTGCGGCCCAGCGGGGCCAGGCGCACGTCGGCATTGTCCTCGCGCAGCAGCAGGCGATGCTCCGCCCGCGAGGTGAACATGCGGTAGGGCTCCTCGGTGCCGGAGGTGACCAGGTCGTCCACCAGCACGGCCATGTACGAGGAATCGCGTCCGGGCACGAAGGGATCGAGCTCCTTTTCCCGGCAGGCGATGTTCAGGGCCGCCCACAGCCCCTGGGCCGCGGCCTCTTCATAGACGGACGTGCCGTTGATCTGGCCCGCCAGCCACAGGCCGGGCAGGGCCTTGGTCTCCAGCGTGCCGTGCAGCTGCACCGGGTTGGCGTAGTCATATTCGATGGCATAGCCGGGGCGCACCATGACGGCATGTTCCAGGCCGGGGATGGCGTGGATCATGGCCTGCTGCACGTCCAGCGGCAGGCTGGTGGAAATGCCGTTGGCATAGACTTCCGGGCTGTCCAGGCCTTCGGGCTCCAGAAAGATCTGGTGCCGTTCGCGCTCGGGGAAGCGGGCCACTTTGTCTTCGATGGAGGGACAGTAGCGGGCGCCCGTGCCCTGGATGACCCCGGTGAACAGGGGCGAGCGGTCGAAGCCGGAACGGATGGCCGCATGGGCGGCCTCGTTGGTCCAGGTGATGTGGCAGGGCACCTGCGGCAGCACCGGGCCGGGACCACGGAAGCTGAAGCGCGGCGGCGGGGTGTCGCCGGGCTGTTCCTCCAGCCTGGAAAAGTCGATGGACGCCCGCAGCAGGCGCGGCGTGGTGCCGGTCTTGAGACGGCCCAGCGTGAGGCCCAGACGGCGCAGGCTGTCGGAAAGGCCCGTGGCCGGGGCATCGCCCAGACGGCCGCCGGGCAGATGCGTGAGGCCGATGTGGATGAGACCGGCCAGGAACGTGCCGGTGGTGAGCAGCACATGCCGGGCATGGAAGGTCAGGCCCTGGGCCGTGCGCACGCCGGAGGCATGGCCGTTCTCTTCCAGCACCTCGGTCACGGAATCCTGCCAGATGCGCAGGCCGGGCGTGGAGAACAGGGTCTTCTTGAGGGCCTTCTGATAGGCCTCGCGGTCGATCTGGGCACGGGTGGCGCGCACGGCCGGGCCCTTGCTCATGTTGAGGGTGCGGAACTGGATGCCCCCGGCATCAGCCCAAAGGCCCATCATGCCGCCCAGGGCGTCGATCTCGCGCACCATGTGGCCCTTGGCCAGACCGCCGATGGCCGGGTTGCAGGACAGATAGCCCAGACGGTCCACATTGCCGGAGACCAGCAGCACGCTCAGGCCCAGACGGGCCAGGGCAACAGCGGCCTCGGAACCGGCATGGCCGCCGCCGGTCACGATACAGTCAAAACGGTTCTCAGCGCTGCATGAGCACATGGGCAAACACCTGGGCGTCCTTGAGGGTGGCGGTGATGGAAGAATGTTCGTCGGGCTGGTGGCAGGTGCTGTCGATGCAGCTCCACACAGCGGCGGGCAGGCCCTGCTGGCGCAGCAGGGCGGCCACGGTGGCGCCGCCGATGCCCACGGGACGGGCCTCCACCTGATAGATGTCCGTGACGGCACGGCGCAGGGCCGCGACCACGGGGCTGTCCACAGCCGTTTCCGAGGCGCGCTGGCAGTGGTCGATGGCCACGTCGATACGTACGCCGTGGTGCTCGGCCACGGCCGCCAGGCGACGGCAACCAAGGAGTGCCTATGCGAACACATCCCGCTTTTGTCA
>JABLTQ010115396.1_pt1 | contig 16129 bp, 16 predicted proteins | sample 7160101 | NCBI WGS metagenome assembly JABLTQ01 (sample SAMN14651228, study PRJNA627086) | human gut metagenome | isolation source: feces | host: Homo sapiens
ACTTCCTCAAAGTTGTTGTATGTCTGATTCCAGAAGTTGGTTCCCCATGCTTCGTTCAGTGCATCAATGCTTCCGTATTTTTCCATCAGGAATTTGCGGAAAGCGATAGTATCACTCTCAGAATAGAACTCATTTTTCTCACAGTTGAGCTCATTGTCAATCTGCCATCCGATGATTGCCGGATGTTTTGCATAATGAGATGCAGATTTTTCCACAATAATTCTGGTCAGTTCCTGATATTTCGGAGAGTTGTAGTTGTAATGTCTTCTTCCGCCATGGCGATACAGAACACCGTCCATGTTTGCATTCAGAACTTCCGGATATTTCTCAGTCAGCCAGGCCGGCGGCGTAGCCGTAGGGGTACAAAAGATCACTTTCATACCCATATCAGCAGCTACATCCAGAAATCTGTCAAAGAAATCATAGTTGAATACACCTTCGTACCGCTCGATTTTGCTCCATGCAAATTCTGCAATTCGGATTACTTCGATGCCGTTTTCCAGCATTCTTTTCAGGTCGTCACGCCAGAGACTTTCATCCCAGTGTTCCGGATAATAACAGGTTCCCAATACCAGTCTTTCGCCATTTATAATCTCCATCGTGTTCTTCTCCTTTATATATGTGCACTATTTACATTAACAGAATTTTTATCTTGCTCCGCTATGGTTTTCATACAAGCTTCTTTAACACCTGTGCCAGTTCCATGCTGTTTTTCACATCCTCATCTATCACAAAATCCACCAGTCCCACCTGAGGAATCTCATGGCAGTCGCTTCCCCGGGTTATGATCAGGTGCTCTCTTCCCGGTTCCTTCAGCCATGCGTCCAGTTTTTCATTATGGTTGTCATGTCCGGAATTAAAGTTTCTCTCCACACCATGCAGATACTTCGGATTCTGTATCTGACAGTATTCCCGGAAAGGGTGAGCCTGTATCAGGACACATCCGTTTTCCTCACAGATCTCATATAATTCCTGCAGACTGCAGCCACAGATGTCCATATGCTCCCGAATAAAATCCTTTGTCACGCCGTATACCAGATAATCCTCCGGTCCGCATTCCAGACGGATCTCCATACCGAGGATCACCCTCAGACCTACACGTTCTCCCTCTTCTTTTGCCAGCTCATACCCGCGAAGATAAGTCTGATAATGCTCCTCTGTCGTCTCACCCCACAGGTGCATGATCCCCTTGTCAAAATGATTGGTGATCACGATTCCGTCATATCCGGCCTCTTTATATCCGTCTACCAGTTCCTTTGCTTTAATCACCGCACACGGGCTGACTTCACAGTCATGTGCATGCATCTCTAATCTCATACTTTTATTTTCCTTTCTGTTTTTTATAACCTGTTATCGCCGGTTCTTTATCTTCAGCACAATCGCCCTGATTCCAAGAATCACCATCCAGATGATAGATTCGAACCAAACCATTACCGCAAGAAAAATTCCGGTGTCTGCATCCCAAAACAAATTGTCGGATATTGTCGTAATCAATCCCAGAAACGACAGCCAGAACAGGATCCCGGCAATCCAGATCTGAGAAATTCCCACGCTGTAATGTGTTCGAAGACCTGCGTATAATATTCCCAGTCCCAGAATCACAACGATCAGCATAAGCATGGTCGAAAAAGAGGACTTCCACTCTTCTCCACAGATTCCCTGTAACTGACCGATTCCAATCGCAGCAAATGCCGCCGCACCCCATACATTTGGAGTCTCTTTTTTATTCTTCTGTTCCAGATAACGAATCAGCACCTTCGCTGACTCTGCACCGGATCCGGAATAAATCTTTTGCAGCGTCAGGTACACTTTCCTCTTCACCGGATATTTTTCCAGAAGATCAATCAGTCCGCTGACATATGCTTCCTGCAGCATCACTGCCTTGTTTTCTCTACGGAAGAAGAACGGTTCATACAGTTCCGTCCGATTTCTTCGCCTTTTATCTTCAAGGATCAGTTCCAGTTCATACAGCGAATCCCGGATTGCCCGGCGGGTCTGCTCCTGCAATTTTTCCTGTTCTCTCTGCCAGTCCATTTTTCTTCGCTGTGTTTCCGCTTCCCGTTTCCACTGTTCCCGGCGCTCCGCTTCTTCAAACGCATCAAACCGGAATTCCCAGTGACTGATATCCTGATATGCCTCTGTATTTTTTCTCTCCTGTTCAAGAGTTTCTTTTTTCTGCTGAGCCTCCGACTTCTCATTTTCCTGTAGATCTTCTGCGTCTTTTTCTGTCCTTTTCCAGAATTCTTCTGTTGCATCACTCTCTTCAAAATCCTCGTCAAACGCTTCTTCCGACTCTTCGCTTTCTTCCTGTTCTTCTTCCTCTTTCCACCGTGTATCAGATTCACACGTTTCTTCTGATTCCCATTCAGATTCCGTCTTTTCTCCGTCTGAAAACCAGTCATCCACCGCATCTGACGACCAGTTTTCCCCCCGGCCGGTCAGAAGCTGATAGGCTTCCTGAATCTGGTTAAATTCCTTCGGATGTTCTTCCGGGTGATATTCCTTCGCCAGTCGTGCATACGCTTCCCGAATTTCTCTTCTTGTGCTTCCCGGCATCAGTTGCAAGATCCGGTATGCTGTCAGCTGGTCCACGAATGATCATCCCCTTCCTTTTTCCAGTACTCCTCCTCGTCCGTTTCTTCATTGTCCGGATCCTGTGCTTCCTCTTCGTCCCACAGATCCCAGTCAGACTCCGATGCATCGAATTCTTCCTCAAACGGATCATAATATTCCAGCACACTGACCGCTTTCTCCAGATACCTTCGGTATCCCTGGATCTGTCTTGGATTCTGTCCGTCCAGAAATTCCTCAAACGTACGGATCATCTGTTGCACCTGTTCTTTCTGTTCCGGATATACTTCCTGGTACAACGCTTCCAGCCGTTCCATCATCTGCTGATTCTCCGACAGATCCCGCGGATGCACCTTCAGTTTCTCCAGCTCCCGGACACGTTCTTCCAGTTCTGCTTCCGGAATTTTCTGAGAAATAATATGTGTTTTCACCACACCGGTAGATACCACCCGGGTATCCACCACCAGAATCCCGTTGATATCATAGGTAAACCGGACATCCACCGCTTCTTTTCCCTTTGGTTTTGGCGGAACCGATATCTCGATTTTCCCAAGAAGCAGATTATCCTGCGCGTAAGTATTTTCTCCCTGATGTACCTCCACAACTACATAATCCTGCTGATCCGATGCCGTATAGAATCTGCGTACTCTCGAACACGGCAGTACCGTATTGCGATTGATGATATTTGCCATATATGCCCGGTCCGGGTCTGCTTCATTTATCGTGGCAACGCCGAGAGAAAACGGGCAGATATCCGTCAGAATATAATCTTTTATCTCTTCTTTTCTCTCTTTCACACCACACACAAGCCCAAGTCCCAGCGCGATCAGCTCGTCACAGTTTCCCTGCACCATAGGTGCTTTATGGAACAGATGGCGGATATACTTCTGAATCAGCGGCATTTTGCTGGATCCTCCTGCCATGACCACCAGATCCACATCATGGATCGTCATTTTCCCGTCTTTTAACGCTCTTCCGATGACCTGACGGATCTCTTTTAACAAAGCTTTACTCTCCTCAAACAACCGGTCCATCGTATAAGTACTCTCATAAAGCTGATCACCAACTGTCGCATGCATCACAACCTCGTCCTGCTCGGAAAGCAGCTTTTTACATCGTTCCGCCTGTTTGAGAAGCACCGCATATTCCTGTGCACGCAGCTGCTGCCTTGCAACTCCATGTTCCCGTAGAAAATGCTCCGCGATCAGCCGGTCAAAATCATCCCCGCCCAGTCGGTTATTTCCCGCCACAGACACAATTTCTACCATTGTATCAAAGCAATCCACCAGTGATACATCCAGCGTTCCTCCACCAAAGTCAAACACTAGCATATTCTGTTCTTCATTTGCTGTAAAATAAGATGCCAGTGCCGCTGCACTTGGCTCATTGACGATCCGTTCCACATGGATCCCTGCAAGTGCTCCGGCACGTTTTACCGCCACTCTCTGTTCATCATGAAAATACGCCGGAACCGAGATCACCGCTTCCTCAATCTCTTCGCCCAGATAATTCTGTGCATCTTCCACGATTGACCGGATCACCAGACTGCTCAGTTCTTCCGGAAGAAAACTTTTTTCTCCAGGCTTCCAGCTGCGCCCGGTTCCCATATCTTTCTTAAAAGAAGAAACTGTCCGTTCCGGATGGGTGATCAGCCGGTCTTTCGCCGGTTGTCCCACAATCAGTTTTCCATCCTCCGTCATACTGACCACACTCGGTGTAAGATAAGAGCCGTATGCGTTCGGTATCAATTCCGCTTTTCCGTTTCGGTAGACACAACCAAGTGAATTGGTTGTTCCAAGATCAATTCCTATGACTGCCATCTTCTTTTTCCCTCGTATTACCAATACTGTCTGCTGAATAGTTGCCCTGTATCTTTATTATTTCCCCGAACCATTCTTTCCCACCTGCGGCTCTTCCAGAAATGCAAAAATCCGTTTCCAGTATCCCCGCAGGATTCGGCTTCCGGATCCGTAGATTTCATGCTTTGTCCCCGGTACAATGATCATAGTTCCCGAGGTCAGTCCCCGTCTGGCAAGTTTTACCACAAACCGTACCTGTTCCGGCTTTGACACCAGATGATCCTCTGCCGACTGGAAGATCAGCACAGGAGCCTGGATCTGCTTCCACGCTTTCCGTTGCAGATACCTGTTCAGCCGCCCTGCCTGGTACAGCCAGCTGTATGACGCCCCGTTTGTCTGAAACAACGGTTCTTTCTCTTTTTTATCCTGATAATATTCAAACCGCACCTTACAGGTAGAAGAACTGTTTTCAAAATTTTCCCGTCCCTCATACGGATGCTGTCCGACTACATATTCCGCTCCTTTTCCCTGCTGGCACGCACCGAAAGCAATCTGTTTTGCCACCGGCCACAGGATATTTCCGGTTGCAGGACGGATCATCGGAGAGGAAAGCACCACTTTCGTGAAAAGCTCCGGCTCCTGCGCTGCCTCCGCTGCCGCAAGACCTCCACCCATGGAATGTCCATATAAAAATACCGGAAGTCCAGGGTTTTCTTTTGCTGCCATCTTCGCCACATACAGAAAATCGTTCACATACCGCTGATAATCGTCCACATAAATCAGCGAACTATCCGGTATCAGCCGATAACTTCTTCCATGCCCGCAGTACTCTGGCAGATACACATGATACTGTTTTTTCACAAAATAATAAATCACTTCTTTATATTTTTCCGCAGTTTCCGTAAACCCATGGGAAATCATCACTACACCCTTCGGACTGTCCGCCAGATACCTCTCACAGTAGATTTTCTTCCCCTCTTCCCGTTCCGGCCACAGCACGGACTTGCGGATATCCAGATACGGTTTCACAACATTTTCCATCTGTTCTCGGTAACCCTGCTCACTTAAAATTAATCTCTCCACGCTATTCCTCCAGACTGCTGTTCTATAAAATATATTATAATAGAATTTATCAATCTGTCTACCAAAAAGACTGCTACCAATTTCTGATAACAGCCCTTTTTCATATCTTTTTTACTTGAATTTTATCTCACAGATTACCAGGATTTGTAGTTGTTCATTCCCTTCACAGTTGCAACCTACTGAATAGTTATCAGGATTTTTCTTCTGTAATCCTTTCATTCCTGGTATCCATCCGTGTAACCACCATATGTACTATATACGGAACCAGTTCCAGTACCGCTGCCTCTTTCGGTGTTACCAGTGTACTTCTGCTGATCTTAGCTCCGTCTTTATAGACAACTCCTTCCAAAATTCCCGGTTCATAAGGAATGTCCATGGAAGCCATCAGTTTCTCGATTGGTTTTCTTCCCAGGCTCTTTCCGTTCAGAACGAATTCCGCCTCATCTCCTGCTCCGTATACATCCACTTTCACCGGTTTTCCAAGCCATTCGTCTGCAAAACACCAGCAGTCATTGACATCATACCAATGCCAGTCTGTTCCCCTGAAGTTCTCTCCGAAGTGTTTCGGATGCGTGGTGTAAATACCGGACTTCTTCGTATTTCCCCACATGATCTCACGGTCCACCCGGCACATCGGCACTTCTCGGTTTTCCCACAATGAAGTCATGCGGCAGATCCACCTTCTGACTCGGCGGTGTGGCAAATACAAAGCTCATGCTCTCATCACTCTCATAAAAATCCCAGTTTTTGTCTAACCCAATACGTTGCATATATCCTCCTGTTCTTTTTTCACCCATATATTCATAACTGCCTGATTTTTTACAGTTATGCTCCTTTTTTCATTCCACCGATGTAAATCTTCACTGTTTTTATTATATTCCGTTTCCAGATTTCCAGCAATGAAATCTCTGTTTTTCAAAAAAGACGTGTGGAAAATATTTTTTCTTTTCCACACGTCTTACTGTTCTTATATTTCTTATTCGTTTTTCTCTCTCACGCAAATTCCGCCATAATATCCGCCACATGCTCCATCTTTTCACACCGCCATGCGTTTTCCCCGCAAAACAGCAGTGCATCATCCGTCTCACCCTTTGCTGCATGCACCAGCGCTCTGGTGATACAGTATGGTGTTTTCGCCGGATTACAGGTAACGATACACTGATAGCATTTTTTAATTGACTCTCGCCTGCTTTCTTTTTCCTCCAAAAACCGGTTTCGTATCGCCCGTCCCGGCATTCCTACCGGGCTGTCCACGATCACAATATCTTCTTTCTTTGCATGCAGATAGGTCTGTTTATACGACTCGGAGGCATCACATTCCCAGGTTGTCACAAACCGGGTTCCCATCTGTACGCCGTCGGCTCCCAGTTCCATTGCATGAAGCATATCTTCTCTGGTAAAGATCCCTCCTGCCACAACCACCGGAATCTCTTTTCCATACTTGTCCGCATATTTTTTCACTTCGGCAAGAATTCCCCTGATCTCCTGATCATAGGTTACCGGGGTAAATTCCTCCAGCTGCTTTCTGGAAAATCCAAGATGTCCTCCGGCTTTCGGTCCTTCGATCACCACAAGATCCGGCATCCGCTGGTAATGATGATCCCAAAAGCGGCAGATCACTCTCGCCGCCTTCACCGTGGATACGATCGGTGCAATCTTCGTCTTGCTTCCCGCAACCAGTTTTGGCAGTTCCATGGGAAGTCCTGCCCCGGAAATAATCAGGTCAATCCCGGCTTTCACGGCTGCTTTTACATACTCCGCATACTGCTTCGTTGCCACCATGATATTCACACCCAGGATCCCGCCCTTGGCAATCTCTCTGGCTTTTTGGATCTCTTCTCCGATCACCCGCAGATTGGTTTTGATGGGATCTTTTTCAAACTCCGGATCCCGATACCCGATCTGTGCCGTGGAAATCACTCCTACACCGCCGCAGGCTGCCACACTTCCCGCCAGCCCGGAAAGACTGATTCCGACACCCATACCTCCCTGGATCACAGGAATCCTGGCTGTAAGTTCTCCTATTTTCAATGCTTTCATCTTTTCTCCTACATCCGACGAAATCTTTCGTACCGTTCTTCCACAATCTGTTCTCTCGTCTTCTGACAGCTTTTCCGTAAAAACCCATCCAGATCTTCTCTGATCTCTTCTGCAATCTCCGGAAGATTCTCCTCATTCGCCGGTTCCGGTTCCCGGATCACTTTTTCAATAATCTGCAATTTTTTCAGATCTTTCGCCGTGATCTTCATCACCTCAGAAGCCTCTTTCGCCCGTTTTCCATCTTTCCACAGAATCGAGGCAAATCCCTCCGGTGACAGAATGGAATATGTTGCATTTTCCATCATCCAGACTTCATCCGTCACTGCCAGTCCCAGCGCACCACCACTGCCGCCTTCTCCGATCAGAATGCTGACCATTGGTGTCTGGATTCCGGACATCTCCAGCAGATTTCTGGCGATGGCTTCTCCCTGTCCCCGTTCTTCTGCCTCGATGCCGCAGGCCGCTCCCGGTGTATCCACAAAGGTAACTACCGGCCGACCGAATTTTTCTGCCTGCTTCATCAGACGAAGCGCTTTCCGATAGCCTTCCGGAGACGCCATACCGAAGTTTCGGTAAATGTTTTCCTTTACATTCTTTCCCTTCTGCTGCCCGATCACCGTCACCGGCTGTCCGCCAAACATGGCAATTCCGCCGATCACCGCTCCGTCATCCCGAAACGCCCGGTCACCGTGAAGTTCCAGAAAATCATCAAAGACCTGCTGCACATAGGAAAGTGTTGTAGGACGTTCCTTACTCCTTGAGATTTCCACCCGTTCCCACGCAGTCAGTTCTTTTTTATCGCATCCCGCTGCCTTTCCACAACTGTTCCTGATTTCCGGCAGGTTTTCCACATTTTGCGTATCTCCATAGTGGATATATTGTAGCGCATCCTGATGAATATTCAAAAGTTTCCACACAGTCTCTTTTAATTCCTGCCGTTCAACCACACCATCGATGATTCCTTTTTCCACCAGGAATTCTGCCCTCTGAAATCCCTCCGGCAGTTTCTGTCCGATGGTCTGCGCGATCACTCTCGGTCCTGCAAATCCGATCAGTGCCCCCGGTTCTGCCAGGATCACATCTCCAAGCATCGCAAAACTTGCTGTCACCCCGCCGGTGGTCGGATCGGTCAGTACAGGAAGATAAAAAAGACCTGCTTCACTGTGTTTCCGGATCGCCGCAGAGGTTTTTGCCATCTGCATCAGAGATACGATTCCCTCCTGCATCCTGGCACCACCGGAACTGGTAAACAGTACCACCGGCAGTTTTTCTTCTGTCGCCCGTTCAAAAGCTCTCGTAATTTTTTCACCTACGACATACCCCATGCTTCCCATCAGGAAACGGGCATCGCAGACACCAAGTACTGTCTCCAGACCATTCACCATGCATTTTCCCACAGTAACTGCTTCATGAAGTTTTGTCTTCTCCTGCAGATCTGCAATCTTTTCTTCATATCCCGGATATTCCAGCGGATTTTCCGTTTCCAGATCGGTAAACCACTCCTGAAATGTTCCCGTGTCTGCAACCATGCGGATCCTGGTTCTGGTTCCGATCCGGAAATATCCCTCGCACTTCGGGCATACATATCCATGTGCTTTTACATCATCCCGGTATACTACTTCTCCGCATTTCGGACACTTAAGCCACAATCCTTCCGGTGCCGATGGCTCTTTTTTTTCCTGATTCCTGTCTTCTCTGTCCCGGAACAGAACTGCCGTCTTTTTAAACATATGTTTTAATTTCGCCATAGTTAAAACCTCCTGTCTGCCCGGACAGATTTTCTGTCCTACAGATTAAAATGCATCGGGATAAAATCCGTTGTGATCTCTCCCGCCTGAAAATCCTCATTATCTAATATCTCATACTGAAAATCCACGTTGGTTGTCACACCATCTATGATCAGTTCTCCCAGCGTACTGCGCATCTTATCGATGGCCTCCTGTCTGGTTCTTCCATGCACAATTACTTTCGCTATCATAGAATCATAAAATGGCGGAATCTCATACCCGTTATAGGCTGCCGTATCGATCCGTACACCATTTCCACCAGGCAGATGGATTGCTTCGATGACTCCCGGACACGGCCGAAAATGATGAGCAGGATCCTCTGCATTGATCCTGCATTCCATCGCATGTCCCTGCAGGTGAATATCTTCCTGTTTTACTGAGAGTGGTTCCCCTGCTGCCACCCGGATCATCTCTTTCATCAGATCCACGCCGGAAACCATTTCTGTCACCGGATGTTCCACCTGGATCCGTGTATTCATTTCCATAAAATAAAAATTTTTTTCCTTATCCAGTAAAAATTCAATGGTACCGGCACTTTCGTAATGTACAGCCTTTGCTGCACGCACTGCCGCATCACCCATCCGTCTGCGAAGTTCCGGTGTCAGTGCCACACTGGGAGATTCTTCGATCATCTTCTGATGATTTCTCTGGATCGAACAGTCCCGTTCTCCGAACTGCACAACATTTCCAAACTTATCTGCCATGATCTGAAACTCTATATGTCTCGGTTCCTGCACATATTTTTCGATATACATGGTGTTATCTCCGAATCCACGTACTGACTCTAACTGGGCTACCTGAAAGCTCTCCTCAAAGTCGTCCGGTCCGAAGGCAATCCGCATCCCTTTTCCACCGCCTCCGGAAGATGCCTTGATCATCACCGGGTATCCTATGTCTTCTGCCATAGCTGCTCCCCGTTTTGCGTCATAGACCGGTTCTTTTGTTCCCGGAACCACCGGAACACCGGCTTCTATCATTGTCAACCTTGCCTGCGATTTATTTCCCATCTTGTCCATCATCTCCGCAGTCGGTCCGATGAACGTAATATTACATTTTTCACACATTTCCACAAACCGGCTGTTCTCTGACAAAAAACCAAATCCAGGATGTATCGCATCCGCTTTTGTTGCGATACATGCACTCAGAATCTGCTCCATATTCAGATAACTGTCTGTCGCCGCTGCCGGTCCGATACAAACAGCCTCATCTGCCAGCTGGGTATGCAGTGCTTCCCGGTCTGCCTCCGAATAAACTGCTACCGTAGCGATTCCCATCTCTCTGCAGGCACGGATGATCCGCACTGCAATCTCTCCTCTGTTTGCAATCAATATTTTCCGAAACATGTTTGTTCTCCTATCCAATGGCTACCGTAAGTTCTGCCGTTGCTGCCACTTTTCCATCTACCGTAGCTGTTGCTCTTGCAATCGCAACCGGTCCCTTCTGTTTGATCAGTTCCGTCTCCAGCATCAAAACATCCCCCGGAACCACCTTTTTCTTAAATCGACAGTTGTTAATCCCACCAAAATAAGCAGTCTTTCCTTTGAACTTCTCACAGCTTAAGATACATACCGCACCCACCTGCGCCAGTGCCTCAATGATCAGCACTCCCGGCATCACCGGCTCCTGTGGAAAGTGTCCACGGAAATAATACTCATCATATGTCACACATTTTTTTCCTGCTGCCCGTACCCCCGGTACCAGTTCTTCTATGGTATCCACCAGAAGAAACGGATGCCGGTGTGGAATAATATCCATGATTTCTTTTGTTGTTAACACTGACATAAACTCTGTTACCTCCTGCACACAAACATATGGTTTTCAGGTATTTTCAGTCATTACCCGATAACAAATAAAGGCTGTCCATACTCTGCCATCTGTCCGTTCTCAATCAGAATCTCTTTTACCACTCCGTCGTACTCACTCTCAATCTCATTCATCAGCTTCATCGCCTCGATGATTCCCAGAGTCTGTCCCTTTTTCACTGTATCACCCACGCTGACAAACGCTTCCGCATCCGGTGCAGAAGCCGCATAAAAGGTTCCCACCAGAGGAGCCTTTACTGTCTTTCCTTCCGGCTGGCATTCCTCCTGCTGCTCCTGTTTCCCATTAAAACTGCCAGAACCGGCCGATACTGTATCTGCGTTTCCTGCCACTGCAGGCATCACCTGCATCCCGGTCTGCTCCACGACTACCTGTTTTTCTTTTCCCATGGAGATCTTCAGATCACCGTCTTTCATGGTAAAGGAAGTCAATTCTGACTCGGAAACCGTTTTTATCAATGTCAGAAGATTTTCAAATTCCATTTTTTACTCTCCCCACTTTTTCACAAGAATGCTCGCGTTATGTCCACCGAATCCCAGCGAATTCGAAAGTGCATATTCCAGATCTTCTTCCACACCGTCACCTGCCACATAATTCAAGTCCATTTCCTCGTCCGGTGTCGTATATCCCGCCGTTGCATGAATAAATCTGTCCTGAATCTCTTTCACGCAGGTAATAAATTCCACAGCCCCTGCAGCGCCCAGCAAATGACCTACCATAGACTTGGTAGAATTCACCTTCATCTCGTACGCATGCTCTCCGAACAGTTTTTTGATTGCTCTCGTCTCGAACAGATCATTGTGATGTGTCGCAGTTCCATGTGCATTGATATACATCAGTTCCTCTTTTTTCACTCCCGCTTCTTCCAGTGCCAGTTCCATCGCTTTCGCAGCCCCGGAACCATCCTCTGCCGGCGAAGTAATATGATACGCATCACTGGTTGCACCATATCCGACAACCTCCGCAAGAATCTTCGCGCCACGCTGTTTCGCATGCTCCAATTCTTCCAGAACAACCACTCCGGATCCCTCTCCCATGACAAATCCACTTCTGTTTTTGTCAAATGGAAGTGAACACTTCTCCGGGTCGTCTACCGTAGAAAGTGCTGTCAATGCGGTAAAACCTGCCACACCGACCGGGCAGATACTTGCTTCCGTACCGCCCGCCAGCATCACATCCGCATCTCCACATTGGATACTGCGATATGCCTCTCCGATGGAATGTGTTCCCGTTGCACACGCGGTTACCACATTCAGACTTTTTCCTTTCAGTCCCAGTTGAATCGAAACATTTCCTGCTGCCATGTTGGAGATCATCAGTGGAACCAGAAGTGGATTTACTCTGGAAGGTCCTTTCTCCGCAATTTTATGACATGCCGTCTCTGCTGCCTGCAGACTTCCGATTCCCGATCCGATGGAACATCCCACGCGAAACGGATCTTCTTTTTCCATATCCAGTCCCGCCTGTTCAAACGCCTCTTTTGCTGCTGCCACCGCATACTGGCAGAACAACTCCATTCTCTTTGCTGCCTTAAAGTCCATATAGTCTTTCCCTGCAAAGTCTTTTACTTCCGCAGCAATATGTACTTTATAATCCGTCGTATCAAACCGGGTAATCTCACCAAATCCCAGTGTCTTTTTCTTAACATTTTCCCAGAACGTATCCACACCGATCCCAATCGGTGTCACAGCACCCATTCCGGTCACCACAACTCGTCTCATAGTCTCTCCTTTCTTTACATCGCCATACCGCCATCTACACAGATAACCTGTCCGGTAATATAATCTGCTTTTTCAGACGCAAGAAATGCCACCGTATTGGCAATATCCTGTGTCTCTCCGAATCTTCCCAGTGGAATCTGTGCTACTGCTGCCTCTTTCACCTGACTTGAAAGTACTTCTGTCATCTCCGTATGAACAAATCCCGGGGCTACCGCATTGACCGTGATGCCTCTGCTTGCCAGTTCCCTCGCCACCGTCTTTGTAAGTCCGATAATTCCTGCCTTCGATGCTGCATAATTTGCCTGTCCTGCATTTCCCAACACACCGGACACTGATGCAATGTTGATGATTTTTCCACTTTTCTGTTTCAGGAAATACCGCGACAGATGGCGGATCGTATGAAAACATCCCTTCAGGTTGGTTTCCACGACCGCATCAAACTCTTCTTCACTCATTCGCAGGATCAGATTATCTCTGGTAATTCCCGCATTATTTACCAGCACATCTACATGCCCGTAACTTTTTATCAGCTCCTTTGCCATTGCTTCTGTCTGCTGATAATCCGCCACATCACACTGATAAAGAACGCCGTCGCCACCATTTTTCCAGATTTCTTCCAGCACATTCTTTGCCCTCGCTTCCGATCCGCAGTAATTGACAACTACAAACATTCCTTCTTTTGCCAGAGTGAGACTGATCTGTCTTCCTATCCCCCGACTTGCTCCTGTCACCAGTGCTACTTTTTTCTCCATCGCTGCTCCTTTCACCGAAAGTTCTTTTTTCATATTTCCTGTAAACTTTGATTATTTGTACCTGTTCAGCAGGTAACTGTGAGGGTACTGAACAGTTACTTACTGTTTTTCACCCAACATCTTTACAACCGCGTCCAGATCTTCTACTTTTTCAATGTGTAATCCAGTTACATTTTTATTGATTTTCTTCAAAAATCCCGTCAGTGTTCTTCCCGGTCCGATCTCGATAAACGTATCCACACCATCCGCAATCATCCGTTCCACACTCTGCTGCCACTTCACAGAAGAATACACCTGTCTGCCAAGCAGTTCCTTGATCTCAGAAGGCTCTGTCACATATTCTGCTGTCACATTTGTGACATACGGTGTGGAAAATGCTCTCAGTTCCACCTGCTCCAACACTTTTCCAAGTTTCTCCCCGGCTTCTTTTAACATTGCTGAGTGAAACGGCCCGCTGACATTTAACGGGATACATCTTCGCGCCCCTGCCTCTTTCAGCTTCTCAACCGCCACTGCCACTGCGCCTTCCTCTCCGGTAATCACAATCTGTCCCGGACAGTTATAATTGGCTACCGAAACGATGCCTTCCGTCTCGTCGCAGATTTTCGCAATCTTTTCTCCGTCCATTCCAAGAACTGCACACATAGCACCACCTGTAGGCACTGCTTCCTGCATCAGGATGCCTCTCTGCCTTACTACACGGAACACATCCTCCAAAGACATGGCTCCTGCAGTCAGAATCGCTCCATACTCTCCAAGGCTTAACCCGGCAGCTACATCTGCCTTCACTCCCTTTTCCTGTAAAGCTGCCAGAATTGCCGCTTCCGTCGTTAACATGGCAATCTGCGTATATTCTGTAATATCAATCTGCTCATTTTTTTCAAAACAAAGTCCCGGAAGGTTCAATCCGGTCACTTCTGACGCAATTGTATACACCTTCCTGGATACAGAAATCTGTTCGTAAAACTCCTTACCCATTCCCACATACTGCGCGCCCTGTCCCGGAAAAACAAATGCCAGTTTACCCATGAATGTCTCCTTCTATAATTTGATTTTCAAAGTATTTATTTAAATTTTTATGGCGACAAAATCAGATTCCCATACCTGTTATTTCTATCGCCACTTTTTATTTTTCTTATTTTATGATACCAGGGTTCCAAGATATACAAAGCAAAATGCCATCACCGAAAGTAATTTACTCAAGCAACGAGTCAAAGGCCGTGTTCGCACGGAACTTTGATGAGTGCCACGATAACGATACTTTCCTGTTTTCCATTTTAGCAATGCAACAATTTCTCAGCTTCAGTCATAATTTCCTGCAGAATCTCCTTACAGCTCTGTCTCTTACTCACCAGACCTGCAATCTGCCCTGCCATCACTGTACCGTTTAAAATGTCCCCATCCATAACTGCTTTCCGAAGAGAACCAAGTGTCATCCGTTCCAGTTCCTCAAACGGTACACCTTCCTGTTCCTTTTTGATATATTCCTTCGTCATCTGATTTCTCAGACACCGCACCGGATGTCCTGTACTCTGACCGGTTACTACAGAATCAATATCTTTTGCTTTCACGATTCTGTCTTTATAGTTATCATGAACAATCGATTCGTCTGCCACTACAAAACGGGTTCCCATCTGCACTCCCTCTGCTCCGAGCATAAAAGAAGCAGCAACACCGCGTCCGTCTCCAATTCCACCTGCAGCAATTACCGGAATATTTACCGCATCCACAATCTGTGGAATTAACGCCATCGTTGTCTGATTTCCAATGTGACCTCCGGCTTCCATGCCCTCTGCTACTACCGCATCCGCACCATATCGTTCCATTCTCTTTGCCATAGCTACTGATGCAACAACCGGAATCACCTTAACACCAGCTTCCTTCCACATCGGCATATATTTCTCCGGATTTCCGGCACCTGTGGTGACCGCCTGAATTCCTTCTTCTACTACGATTTTTGCCACTTCATCAGCATTCGGGTTCAGAAGCATAATATTTACACCAAATGGTTTATCAGTCAGTTCTTTTGCTTTTCTGATCTCTTCCCTCACAATTTCCGGAGGTGCACTTGCCGCACCGATCAGACCAAATCCGCCTGCCTCAGATACTGCCGCCGCCAGATGATGTTCTGCCACCCAGGCCATACCCCCCTGAATAATCGGATACTCAATCTGTAAAAGTTCTGTTACTTTCGTCTTCATCTGCTTCTGTCTCCTTCCCTGCTTTCAGAAAAGGTGTGGATTATGCCTCCACACCTTTATTCTTCAGATATTCCATAACTGCTCCAACTGTTGTCAGTTCAGCCAGTTCTTCAGACGGGATCTCAACTTCATATTTTTCTTCCAGTGCCATCACCAGTTCAAACAGATCCAGAGAATCTGCACCCAGGTCATCCTTAAATGAAGTTGTTTCTGTAATACTGCTCTCCTCACAATTTAACTGTTCTGCGATCATCTCTTTCATTTCTTCTAACATCGTTATTCTCCTTTACACATGTTTCTTATTATCAATAATTTTAGTTTCCAATGTTTTGACTTTCAAAGTATAATACACAA
>JABLTQ010002699.1_pt1 | contig 16123 bp, 15 predicted proteins | sample 7160101 | NCBI WGS metagenome assembly JABLTQ01 (sample SAMN14651228, study PRJNA627086) | human gut metagenome | isolation source: feces | host: Homo sapiens
AAGAACTTCCTCTTCTGCGGGAATCATGAGGCCGCGGAAAATACAGCGGTCATCTGTTCACTGCTTGCCACCTGCAAGGCACAGGAAGTCAATCCGAGAGAATGGCTGAACGATGTCATTGCCAGGCTTCCATACTATCAGGAAAAAGATTCCGGCAAAGATATCCGGGAACTGCTTCCGGATGTCTGGAAGTTGAAGAAATCCAACGAAAATCCAATTGAAGTCTAATAGAGGTACAATAAAACAACAAACTCTTCTTATCAACGAATATAAAGTTGATAAGAAGAGTTTGTTGTTTTATGAATCTACAATGTGTACTTTATCGGATGCTTACGTTTTTTCATGTGCGTAGTGAGTTTCTCGACAATTACATTTCTCCGTTTGCTGACCTGAAAATAGGTTATGCTTTTCCGATCAAGGAGGGCGCTATATCAGTCCTTCCGTCGGCTGCTGTTTTGATTTTGGAGAACGAGGGGAAATCAGTTTGGACGTCGGATATTCCTTGCATTGGATAAAATGGTTTTCAGCCTCTTGGAAATCTGCTTATCTGGATGGAGTTACTGCTAAATTGAGCTTTGATTTTTAGTAAAACCAGTATTCACAATCAATACATAGAAGTTATTATGAAAGTATCTTTAAAAAAATGGTGCATTGCCCTGTCGGTTTTGCCCACCTTGTTTGCGTGCGATAGTTTTGACGATAGGGAATTATGGAATGCGGTCAATTCGCTTGATGGGCGAGTGACGGCTATTGAAAAACAGCTGGAGACAATGAATAACGATGTCTATTCTTTGTCGGTGATGATTGCTGCCTTGCGGGATAATGTGTACGTGACTGAAGTGGTACGGGGCTCCGGAGGAGGCTATGAGTTAGGCTTGTCTGACGGTTCCAAAATTGTCATTGCTGATGGAAAGGATGGAGAGGATGGAAAAGATGGTGAGGACGGACAGGATGCCCCGATGTTGAATGTCCGATATTATAACGGAGAGTACTATTGGGTGCAAATTTACAATGGGCAGACGAGCTGGCTTTTGGATGACTATGGACGAAAAATTCCGGTATCGGGGCAGGATGCTGTCACGCCATTAGTAAAAATAGATTCCGACGGATACTGGATTGTGAGCTATGATGAGGGTCGTACCTATTCTTCACTATTAGATGAAGATGGAGCCCGGGTGAAAGCGACCGGTAAAGATGGAGATTCATTTTTTGATTCTGTAGAGGTTGACGGCGACAATCTTCATATCTTGCTGAAGGATGGGGCGGAACTGTTGATTCCCATCGGCGAACAGTCTCTGTATAAGGCGGTTGATTTGGGATTGAGTGTCCGGTGGGCTTCTGTTAATCTGGGTGCCACTTCCAATGCGGATGCCGGTGAACTCTATTTCTGGGGTGATGCGGACAATGCAGGATTGATGGGGATGTATGAAGCCCCTGAAATTGATAATCTTTGTGGTAGTGAATATGATACGGCGCGTGCCATGTGGGGTGGTTTATGGAGAACTCCTAGCCGGGCGGAATGTCAGGAGTTAATCAGCAACTGTGATTGGGTAAAGGCGACGGTCAATGGCATGACAGGAGCGAGAGTTACGGGAAGCAATGGTAACAGTATTTTTCTTCCTGTTACAGGATATGGTATGCCGGAGGATGGTCCGGTTGGTTCCTTTAAGGTGATAGATCCAAATACAGGCTATTATTGGACCGGAAACTCCTTCTATGATACGGGAGCCCGTTATGCCTATACGATGTCCGTCAGTGGTGGAAATGCCAATTGCAATACGAACTGGATTACGAGGTTTGTGAAGATGGCTATTCGACCGGTGAGAGATAAATGAGAAGGTCTGTATAATGATAGGATGTGATTTAGGGATAATCTTGTTATAATTTGTGTACCCACCTTTGGCAAAGATACATGTCAAGGGTGGGCTTTTAATAGATGTATGTGAATTGTCTGTTCGATTAAAGTTTATTTATGCTCCATCATGCTATTTTTCTTGGTAAAAATAATGTCATATATAGAATTTAAGTGTGCATATTACATTGATAATTCGCATTATATATGTTGTATAACATAGTCCTGAAACTTGTATGGTGCTTGGTTTGTGGTTATATTTGCGCATACTAATATTAGAGTAGAGAATCGATTCTTTATAGAGAGAATGAATAAAATTGTTATTAAAAAATTATGGTATGAAATCTTTAGCTTATTACCTAAGCGTTTTTATGCTTATTGGTTGTTTGTGTCAAGGTTGCAGCAGTGATGATATCGCTGTTTCGCAGTCTAATGGCGTTGACAGAGTGTCAATGCAGGATGCTCTCCAAAAGTTTTTGGATGCTGGTTTTCAAGTAGACCCTACCGCTGTGGGTGAAGATGATACTTTTGATTCTCCTGAGGAGGCTTTGGCTTTCCTGGAATCATATAAGAAGGAGAAAGAACGTCGTTTAAGAAGTGTCACAAGGGCGGATGATGGTACTAAGATTTACGATTTGAAGGTCCAATTGATAAATGAAGGTGATGGAAAAGGTGTTCGTTGGCTGGGAACTTTCACTGTTGACAATGTTAAAGTGTCCATAGTGACACCTTATTGGCATGGTGGCGCACCAATTAGTGTTGATGCGGCATTTGTCGGTACAGGAGCTCCATTTACAGAATATGAAGGATCGACTGTTTTTGTTGAAGATGTTAGTACGTATGTTAGATATATCCCTTACTTTCATATAACATTTAGATTAGTAAAAAGAGTTTGTGCGAAGGTTGTTATTGGAGGAATGACCGTTGTTGAACGGTGTACAGATACGCAGGCTGCGTGTGATGTGAGTTATGAAGACAAAACAGTAAAATATAGACTACTTTAAAATAAAGCAATATGGATTTAATGACACCTGATGTCCAGCTCTATTTTTGGGGTTGGCTTAATTGGCTATTGCTGGTTATAGATGCAGCTTTTGTTCTCTACGCCATCGTTCAGCTCCTGCAAGATAAGACATGGAGCTCGATAGCAAAATGGATATGGGCTGTCGTCATTGTAGGGCTGAATCTCCTCGGAGTACTACTCTACTTGTTGCTAGGGAGGGGAAAGGGCAAGTACGTCTGTAAGGAAGATAATCTCCCGGTAGTATAGAGACGTTCCCGACATCCGGATGGTGTGTGTCCGGATGCCGGGAATGCCCGTTTCTGTCACCTTTCCGTCATGCACTTTGTGAAAAAGTGGATAAATTACAAATAATATTCCGTAAACCTTTGGAAACGCTGCACAATTTCTCTATCTTTGCATCCGAATTAAGATGAAACGTGAGGGGCTTGATAAAAGCTCCTTTTTTATTTTAAAAACTGAAGTTTCGCAGATGCCCGACGCGTCGGTTGACAGGAAGGCGGTGAGTGGAGACGATTGCTCCGTGGAAGAACGGGGCTGCCGGAACAACTCGTCGCAGGGTTCTTGTCGGGGATGACCCGGGTTTGCGATAGCTGAATTAAAAACAAACAGTGAACTGAATGATAGACAAAAACCTTGTCCGTAACATCGTGGAAGAGTGGCTCGACGGAAAAGACTATTTCCTGGTCGATGTGAACGTCAGCCCGGATGACAAAATCGTTGTTGAAATTGACCATGCCGAGGGTGTGTGGATCGAAGACTGCGTGCAGCTGAGCCGTTTCATCGAGTCAAGGCTCAATCGTGAAGAAGAAGACTTTGAACTCGAAGTGGGTTCCGCCGGTATCGGGCAACCCTTCAAGGTGCTGCAGCAATACATCAACCACATCGGAATGGATGTCGAGGTGCTCACACTCGCCGGAGAGAAACACTGCGGTGTGCTCAAGGAAGCCGACGAGGAACATTTCGTGGTCTGTGTCCCGAAACGTGTGAAGCTGGAAGGACAGAAACGCGCCAAAACGGTGGAGGAAGACATGACGTTCACCTACCCGGAAGTAAAATATACCAAATACCTAATAAGTTTTAAATAACGCTATATTATGGCTAAGAAAGAGGAAACAGTCAGCTTGATTGATACATTTTCGGAATTTAAAGAGTTGAAGAACATCGACCGAACCACGATGGTCAGCGTCCTGGAGGAAAGCTTCCGCAGCGTGATTGCCAAGATGTTCGGGACGGATGAGAACTACGACGTGATCGTGAACCCCGACAAGGGGGACTTCGAAATCTGGCGCAACCGCGAGGTCGTGGCAGACGAGGACCTGACGAACCCGAATATGCAAATCTCCCTCACTGAGGCACGCAAGATCGACGCTTCCTATGAGATTGGCGAGGAAGTGACCGACGAGGTCATCTTTGCCAAGTTCGGACGGCGTGCCATCCTGAACCTGCGCCAGACACTTGCATCGAAGATCCTGGAACTGGAGAAGGATAGCCTGTATAACAAGTATATTGAAAAGGTGGGCCAGGTTGTCAGCGCCGAGGTCTATCAGATATGGAAGAAAGAGATGCTGCTGCTCGACGATGAGGGCAACGAACTCCTGCTGCCCAAGACCGAACAGATCCCCAGCGACTTCTATCGCAAGGGCGAGACCGTACGCGCCGTCGTGGCACGGGTGGACAACACCAACAACAACCCGAAAATCATCTTGAGCCGCACGTCGCCCGTCTTCCTGCAACGGCTGTTCGAGATGGAAGTCCCCGAAATCAACGACGGACTCATCACCATCAAACGCATCGCACGCATCCCCGGTGAACGCGCCAAGATTGCCGTCGAGTCTTACGACGAGCGCATCGACCCGGTCGGCGCCTGTGTGGGTGTGAAAGGTTCCCGCATCCACGGCATCGTGCGTGAGCTGCGCAACGAGAATATCGACGTCATCAACTACACCGCCAACATCTCGCTCTTCATCCAGCGTGCGCTGAGCCCCGCCGTCGTCTCTTCCATCCGTCTCGACGAGGAGAACAAGCGTGCCGAGGTGTTCCTCAAACCCGAGGAGGTCTCCCTCGCCATCGGAAAGGGCGGCATGAACATCAAGCTTGCCAGCATGCTGACGGAGTACACCATCGACGTTTATCGCGAGCTCGACGGTGCAGCCGACGAGGAAGACATCTACCTGGATGAGTTCCGCGATGAAATCGACGAGTGGGTCATCGACGCCATCAAGGGCATCGGCATCGACACCGCCAAGGGCGTGCTCAACGCTCCGCGCGAGATGCTCATCGAGAAAGCCGACCTGGAGGAAGACACGGTCGACGAAGTATTGAGAATATTAAAGGCCGAATTTGAAGAGTAAGTCGTCCCGGGCCGGTTGAGTCCTTTGGTTCTTTTTTCATGGAATGAGTTGGAGGATGCGGGCTCAGGACATCGCCCGGGCAATGGCAGACAGGAAACAACTCATCGACTTGAGAAACTTGACGAACTTACAAACTAAAAACGTATGACTATAAGACTAAATAAAGTAACAAGAGATTTAAACGTAGGACTGACGACGGTTGTCGAATTCCTCCAGAAGAAAGGATTCGAGGTGGAGGCCACCCCGAATACGCAGATTACGAAAGAGCAGTACGAACTCCTCGTACAGGAGTTCCGCAAGGACAAGAAGCTGCGCATCGAGTCTGAGAAATTCAGCCAGGAACGACAAAGCAAGGAACGTGGACGCGGTGCCTCCATCTCCATCGACGGTTTCGACGAGCCCAAGAAAGAGCCCGAACGGAAAGCCAAAGAGGATGAGGTGGTCAAGACCGTCGTGCCCGAGGACGTGCGCCCGAAATTCAAGCCCGTTGGGAAAATCGACCTCGATGCCCTCAACCGACGCAAGAAGCCGGCACAACCCGTCGTCGAGAAGACTGTAGAGAAAAACATAACCGAAAAGACCGAGGAGAAGAAGGTTGCCCAACAGCCTACTCCGGAGAAAGCCGCTGGGACTGCCGAGCCCAAGGACGAAGCGAAAGCCGCCAAGCCCGTACGCCCGGAAGCAGCCTCTGCTGCCGACAAACCGGCTCCCGTCAAAACCGAAAAAGCAGATACCCAGGTGGCTGAGAAAGTAGAAGAAAAGAAAGGCGGACAAGAAGACGACGGTGTGTTCAAGATACGCCCTACTGAGTTCGTCTCGAAAATCAACGTGGTGGGGCAGATCGACCTCGACGCGTTGAACCAATCGACCCGTCCGCGGAAAAAGTCGAAAGAGGAACGGCGCAAAGAGCGCGAGGAAAAGGAAAAGCAGCGTCAGGAACAGAAGAAACAGATGAAGGACGCCATCATCAAGGAGATACGCAAGACCGACGACAAGTCGAGCCGTGCGGACAAGAACGACTCCGACGAGGATGGCAAGCGGAAGAAGAAGCGCAGCCGCATCAACAAGGAGAAGGTCGACATCAACGCCGTCGACCAGTCTTCGCGTGGTGAAGGACGCAGCGGAAAAGGCGGCGGAGGTGAGAAGTCGAAAGACCGTGACCGCCGTGGCAAGGACCGCGACCGCAACCGCAAGTCGTCATCGTTCGCCAAACCTGAAGTGAGCGACGAAGATGTGGCAAAACAGGTGAAAGAGACCCTGGCACGACTCACAAGCAAGGGAAAGAACAAGACATCCAAATACCGCAAGGAGAAGCGCGAGAACGCCATCAACCGTCAGCAGGAACTGGAGGACCAGGAAAGAGCAGAGAGCAAGGTGCTCAAGCTCACCGAGTTCGTGACTGCCAACGAGCTTGCCAACATGATGAACGTCCCTGTGACGCAGGTCATCGGCACGTGTATGAGTGTGGGCATCATGGTGTCCATCAACCAGCGTCTCGACGCGGAAACCATCAACCTGGTGGCAGAGGAGTTCGGCTTCCAGACCGAGTATGTCAGTGCTGAAGTGGCACAGGCGGTGGTCGAGGAGGAAGATCGTGCCGAAGACCTCCAGCCGCGTGCGCCGATTGTCACCGTCATGGGTCACGTCGACCACGGAAAGACATCGTTGCTCGACTACATCCGCAAGTCGAACGTCATCGCAGGCGAGGCTGGCGGCATCACGCAGCACATCGGTGCCTACAACGTGAAGTTGGAAGACGGACGCCGCATCACCTTCCTCGACACTCCGGGTCACGAGGCATTTACGGCCATGCGTGCACGTGGTGCCAAGGTGACCGACATCGCCATCATCATCGTGGCTGCCGACGACAACGTCATGCCGCAGACCAAGGAGGCCATCAACCATGCTATGGCTGCCGGTGTGCCCATCGTCTTTGCCATCAACAAGATAGATAAACCCGCCGCCAACCCGGACAAAATCAAGGAGGAACTTGCCAACATGAACTTCCTCGTGGAGGAATGGGGCGGAAAGTACCAGTCGCAGGACATCTCCGCCAAGAAGGGCATCGGCGTGCACGAGCTGCTCGAGAAGGTGCTGCTCGAGGCCGAACTGCTCGAACTGAAGGCGAACCCCAACCGCCGGGCTACCGGTTCCATCATCGAGTCGACGCTCGACAAGGGACGGGGTTACGTGGCAACGGTGCTCGTGGCGAACGGTACGCTCAAGGTGGGCGACATCGTGCTTGCCGGAACCAACTATGGCAAGGTGAAGGCGATGTTCAACGAACGCAACCAGCGCATCCAGCAGGCAGGTCCTTCCGAGCCTGCACTCATCCTCGGACTGAACGGTGCCCCGACAGCCGGAGACACCTTCCACGTCATCGAGACCGAGCAGGAGGCGCGCGAGATTGCCAGCAAGCGTGAGCAACTCCAGCGCGAGCAGGGACTCCGCACACAGAAGATGCTTACGCTCGACGAAGTGGGACGCCGCTTGGCACTGGGCGATTTCCACGAGTTGAACGTCATCGTCAAGGGCGACGTCGACGGCTCCATCGAGGCGTTGAGCGACTCGCTCATCAAGCTCTCCACCGAGCAGATTCAGGTGAACGTCATCCACAAGGCGGTGGGCCAGATTTCGGAATCGGACGTCAGCCTTGCCGCTGCCTCGGACGCCATCATCATCGGCTTCCAGGTGCGTCCGTCAATGGCTGCCCGCAAGCAGGCGGAGCAGGAGGGAGTCGACATCCGTCTCTACTCCATCATCTATGATGCCATCGAGGATGTGAAGGCGGCGATGGAAGGCATGCTGGCACCCGAGGTCAAGGAGGAAATCACCGCTACCATCGAAGTGCGCGAGGTGTTCAAGATTACCAAGGTCGGCACCGTAGCCGGAGCATGGGTACGCGAAGGCAAGGTGAAACGTACCGACAAGGCACGTCTCATCCGCGACGGTATCGTCATCTACACCGGAGCCATCAACGCCCTGAAGCGTTTCAAGGACGACGTGAAGGAGGTGCCGGTCAACTTCGAGTGCGGTATCAGCCTGATGAACTACAACGACATCAAGGTGGGCGACATCATCGAGTCCTACCAGGAAATCGAGGTGAAGCAGACACTCTGACCTGTGGAATAAGAAAGCAAACGAAACACGGCTGCCCCTGCGGGCAGTGACAATCATATGAAATGTGCCAATTGCCAGACCGCCCTTTCGGTTTGTGTGATTGGCACATTGTTGTTATAAAGGAATGGAAACGATTGACATATTCATAGTGGTGGTGCTGGGCATCGGACTGGTGTCGGGACTCGCCAAAGGCTTCATCAAGCAGGCATGCGGACTGGTAGGCCTGATAGCCGGACTGCTGGTGGCGCGTGCACTGTATGCCGCTGTCGGCGAACAGCTGGCGCCTCACATCGGGACATCCGTCAGTGTGGCGCAAATCATCTCGTTCATCATCATCTGGGCGGTCATCCCCGCACTGCTCATGCTGGCAGGGGCTGCACTGACCCGGGCGTTGGAGGCTGCCCATCTGGGCATCGTCAACCGGATGCTGGGCGCGGTGACCGGCATGGTGCTCCACCTCTTGTTCCTTGGTGTGCTCATCAAGGTGGTGGAGTACATCGACCCTGACGAGAAGATGCTCACCCCCGAAGTGAAGGAACAGTCGGTATTCTACCATCCTGTGGGAGAAACGGCCGGGCTCTTCTTCCCGGCTATCAAACAAGTTACAGAACAATTAATCAAGTAAGAATTATGCAAGACGAACCGAACAAGCTGGTGAAGGAACTGGCTGCCGAGAAGTACAAGTACGGCTTCACGACGGATGTCCACACCGACATCATCGAGCGGGGACTCAACGAGGAGGTCATAAGGCTCATCTCCGAGAAGAAGGGGGAGCCTGACTGGCTGCTGGAGTTCCGCCTCAATGCGTTCCGTCACTGGCAGACGATGGAGATGCCCCGGTGGGCACATCTGGATATTCCCGAGATTGACTACCAGGCTATCTCATACTACGCTGCCCCGAAGACCCGGAAAGACGGACCCAAGAGCATGGACGAGGTCGACCCCGAGTTGATAAAGACGTTCAACAAGCTGGGCATCCCCCTGGAGGAACAGATGGCGCTCAGCGGAGTGGCGGTCGACGCCGTGATGGACTCCGTGTCGGTGAAGACCACCTATAAGGACGCACTCATCGAGAAGGGCATCATCTTCTGCTCCATCAGCGAGGCAGTGCGCGAACACCCTGACCTGGTGAAGAAGTACCTCGGCTCCGTGGTGCCCTACCGCGACAACTTCTTCGCTGCCCTCAATTCCGCCGTGTTCAGCGACGGCTCATTTGTCTACATCCCCAAGGGCGTACGCTGCCCGATGGAACTATCCACCTACTTCCGTATCAATGCCGCCAACACGGGGCAGTTCGAACGTACGCTCATCGTGGCGGACGACGACAGCTACGTGTCCTATCTTGAGGGATGTACCGCCCCCATGCGCGACGAGAACCAGCTCCATGCCGCCATCGTGGAAATCGTGGTGATGGACCGCGCCGAGGTGAAGTACAGCACCGTGCAGAACTGGTACCCCGGCGATGCCGAGGGCAAGGGCGGAGTCTATAACTTCGTGACCAAGCGGGGCAACTGCAAGGGCGTGGACAGCAAGCTGTCCTGGACGCAGGTGGAGACAGGCTCGGCCATCACGTGGAAGTACCCCAGCTGCATCCTGACGGGCGACAACTCGCAGGCGGAGTTCTACTCCGTGGCCGTGACGAACAACTTCCAGCAGGCGGACACCGGCACGAAGATGATACACCTCGGGCGGAACACCCGGAGCACCATCATCAGCAAGGGTATCTCTGCCGGACGCAGCCAGAACTCCTACCGCGGACTGGTCCGTGTGGCTGCCAAGGCGGACGGGGCGCGCAACTACAGCCAGTGCGACTCCCTGCTGCTGGGCGACAAGTGCGGAGCACACACCTTCCCCTACATGGACATCCACAACGAGACAGCTGTCGTGGAGCACGAAGCCACCACGTCGAAGATATCAGAAGACCAGCTCTTCTACTGCACCCAGCGCGGCATCCCGACGGAGGACGCCGTGGGACTCATCGTGAACGGATACGCCAAGGAGGTCATCAACAAGCTCCCGATGGAGTTTGCCGTCGAGGCACAGAAGCTGCTGGCAGTCTCGCTCGAAGGCAGCGTCGGCTGAACGCGGACGCCACCGCCTGGCGACTGCCTCCCGGCGACGAATGAACCTAAACGAATGAATCACATAATAACCTCAGACAGATATGCTTGAAATAAAAGATTTGCATGCCACCATCAATGGCAAAGAGATATTGAAAGGCATCAACCTCACCGTGAAGACCGGAGAGGTGCACGCCATCATGGGCCCTAACGGCTCGGGTAAGAGTACGCTGAGCAACGTCCTCGTGGGACATCCCGCCTACGAGGTGACCAAAGGCTCGGTGACGTTCAACGGGAAGGACCTCCTCGCGCTCAGTCCCGAAGACCGCAGCCACGAGGGGCTGTTCCTTTCGTTCCAGTATCCCGTGGAGATTCCCGGCGTGAGCATGGTCAACTTCATGCGTGCGGCAGTCAATGAGAAACGGAAGTACATGGGGCAGGAGCCCCTCAGTGCAAGCGAGTTCCTCAAACTCATGCGCGAGAAGCGTGCCGTGGTCGAGCTGGACAACAAGCTCGCGAACCGTTCGGTGAACGAAGGCTTCTCCGGCGGCGAGAAGAAGCGTAACGAAATCTTCCAGATGGCGATGCTGGAGCCGAAGCTGAGCATCCTCGACGAGACGGACTCGGGGCTCGACATCGACGCGCTGCGGATCGTAGCCGAGGGCGTCAACAAGCTCAAGACACCGGAGACGAGCTGCATCGTCATCACCCACTACCAGCGTCTGCTGGACTACATCAAGCCGGACATCGTCCACGTGCTCTACAAGGGACGCATCGTCAAGACCGCCGGACCCGAGCTCGCGCTTGAACTCGAAGAGCGGGGCTACGACTGGATCAAGGCGGAAGCGGACACTGCAGACCGCTGACCGGGAACGGCTGACCGGCAGACGCACAGCCGCCGTCCGCGTCAGCCGTAGCTGAAGAATCATACATAAACCCTATCAAGACAATGAAAGCAGAACAACAATACATCGACCTGTACACCCAGTGCGAAGCGATGATCGCACGCCACAGCTCGGAGGTGATGAACAAGCCCCGCGCCAAGGCGTTCGCCGACTTCCGGAGCCTGGGATTCCCCACGCGGAAAGTGGAGAAGTACAAGTACACCGACGTGGCGAAGCTCTTCGAGCCGGACTATGGCTTGAACCTGAACCGCCTCGACATACCCGTCGACTCCAGCGAAGTGTTCAAGTGCGACGTGCCGAACATGAGTACCTCGCTCTACTTCATGCTCAACGACGGCTTCGACAGCCGTGACCTGCCGAAGGCAACCCTCCCCGAAGGCGTGTGGGCAGGCAGCCTCAAGGAGTTCTCCACCCTGCACCCGGAGCTGGCGGAGGCACACTACGGACACCTCGCCGACACCGGACGCGACGCTGTGACCGCCCTCAACACCATGCTCGCACAGGACGGCTTCGTGCTCTATGTGCCCAAGGGGGTGGTCGTGGAGCGACCTATCCAACTCATCAACATGCTCCGTTCCAACGTCGACTTCATGGTCAACCGGCGGGTGCTCATCATCCTGGAAGAAGGCGCACAGGCGCGTCTGCTGGCGTGCGACCATGCCATGGACCGTGTGAAGTTCCTTGCCACCCAGGTGGTGGAGGTTTTCGTCGGCGAGAATGCCGTCTTCGACTTCTATGAGCTGGAGGAGACCCACAACAACACCGTGCGCTTCAGCAACCTCTATGTCCATCAGGCGGCAGGCAGCAACGTCCTGCTCAACGGGATGACCCTCCACAACGGCATCACCCGCAACACCACCGAGGTGGCGCTCGACGGACGGGGCGCCGAGGTGAAGATGCTCGGCATGGCTATCGGCGACAAACAGCAGCAAGTGGACAACAACACCTTCATCGACCACCGGGTGAGCGACTGCACCAGCACCGAGCTCTACAAGTATGTGCTCGACGACAGTGCCGTCGGGGCGTTTGCCGGCAAAGTGCTCGTCCGTGAAGGCGCACAGCACACCTCCTCGCAGCAGACCAACCGGAACCTCTGCGCCACCCGCGAGGCACGCATGTACACCCAGCCGCAGCTGGAGATTTACGCCGACGACGTGAAGTGCAGCCACGGGGCTACCGTGGGCCAGCTCGACGACAACGCCCTCTTCTACATGCGTCAGCGGGGCATCGCCGAGAGGGAGGCACGCCTGCTGCTCATGTTTGCCTTCGTCAATGAGGTCATCGACGAGATACGTCTCGACGCACTCAAGGACCGCCTGCACCTGCTCGTGGAGAAACGCTTCCGCGGCGAGCTCAACAAGTGCCAGGGGTGCGCCATGTGCAAGTGAGGCCCCGCTTAAACACCGACTACACTATGGATATACAAAAGATACGGGAAGACTTCCCCATTCTCAGCCGCACGGTCTACGGCAAGCCGCTCGTCTATTTCGACAACGGTGCCACCACGCAGAAACCACGCTGCGTGGTCGATGCCATCGCCGAGGAGTACTACTCGGTCAATGCCAACGTGCACCGCGGCGTCCACTTCCTCTCCCAGCAGGCGACCGAGCTGCACGAAGGGGCACGCGAGACCGTCCGCAAGTTCATCAACGCCCGCTCCACGAGCGAGATTGTCTTCACACGCGGAACCACCGAGAGCATCAACCTCCTGGCTTCGTCGTTCGGTGAAGCCTTCCTCCGCGAGGGCGACGAGGTCATCGTCTCCGTCATGGAGCACCACAGCGACATCGTCCCCTGGCAGCTCCTGCGCGACCGCCGGGGCATCGTCATCCGCGTCATCCCCATGACCGACCGCGGCGAGCTCCTGACCGACGCGTATGCCGCGCTCTTCAACGAGCGCACCCGTCTGGTGTGCGTCACCCACGTGTCGAACGTCCTGGGGACGGTCAATCCCGTGCGCGAGATGATAGCCACGGCACATGCCCACGGCGTGCCCGTACTCGTCGACGGGGCGCAGGCGGTGCCGCACATGGCAGTCGACGTGCAGGCGCTCGACGCGGACTTCTATGCCTTCAGCGGGCACAAGGTCTACGGCCCGACGGGCGTGGGCGTGCTCTACGGCAAGGAGGAGTGGCTCGACCGGCTGCCGCCCTACCAGGGAGGAGGGGAGATGATACAGCATGTCAGCTTTGAACGGACGACGTTCAACGAGCTGCCCTACAAGTTCGAGGCAGGTACGCCCGACTACATCGGCACGCACGCCCTGGCACGGGCGCTCGACTATGTGTCCGCCCTGGGCATGGACCAGATTGATGCCTACGAGCAGGAACTGACGCGCTATGCCACGGAACGGTTGCGCTCCATCGAGGGCATGCGCATCTTCGGCGAAGCCCCTCACAAGGGGAGCGTCATCTCCTTCCTCGTCGGCAACATCCACCACTTCGACCTCGGCACGTTGCTCGACCGTCTCGGCATCGCCGTCCGCACCGGGCACCACTGTGCGCAGCCGCTGATGCAACGGCTGGGCATCGAGGGGACGGTCCGCGCTTCCTTCAGCTTCTACAACACGAAGGAGGAGGTCGACACCCTCGTCGCCGGCATCGAGCGCGTGCGGCACATGTTCTGACAGTACCCCCGTCGGCGCGCAACCGTGCGTCCGCCGGACAAGCATAGAGGCACGAAGACACTGCGGACAGGGCTTGACCCCTGTTTCCCCGGTGTCTCCGTGCCTCTCTTTTTTGCGGGTACGGCAGTGTCCGTCTGTTGAAAAATCGGAAAATCCCTTGCACGCTTCCGGCTCCGGAAAGGGCGTTTTGCAGACGTCTGACTGTCAACAGGTTGTGAACGACCTGTTCCGAACTTCGTACGGACGTGTCGGTACGAGCGTGCGGACACGTCCGTACGGTGCTGCGGACACGTCCGTACGAACGTGGCGACAGGTCCGCACCGCAGGCGGCTTCCGCGGGAAGAAAATTTGTAAGGCTTTTTCGGCGTCAGCCCAGCGAGCAGAAGAAGGTCACGAGGAAGGGGACGCTGAAGTCGACCACCATGCCGTGGTAGATGGAGACCACCGCCAGTTCGTCGCCACACGTGCGTGTGATGACGGGCAGGGTCGTGTCCGCCGTCGTCGCTCCGCCTGCCGCAATGGGGGCGAGGCTTCCGAACCAACGTGCCAGCAGGGGCGTGCCCAGCAGGGTGAGCAGCTCACGGATGATGTTTGACAGCAGGGCGACCGTGCCCAACTCTGCCCCTTTGCTGCCCGTGATGAGTATGCCCGAGAGGGAGTAGTAGCCGAAGCCCGCGCCCACCGCCATGCCTTCCGCCACGGAGTGGGGCGTGAGGAGGCTTGCCAGGGCGCATGCCGTCAGGGTGCCGCCGATGGTGCAGAGCGGGAGCAGGGCGAGGCGGGGGTTGAGCCGACGGAAGCGGGAGAGGGCGGAAGGGTCGTGCCCGATGCTGAAGCCCACCGCTGCCATGAGCAGGCAGAGCGCGGTGAAGCTGACGTCGGCAAGCGACCATGCCGTCGGCAGGCCCGTGCTGCGCCCGACGACGATGCCCAGGACGAAGAACCCGATGATGAGGAGACTGCCTTTCATGAGCCGTGCCCCTCCTTTCTTCCCTTCCGGCGGACGTAGTGCAGGAGCAGGGCTGCCGCCGCCGCGCTGCCCAGGGTAGCTGCCGTGGAGAGGAGCAGTGCCTCGCCTCCCAGCCGGGGGAGGGCGTCGATGAGCTGACGGTTGCTGCCCGCCTCCCATCTGAGGAGGAAGAGCAGGAGCCAGATGAGCAGGTTGACGGTGCCCTGTATGCCCGGCACCCGGCATCGGCTGAGCAGGCTGCCTGCAATCATGCCTGCCAGCATGCATCCGATGACTGTGAACATGATGGTCTTGTCTGAAGTGTGTCGATGAGGCTGCAAAATTACGACTTTTCTTGGCAAATGCCGTGCCTTCGCCCCTTTGGAGGGCTGTCTCCGGTGTGTCCCGGTTGCCCTACGGAAGGGCCGGCTTAACCAATATTAACTGATTGCATGTCCGTAAGCGTATAAAAATACTTACTTTTGATTTCATTCGGCACGTATGTCGGAAGGCAAGCGGCTGACGGACGGATGTGCTCCCGGCACGGAAGCTCCGCATGGTCTTGATTATTAACCCTTTAAAACAAAATGATTATGAAAAAGTTATTTCTGACGCTTTGTCTTTGCGTGATGGCTGTCTGCGCCAGCGCACAGAACTTTACGGTTTGGTATGGTATGAACTATGCCAACATCAACACATCAGGTAAAAACCCTGACTCAGAGATGAAATTTCTTAACTTCGGAATGGACTATACTGCCCCGATGACCGACATGTTCGACTGGTCGGCAGGCGTTGCCTTCACGACCAAGGGCTGTGACGGCTGGGACCCGGGTTTCATTGAAGTGAACGCCGACGCTATCTGGAACTTCGCCGACTACGGAGAAGGCAAGGTGGGCTTGCTTGCCGGTCCGACACTCGCCCTCATGGTGCTCGACGATGACATGGAGAGTACGAACACCGTGAACCTCGGCATCGATGTGGGCGCGAAGGCGAACTACCGCGAGTTCTCCCTCAAGCTGGGCTATGAGTTCGGTCTGACCAACTGCGTCAAGGATGTGGACAGCAAGCTCAACGGCTTCTTCATCCGTCTGGGATACAGCTTCTGACAATTGATAATTGACAATGGACAATTGACAATTACGCCTTGCACGAGCAGGACACAGGAAATCCACCCGCAGGGCAATTGTCAATTGTCCATTGTCTATTATCAATTGTCAGCAGCTGTATCCCAGACGG
>JABLTQ010031500.1_pt1 | contig 16121 bp, 15 predicted proteins | sample 7160101 | NCBI WGS metagenome assembly JABLTQ01 (sample SAMN14651228, study PRJNA627086) | human gut metagenome | isolation source: feces | host: Homo sapiens
AGCGCGCCCGCGCAGGCGCTCTCAGTCTGGGCGCTGTTGGGGCTTGCGTGATTGCGGCGGTCCCGCCGCCAGATACGCCACGCGCCCTTGGCGTCATTGCGGGTGAACGCCGCCGCCATGATCCAGAGCAGCGCCGCCAGACGGCTCGGGATATAGTTTGCCACATCGTCCAGCTTTGCCGCCGCACGGCCAAAATAGAGATATTTCTCGTTCTTGTAGCCCACCATGCTGTCCATCGTGTTGATGGCCTTGTAGGTCAGGGCCAGCGGCGCACCGCCCAGCAGCATATAAAGCAAAGGCGCAATGACGCCGTCGCTGGCGTTTTCGGCCACCGTCTCCACCGCCGCTTTGGTCACGCCCTCGGCAGTCAAGGCTTCGGTGTCGCGGCCCACGATGCGGCTCACGGCCTTTCGGGCGGCGGGCAGGCTGCCTTTTTTCAGCTCGACATAGACATTCGTGCTCTCCTGCACCAGTCCCTTTGCGGCCAGCGCCTGCCCGCACCAGAACATCTGGACGGCAAGCCCCAGCAGGGGGTGAAGCATCGCCGCGCCCCAGCAGACAAGGCCCGTGAGCAGCAGCGTCCCCACCGGCAGGCAGAACGCCAGCACCGCGCCGCCCAGCAGCTCGCCCTGAGGCGTTTTGGGCAGGCGGGAGCGGAGGAATTTTTCCAGCCGGGAGATGGCTTTTCCCATGTACACCACCGGGTGGGGCAGCCACGCCGGGTCGCCGAAAATGGCATCCAGCTCGAAGCCTCCCAGCACAGCCCAGACGGTCATCATACGCCGGCCTCCGCGTCTTTCGTGTACTGCACAGTCTTCACGAGGCGGAGCTGGCGCTTCTCGGCCCAGTCGGCGGCATCCAGCACATAGCCGCCCGCGTTGGGGCCGCACCACGCATAATAACCGCGCCTGGGCAGGGCGTACCGCTCCATGGCCGCCATCTGGGTGCCGCCGTGGGCCAGGATGACCAGCAGTTCTTCGCCGTCGGCCAGCGCCTTGTCCACCAGAGCAGAGAAGGCGCTGCAGATGCGGTTCGAGAAGTCGTCCTTCCGCTCACCGTCGGGGCATTTGCTCTCGCAGTTGGCCTGCACCCACGCCTGATAATCGGCGTCGTGCTCCATCTCGACGTAGTTTTTGCCCTCGAAGCTGCCGAAGCACATCTCCTGCAGTTCTTTCACGACCACGAGCTCTGCCTCCGGGAAGAGTACCCGGGCCGTCTGGGCCGTCCGCTGCAGCGGGGTGATATAGACCACCTTCGGGTCGATGTCGGCCCGGCGCAGCTGGCTCAGACCCTCCGCCGAGAGCGGGATGTCGCGCTGGCCCTGATAGCGCTTCTGGGCGTTGTATTCGGTCAGGCCGTGACGCAGCAGATAAATCAACATTGGGGTAATTCTCCTTTCAATACCGTCGGGATGCCGCAGAACATCTGCACCACGCAGTCGGCGCGCTCTGCCAGCAGGCAGGCCAGCCGTCCAGCGGCCTCCCGCCCGGCGCGCTCCTCAGCATCCATCGGGACAACACCGCCGCCGACCTCGGTGGCGATGACAATATCATATTCCGCCAGCTCCCGGGCCAGCGTTTCGAGCTGCTCCGGGGTCTGAGTCTCGGCGGCGGCGTCCTGCACATCGGCGATGACGCTGCCCCGGAAGTTCCGCGCAAAGGTGCGCTTGCCGCTGTAGAGCGGCCCTGTGATGAACATCATTTACAGCACTCCTCCCCACTGACTGACGGCCAGCGCCGCCAGCATCCACAGCTCGGCCCGCTGTAAAAACCACCCGGCCAGGTCGCCGGTGATGCCGCCAAACTGCTTTTTTGCCACGAAATAATAGCGCCACAGCGCCAGAAGCGCCGCCGCCGCCAGCCCGCCGCCGCCCAGCGCCGTCAGCGCCAGGATGAGCAGAGCCGACAGGCCGCAGAGGAAGCGGCAGACGGTCTGCTTGTCGGCCGCTGTGGCAAAAGTATGGGCGAGGCCGGTGTCTTTCGCCAGCGGGAACGCCGCCACGGCAAAGCCCGACAGCGCCCGCTCCAGCACCAGCGCCAGCGTCCAGCACAGGCCCGCCCGGGGTGTGAACCGCACACTGCCGCAGAGGCCGAAGTAGGCCACAAAGTAGCAGCACAGCCGGATGACAGCGAAGGCCCCACAGTGGGAGTCTTTCAGAATTTCAAGCTTTTTTTCGCGGTCGCCGTAGCTCGAGAGGGCGTCCGAAGTGTCGGCGTAGCCGTCGAGATGGATGCCGCCGGTGACGGCCACCGGCACGAGGCAGAACGCCGCCGCCCGGGCCAGCTCCGGCAGGGGCAGGACGCCGCAGAGGCACCACAGCCCGCCGCACACCAGCCCGATGAGGGGGAAGGCACACATGGCGTACCGCATATTTTTTTCGTTCCACTCGAACTGCGGCACCGGCAGGGCCGAAAACATCGCAAAGGCCACCGCGATGGTCTGCAAAACAGTCACAGCTTTTCTCCCCCTTTGTAGTACACCGGCAGGCCGCAGACCACCCGGCAGACGTTGTCCGCCCGGGCGGCGAAGGCGTTGTTCACCTGCGCCAGCGCCAGCAGATACTGGTCGGTGTCGCCTGCGTAGTCGGCACCGCCGCTGAACACCTCGTTCGATACGACGATAAGGTTATCACACCCGGCGGCGAGGCGTTCCAGCCCGGCCAAAACGGCCTCGGCGGTGTGCTTTCCTGCCCCGCCGGGGCTGTAAAGCTCGTTGGCGACGAGGTTGCCGAGGTCTTCCAGCAGGACGGTCCCCCGGCCGGGCAGAGCCAGACGGTCGAGGTGGAGCGGGCATTCCAGCGTTTCGAACTGCTTTTGCGCCCGCATTTTCCGGTGCTTTTCCACCCGGGCGGCGCACTCGGCATCCCAGACCTGCATGGTGGCGAGGTAATAGCGGGGCAGGCCGGTCTTGAGCACAAGGCTCTCGGCGTAGGCACTCTTGCCGCTGGCCGCGCCGCCGAGCACCAGCATCAGCATCCTTCGCCTCCCTGCGGCGTGTAGGCTTCGATGCCGCCCTCTTCAAAGGAATAACAGCCATCGTAGACGGCCAGCGCCATATCCCACAGCGGGATGGCGGCCACCGCGCCAGTGCCTTCGCCCAGATGCAGGCCCGCCGTGATGAGGGCTTTTTTGTTCAGAGCGTCCAGCACCAGTTTTGCGGCCGGTTCAGTGGAGCAGTGGCTTGCAAAAACAGCCTTGGCCGCTGCCGGGCAGAACCGGACAGCGCAGAGCGCCGCCACACAGCTGATGAAACCGTCGGCCAGAACCGGCACACCTTCCATCGCCCCGCCGAGGAAGATGCCGCAGAGCCCGGCAATATCGAAACCGCCCAGCTTTGCCAGCACGTCCAGTGCATCGGCAGAGTCGGGCTGATTTTTTGCGATGCCGCGATGGATGGCGTCGATCTTCCGGGCAAGCCCCTCGTCCGAAAGGCCCGCGCCCCGGCCCGTCATCACTTCGACGGGCTGGCCCAGCAGCACAGCGGCCACGGCGCTGGATGTCGTGGTGTTGCCGATGCCCATCTCACCGGTAGCCAGCAGGCCGACGCCCGCTTTCTTCTGCTCCTGCACCAGCCGGATGCCCCTGCCGATGGCCTCCACAGCTTCAGCCCTGCTCATAGCCGGGCCGAGGGTGAAGTCCGCTGTGCCGGGGGCGATGCGGCAGTCGAGGACGCCCGGGACCGGGTCGCCCGCGATGCCCATATCCACCGGCACCACCTCGCACCGGGCGGTCTGTGCCATCCGGCAGACGCTGGTGCGGCGGGCGGCGAGGTTCTCAGCCACGGCGCGGGTCACGCTGCTGTCGGTCTGGCTGACGCCCTGGGCCACCACACCGTTATCGGCGCAGAGCACCAGCACCGCCCGGCGGGAAATATCCAGCTTTGCGCTGCCGGTGAGGGCGGCGGCGTCCTCGATGGTCGTTTCCAATCCGCCCAGCCCGCCCAGCGGCTTTGCAAGGCTGGCCCAGTGGGCGTGCGCCGCCGCCCGGGCGGCTTCGTCCGGCGGCGTGATGGCCGCACAAAGGGCGGCGAGTTCTGTCTCAGTCATGGTCTCTCCTGTAATTTTCAGCCGCGGCGGCAAAGCGCTGCGGCAGGGGCGTACCCGCCCAGTACAAATGCGGGAAGCCCGCATAGAAATGCTCGTTTACAGATCCGCACCGCCACTCTGCGCCGCCCACCGGCTTTTTTGCTGCGAGGGCCACGCCGTTAGCGGTGGAATCCCAGTGGTGGAATTCGTGGATGGGAAAGCTCTCCCCGGCCCGGAAGAGCATACTGTCCGAGTCTGCGCTCAGCGCGGCATAGCCGAAGCGGACGAGACGTCCGGCATCTTTTGCTTCGCCCGGCAGAACGCCCGCCATCGGCCAGCTCTGCCCCTCGGCGTCCGTGAGGCTCTGCCCCAGATAGAGGAAGCCTCCGCACTCGGCCGCCGTGGGCAGACCGGACTCGATTTTTTGCTTTATCTCGCGCAGAAGCGAGGTATTTTCACTCAACTCTTTTGCGTGAAGTTCCGGGTAGCCGCCGGGCAGATACAGCCCGCCGATGTTTTCCGGAAGGGCCGTGTCGCGGAGGGGGCTGAAAAAGACCACCTCTGCCCCGGCGTCCCGGAAGGCTTCCAGCGTCTCGGCGTAGGTAAAGCAGAACGCCTCGTCCTGCGCCACGGCGATGCGGACGCGGGCCGGAGGCGTCTCCGGCTGCACCGGCAGGACGGGCGGCTCCTTTTCGCAGAGGGCCAGCAGGCGGGGCCAGTCGATGTGCTCCTCCACCGCGTCGGCCAGAAGGGCCAGCTTCTGCTGTAAATTTTCCACTTCCGCCGCCGTGTAGAGGCCCAGATGGCGGGAACCGATGACAGCCTCCGGGAGTTTCGGCAGAAAGCCCAGCACCGGCAGACCCGTCTCTTCTTCCAGCATCGGGGCCAGCAGAGCGTGCATCCGTGCCGTGCAGTTGTTCAGCAGGATGCCTGCGATGTGACTGGGAGTGCGGAAGCTGTCGAGTCCCTTCAGCTCTGCGGCCAGCGTCAGGCTCTGACCCTTTGGCTCCACCACCAGCAGCACCGGCAGACCCAGCGTGTCGGCCAGATGCCACGCACTGGCCCTGTCGCTGACGCCCCCGAGGCCGTCGTAAAAGCCCATAGCCCCCTCGCACACCGCCGCACCGTGGCCGGCGGCCCCCTTCGCGTAGAGGGTGCGCACCGTCTCGGGCGCAGAAAAAAAGAGGTCGAGGTTGTGGCTCTCCACCCCCAGCACGGCCCGGTGGAACATGGGGTCGATGTAGTCCGGCCCGCTCTTGAAGGCGCAGGGCGCACAGCCCCGCCGCTTCAGCGCCATGAGCAGGGCGCAGGTCATGGTGGTCTTGCCGCTTCCCGAGCGGGGCGCCGCCAGCAGAAACTGTATCATGTCATTCTCCTGTGATGAGGTAGATGGGGTTCTGGGCCATCATGAGGTGCAGCCCGCCCACGGCCTTGGCCCGGCTGACGGCGATCTGGCTCACCTGCACGGTCCGGCCTCTGGCCGTCAGCGCGGCCACCGCCGCCGAAAGCGTCTCAAGGGCGATGGCCGACACACAGATGCGGGCGTCGGGGTTCTTATCCAGCGCGGCGTCCACGATGGCGGCAAGGCTGCCCTTGCTGCCGCCGATGAAGACAGCGTCCGGCGCGGGCAGGTCCGAAAGGGCGGCGGGGGCAAGCCCCTCCACGAGGACGAGGTTCCGGGTCCTGAATTTTTCGCGGTTGGCTTTGATGAGCGCACAGCCCTCCGGCCTGCACTCCACTGCGTAGACCCGGCCTCGGGGCGCGGCCAATGCCAGCTCCACGCTGACGCTGCCCGTCCCGGCCCCCACGTCCCACAGGATGTCTTCCGGGCGGACGGCCAGCTTCGCCAGCACAGCGGCCCGGACTTCCTGCTTGGTCATGGGGACGTCGCCCCGCTCGAAGGCTTCGTCCGGCAGGCCCGGAGCGCGGCGGGGCAGCACCTCCGCCGCCTCCACGAGAAGGACACTCAGGCTGTTGAAGCGGCCTGCGGCCAGCTCTTTGACGCTGCCGCGGAAGAGCTTTTCTTCCGGCGTGCCGAGGCACTGGCCCACGACGCCCTGCACGTCCCCGAAGCCCTCTGCCGCCAGCTGGGCGCAGAGGGTGGCGGGGTCTTCGCTGCCGCCGGTGAGGAAGAAGGTGGGTCTGCCCTGCATACACTCGGCCACCGGGTCACAGGTGCGGCCATGGGCCGAAACAAGGTTCCACCCCTGCCACGGACGGCCCAGCGCCGCCGCCAGTAGCTGGATGCTGGAAAGGCCGGGCAGCACCCGGGCGCGGACGCCGAGGGCCTCCAGCTTTTCCATCATGGAGGACGCGCCGGAGTAAAAGCCGGTGTCGCCGCTGTAGACCAGCACGGCGTTCTCTGCGCCGGAAGTTTGCAGCAGCTCTGCCACCTCGTCGGGGCGGTAGGCGGCGGCGCGGTTCTCGGTGCAGCCGGCAGGCAGAACTGCCAGCAGACGCCGTGCGCCCAGAATGAGGTCGGCCTGCCGCAGTGCGGCCAGGCCCTGAAGGGTCAGGTTCTCCGGCTGGCCGGAGCCCATGCCGATGAGTGTCACGTTCATCTTATCATCTCCTTGCAGCGTTTCAGCACCTCGGAAGCCGTCTCGCCCTGCTCGGGCGGGCGGCGGATGACCACCAGCTGCACCCCGGCGGCAGAGGCGGCGGCGGCTTTTTCGTCGAAGCCTCCGGCTGCGCCGCCGTCCTTTGTGACGAGCCAGCGGATATGGAACTGCTCCATCATGGCCTGATTGAGGGCAAAGCTGAAGGGGCCCTGCATGGCGATGATGTTGCGGTGGGGGATGTTCGCCGCCTCGCAGGCTGTGATGCTTTCCAGCGTGGGCAGGACACGGGGGTAGAGCCGCTCGGGCGGGATGGCCGCAAACTGCGCCAGCTCCTTGGCCCCGGTGGCCAATAGAAGGTTGCCCTCTTTTGCGGCCAGCGCCTCGGCTGCCTGCTTTGCGCTCTCAAAGACGAGACAGTTTTCCGGCAGCGGACTGGCCGGGCGCAGCAGGCGGAGGTATCCTACCCCGGCCTTCTCTGCCGCTGCTTTGATGTTTTTGGTCGCCTCCACCGCATAGGGGTGGGTGGCGTCGATGCAGAGGGCGGCATCCCCCAAGAGCGCGGTCATCTCATCGGGCAGGAGCCGCCCGCACCGGACGGTGACGCCGGGGGTGCTCCCCTGCTCTTCCTGTCCCAGCGGGGTGGCCACGCTGACGGTGACTTCGATGCCCAGCGCCGCCAGCTGGCGGGAAAGCTCCCGCCCCTCGGTGGTGCCGCTGAAAACGACGACGTTCATCGGCGGTACCCCCGCGGCGTGACCATCCGCCCGCTCAGCGCGCGAGTGGCGGCGCTGCCCACAAAGACGGTGGTGAACATATCCACCTCGGTGTCCCGGAGCTGGCTGAGAGGCAGGATGTGCTTTTCCTGCCCTTCCCGGCCGATGTTCCGCACAGAGCCGCAGAGGGTGTCCGGGGCTTTGCCGTTCGCCAGCAGGACGTCCACGGCCCGGCGCAGATAGTCCGGGCGGCCCTTGGACGAGGGATTGTACAGCGCCAGTGCGAAATCGCCCTGGGCGGCGCAGACCAGCCGCTTTTCGATGACCTCCCACGGCGTGAGACGGTCCGACAGCGAGATGACGCAGAAATCGTGGGCCAGCGGCGCACCCAGCACCGCGCCGCCGCTGAGGGCGGCGGTCAGGCCGGGGACGACCTCCACATTGACATCCGGGTACTCTTCGGCCAGCTCCAGCAGCGGGCTGGCCATGCCGTAGACCCCGGCGTCGCCGGAGCAGACCAGCGCCACGTCCCGGCCCGCCCGGGCAGTGTCCAGCGCCCAGCGGCAGCGGTCGATCTCCCGGGTCATGCCGGTGGTGTAGCACTCTTTTTCCGGGTAGAGGGGGCGCACAAGGTCGATGTAGACCGTATAGCCGCACAACACCTCGGCCTGCTGCAAGGCGCTCTGCGCCTGCACGGTCAGAAACTGTCCGCCGCCGGGGCCAAGCCCCACGACGAACACGGTCTTTTTACTCTCACTCATTGCTCTGTCCTCCAATCGGGTGCAAAGGGGCGGACGGCCAGCGCCAGCGTCACGCCGCCGCCTGCCGTTTTGGGCAGAAGGAGCGTCCCGCCCGAGGCTTTTACCGCCGAGCGCTCACAGACGTTGTCCACGCCGGTGACACTTGCCACAAAGGCCGACGGGGTAAACTGTCCCGGCACGGCCCGCAGTTCGTCGGCCGGATAGAACGTGATGGGCCAGCCGTGGGCTTTGCAAAACTCTGCAAGCCCCGGCTCATCTTTTTTCAGGTCGATGCTGGCGGCGGCGCAGACCGCCGCCGGGCTGAGGCCGGACGCGGCACAGAACGCCGCGAAGGCTTCTTCCAGCTGCTGGGCCGTCGTGCCGCGGCGGCACCCCACCCCCAGCACCCCGATGCGGGGTACGAGGTGGAGCGCCCCGCCCTGCGGCGTGAGGGTCAGGGCGAAGTCGGCGGCTTCGGGTGCATCAGCCTTTTTCACTCCGGCGGGGATCTCCCCCGCCACCGGCCACGGCGACCAGTACCGGACAGTCTGCCCGGCCAGCAGGGCGCCGCTGACGCGCTTGATGCGCTCCGGCTCAAGGACAGTGCAGTTCTGGGCCTTGGCCCAGAGGTCCACGGCGAAGAGACCGTTGATGTCGGTGGCCGTCGTTATGACCGGCACCGCGCCGCACGCTTTTGCCAGCGCCCGGGCCAGCGCGTTTGCACCGCCCAGATGGCCCGACAGGAGCGGCACGGCGAAGTTCCCGCCCTCGTCCACGACCACCACCGCCGGGTCGGCGGCCTTGCTCCTGCAGTGGGGCGCGATGGCCCGCACCGCGATGCCCACAGCTCCTACAAAAATCAGGGCCTCATCCTGTGCAAAATGCTCCGCCGTCCAGCCTTTCAGGGTCACGTCTCCGCCGCAGCGGCTCACGCTGCCGGGCAGAGCTTCCGCCAGCCGATGGGCCAGCGCTTCGCCCTTTGCCGTAAAGGCCAGATATGCCCGGCTCACTGCCCGGCCTCCGTCCCCTGCCTGAACTCGGTGGTAAAGGCGGGGTCATAGAGCTTGCTGCGCTCGTAGTTTTCGCCCAGAAAGTCGCCTACGACGATGAGGGCGGTCTTGGTGATGCCGTTTTTGCGGGTCTCCTCGGCCAGTGTGGAGACGGTGCAGCGCACCACCTTCTGCTCGGGCCAGGTGGCCTTATAGACCACAGCGGCAGGGGTATCGGAGCGGTAGCCGCCGCTCTCGAGAAGGGCCTGCTGGACTTTGTCCACCAGCCCGATGGAGAGGAAGATGACCATGGTAGCCCCGTGAGCGGCCAGCTGTTCCAGCTGTTCGGCCTCAGGGACAGGAGTGCGGCCCTCCATCCGGGTGATGATGACGGTCTGGCTCACGTTGGGCAGAGTGTACTCGGCACAGAGTGCCGCCGCCGCGCCGCAGAAGCTGGACACGCCCGGGGTGTCGTCATAAGGGATGCCGTCAGCATCCAGTGCGTCCATCTGCTCCCGGATGGCCCCGTAGAGGCAGGGGTCGCCGGTGTGGAGGCGGATCGTGGTGCCTCCGGCCTTTTCGGCGGCACGGATGGTGTCCAGCACCTGTTCCAGCGTCATCTCGGCGCTGTTATAGAGGACACAGCCGGGCTTCGCCAGCCCCAGCAGGGCCGGGTTGACGAGACTGCCCGCGTAGATGATGCAGTCGGCATCGGCCAGCAGGGCCGCGCCCCGCCGGGTGATGAGGTCGGGTGCGCCCGGCCCGGCTCCTACAAAATGGACCATATCTTACCCCTCCTTCACCAAAATCGTTGCGAAATAGCCCGCCGACCGGGCCGGGTCGTAATCGGTCAGGTCGGGCCAGACCTCCTCGTTCGGCAGGCCGCAGTTACAGACCATCGCGCTCCGGCTCAGAAGCCCGGCGTCGGCCAGCGCGGCCAGCGTCTCGGGCAGCTGACGGCCCGATTTCATCAGCACTTTCGCGCCCGGTGCGGCCAGCACCTCAGCGGCGCAGCGCCCCGGGGTGATGGTCAGCGGCTGCTCCATGCCGCCCGTCAGGGACTGGCCCAGCCGGGCCGCAGCAGCGCAGAAGCTCGTCACGCCGGGGAGCATCACGGTCTTGCAGCCCTCGGCCTCCAAGATCTCCTGCAAGTAGCCGAAGGTGGCGTAGACGGACACGTCGCCGAGGTTGAGCATGGCGACATCCTGCCCGGCGTCGAGATATTCTTTCACGGCCCGGGCCGCCTCGATGTGGGCGGCTTTCTGCACCGCCGGGTCAAGGCTCATGGCGAAGCGCAGCGGCAGGATGGTCTTGCCGCTCAGCTCCACCGCACCTTTTGCGATGTCCAGCGCCAGCATCCCGCCCTTCGGGGTCTGGGGCGCGGCGATGACCGGACAGTTTTCGAGGCAGCGGACAGCCTGCAGGGTCATGAGCTCCGGGTCGCCCGGGCCGACGCTGACGCCGTAAAAAGTGCCTATCCGTTTTTCCATTCGTCCAGCAGCTCCTTTGCAGTTCTGGTCTGGCCCAGCGGGCCATATTGATTCGAGAAGAGCACCGCGCCCACCCGGAACGCCCCGGCGGCGCGGCGGTCAAGGTGGAGCTGGATGGCGTCCAGCAGACTGGCCAGCACCGGCTCTCTCATCTCTGCTTTGTCTAAGATCTCCATGCAGGCGTCGGTGGTGGCCGCGTTCATCAGGGCCGCGCAGACGTCCCGGGATGCGCCGCAGAGGGCGGCGTGGGCGCAGAGCAGCTCGGTGCGGCAGTCGGCTGTGCGGGAGTGGGTGTTCATGACGCCGCCCGCCAGTTTGACCAGCTTGCCGATGTGGCCCACCAGCACCACCTCTTCGAAGTGGGATGCCGCCGCCATATCCATCGTATCCCCGATGAAGTTCGAGGTCTTGACCACCGGGATATTCTTTAGGGCGGGCATCTTCTCGTGGAGATAGTCGAGGCCGTAGTTGCCCGGGGCAAGGATGAGCCGCCGGGGGCTTCCGGCCCGAAGCGCCGCCTGCCCCATTTCCAGCTGGATGGTGTCGAGGATGGCCTGCTGGCTCATGGGCTCGACGATGCCGCTGGTGCCGAGGACGCTGAGGCCCCCTTCCACGCCCATATGGGGGTTGAAGGTGCGCTTCGCCGTTTCGGCCCCGCCCTCGATAGAGATGGTGACGTCAAAGCCGCCCGCGTACCCGGCAGATTCGGCCTCTTTTTCCAGCGTTTCCTTTATCATAGCCCGGGGGACGTGGTTGATGGCAGCTTCGCCCACGGGCTGGTCGAGACCAGGCTTTGTTACCCGGCCCACGCCCTCACCGCCGTGGATGCGCACCTCGCCGGACAGCTCGGGCCGGAGGGCGACACTGGCGATGACCGGCAGACCGGTGGTCACGTCCACATCGTCGCCGCCGTCCTTCCGGATGGCGCACTCGGCCCCCTCGCCGGACAGGCGGCAGAAGATAGGCTCTACCTCCACCACGATGCCCTTCGGGGTGCGGAGGGCCACCGTCTCGGGGGTGCGGCCGGTGAGCAGCAACCGTGCCGCGCCCGCCGCGCCCAACGCCGCACAGGTGCCGGTGGTATAGCCGCAGCGCAGGAGCTTCTGGCCGCTGCGGACGTAGTGCTCAAAGAGCGGGCGCTTTTCCTCCGGCGCTTTTGCCTCACCGTAGAGGAATGCGTACTGCTCATCGGTCAGAGCATAAATTTTGCAGATGTTTTCCCGGGCAAAGGCCTTTTCCGGCGTCATGACGTCCGAGACGCCCGCCGCCGAGACGCAGACGACCTTGTCGGAAACTTTCTGCGCCAGCTCCAGCTCGTGGAGGCTCAGGATGACGGCCATCTTCTTGTCGCGGGCGAGGCTTTTCAGGATGGCCAGCAATTCGGCCTTGCCCTTGATGTCGAGGAAAGACGTAGGCTCGTCCAATAATATCAGCTCCGGCTGCTGGCAGATGGCCCGGGCCAGCAGGACGCGCTGGCGCTGGCCGTCGCTGATGCGGTTGAAGTCCCGGCCCGCCAGCGCCTCGGCCCCCACGAGGGCCAGCGCGGCATGGACCTGGCGCTTATCTTCTGCCGAGAGGACACCCAGCCGCCCCGTGTAGGGGTAGCGCCCGGCGGACGCCATCTCGAAGCAGGTGGTCAGCTCGGTGCGGCGGGTGTGAGGCACCATCAGGGCCATTTTGCGGGCGCGCTCCGGGCCGGAGTAGTCCGCGAGATTTTTGCCATCCAGCAGGACAGCGCCCCCCTGGGGGGCCAGCTGCGCTGCCAGCGTCTTGAGCAGGGTGGATTTTCCCGCGCCGTTGGGGCCGATGAGGGTGAGGATGGTCCCCTTCCCGACGCCGAGTCCGATGTGCTCTATCAGGGGCGTTTTGCCGTAGCCGATGGCAAGGTCCTCGGCGCGGCAGTAGAATTTCGGATCGCTCATTCCCGGCCCTCCTGTGTCTGGCGGCGCACCAGCAGCCAGATGACCACCGGCGCACCGAAAACCGCCGTCACCGAGCTGATGGACAGCTCAGTGGGCGCGAACAGGCTGCGGGCGATGAGGTCGCAGAGCAGGCAGAACGCTGCCCCGCCCAGACAGCAGCCCGGCAGGACATAAAGGGGCTTTGCGCTGCCCAGCAGGTTCTTGACCAGATGCGGCACCGCGATGCCCACAAAGGAGATGGGGCCTGCAAAGGCCGTCACGCAGGCGGAAAGCAGGCTGGAAAGCAGCACGAGGGCCGTCGAGAAGGCCCGCACCGGTACGCCGACGCTCCTGGCGTAGCTCTCGCCCATCTGGTAGGCCGCCATGGGCTTCGAGAGCAGGAACGCCGCCGCCAGCGCGGGCAGCACCACGCAGGCCGCTGCGCCCACGTTGGCCCAGGTCATGCCGGAAAAGCTGCCCATCGACCAGTTATGGAGATTGACGATGTTGGAGTCCTGAGCGAAAGTCACCACGATGTCGGTGACAGCCGAGCAGATATAACCGATCATGATGCCGCAGATGACGAGGATGCTCATCCGCGGCACCCGCCGGGCCACCACCAGCACAAAGGCCATCGCCGCCATCGAGCCTGCAAAGGCGGCGATGATGAGGGTGGCCGAGCCAGTGAGCAGCCCCTGCTGTAAAAACACCACCATCGTCAGGGCCACCGCCAGCTTTGCGCCGCTGGACACGCCCATGACGAAGGGGCCGGCGATGGGGTTGGCGAAGAAGGTCTGCAGGAGGTAGCCTGCAGCCGAGAGGGCCGCGCCCAGCAGCACGACCATGACCGCCCGGGGCAGACGGAGCTGGAGCACGATGCCCACGGCCAGCACATCTTCGCCCCGGCCCAGTAGAGCCGCCGCCACCGCGCCGGGCGTCAGGGACACACTGCCCCAGAACAGGTTGAGTGCAAACAGCACCGCAACCCCCGCCGTGAGGGCGAGGTACGCGAGGCTGAGGCGGCGGGTGGTGGTCATGACAAAGCTCCTTTTATACGATGCGCTGTAAGAAACGGAGGGACGCCGGGTCGGGCGAGCCCTCGGTGAAGACGAGGTTCATATCCGAGATAAGGTCGGCCAGCTCCATGCTCTGCTGAAAGAGGCTCTGGGCCGTACACCAGCAGTCGCCGGACTGGACGGCCTTGAAATCCGCCAGCATCGGGCATTTTTCGATGAGCTGGTCACGGGTCTCCATCACGCCCTCGATGGTACTGTTGTAGATGAGGACGTCGGCGTCTTTGGCCCGGGCATAGAAGGTCTCCAGCGGCAGTTTGATGGTGGACTGGGCCGACGTCTCCCCCTCGAGGTCGTCGAAGATGTAGACGCCGCCGGCCATCCCCACCATCTGGGCCACATAGTCGCTGGTGCGGCGGACGGTGATGAGGTTGTTGGTGGTGATGGAGAAGAAGGCCACAGTCTTGCCCGTGTTCTCCTGCTCGAGGATAGGGGCCACCTGCTCGACCTTCTGGCGAAAGACCTCTTCCGCCATCTCAGTCTTATTCAGCAGGATGCCGTAGAGCTTGAGCCACTCCATCCGGGCCAGCGGGCCGCTCTCGTAGCTCGAGCGCTCCACGAGGACCGGCACGCCGAACTTTTCCAGCTGCTCCTTGACCTCGGGGTCGTGGAGCACCATGGTGTTCTCGATGGCGAGGGTGCAGCCGGCGGCAAGGATGCGCTCATAGTCCGGGGCGCTGTACTTGCCCGCGTAGGCGATGCGGCCCTCCTGCATGGCCTGTTTGGCCTCTTCCACATACCAGCCCTCGGCCTTCGTGCCGGAGAGGGCGATGCTGTCCAGAGCGTCCAGATGAACGAAGAGGTCCATCACCGAGGTGGAGACGAGATAAATATGATCCAGCGGCTGGCGCAGCACCACGACGTCCTCGGGCAGGTCGTCCACCTCGGCGGCCCCTTCGGGGACGACGAGGAACCGCCCGGCGTCCGGGATGTCGATCATCACATAGCCGCCCTCATAGCAGTCGGCGGAAAACTGGGTGGCATAGTCCAGCGGATAGCTGTGGTCGAACACGAGGGATGCTGTATTGGCCGGGGCAGTCTTGTTCTGCCCGCAGCCCGCAAGGGTGAGGGCGGCGGCAGGCAGGGCTTTCAGGAAATTGCGGCGTTTCATCGTTACTTTGCCTCGATCAGAGATGCAGAGGCGAAGGTCAGCGTATACTCGATCTCATGCGGGGTGCTCATGGCGACGGTATCGCCCACCACATCCAGCGGGGTGTCGAGAGCAGTGATGGGGATCTCGAAGGTAGAGTTGCCCTCGGTGTTGGTGGGCAGATACTTCTCGCCGTCCACCAGCATATAGTCGTAGTTGGAGCTGGACCAGACGATGGTGGCGGTCATCCTGCCGTCGGCCACGGTCAGGGCCGCAGGGCTTTCCACGGTGGCGCGGCCAGAGCCGCCCTCGAGGGTCACGTCGCAGGTGTAGGTGCCGTCGGCAGGTGCTTCCGCCGCAGCAGGCTGGGCGTTGGCGACACGGACGGTATGGTCGTACCACTTGCCCTTGGCGCCGAGGATGGCCAGCTGGAAGTCCTCGTCCAGAGCCTCCACCGGGATGTCGAAGCCGTACACCTCATCCGAAGTGCCGTCGGAGTAGGTGACGGTGTCGGTGGTGGGCTGGAGCCAGTCCCCCTCGTGGGCCTCGGCGTCAGCGGCCATGCCGACGTAGAGGTTGACGATCTTCTTGGAGACGAGGCTGACGTGGAAGGTCATCTGACCGTCCTTCACAGTCAGCGTTCCCTTGCCGTCATTGGCCTCGTTGGCATGGAACATGGAGCTGTCGGTGTCAAAGTCGGCGGTGTAGACGCCGTCGGGCAGAGCGGCCTCTGCCGCCGGTTCGGAAGCAGCCTCGCTCACGGCGGAGGAAGCCGCAGCCTCGGAGGAAGCGGCAGAGCTGGCCGGGGTGCCGGATGCGCCGCAGCCGGTGAGAGAACCAGCCAGCACAGCGCCGGCCAGCAGAAGAGCAAATTTATGGTTCAGTTTCATGATGATATACCTCGAAGTATCTATTTTACAGAAAAGATTATAACACGCAATGGCCCGAATTCAAAGCAGGCCGAAAAAGAAATTGCCCGAAAAGGCACTCCTTTCCGGGCAATCATAAACTTATGCTCAGCCGTTCAGGGAATCGACAGCGGCCTTGGTGTGTGCGACGTAGAGCTGCTGGATGTCAGCAACCTCGCCCAGACCGGCGATCTGGCAATCGACAGAATCGAATTCACCGGAGGCCTCGAACTGGCTCTTCCAGGAATCCTCGTCGTCGCCAGCCATATCGTTGTTGGCGTGGTCACCTGCAACGACCATCAAGGGACGCAGGACGACCTTGGTGTAACCGGCGGCCTTGACAGCCTCGATGACGTTCTCGCAGGCAGTCTCCTCAGGCTCGCCCTCGACGGTGCCGATGAAGACATTCTTGTAGCCCAGGGCCTCCATCTGAGACTGCATCTGGGTGTAGCTCACCTTTGCGGTGTGAGAGGTGCCGTGGCCCATGAAGACGAAAGCGGTGCCGTCCTCAGCAGCGGCGTCCAGACTGTCGAAACCGGCGGTCTTGACGGCCTCGGCGGTGATGGCCTTGGCGACAGCTTCCTTGACGGTGGCATCGCTGCCCACCTCGCCCAGCAGAGGCTCGGCGATGG
>JABLTQ010061942.1_pt1 | contig 16117 bp, 14 predicted proteins | sample 7160101 | NCBI WGS metagenome assembly JABLTQ01 (sample SAMN14651228, study PRJNA627086) | human gut metagenome | isolation source: feces | host: Homo sapiens
GCGGCCGCTAGCCATCATGCGGATGGTGTCGCCCACGCGCACGCGCCCATTCATCAGGCGAACGGAGCTGATCGCGCCGCGATAATTGTCATAATACGAATCGAAAATCAGCGCCTGCAGGGGCGCGTCCGCGTCCCCACGCGGCGGCGGCACGCGATCCGCCACAGCTTCCAACACGTCCTCAATGCCGATGCCCTGCTTGGCTGAAACCCGGGGCGCGCCCTCCGTGTCCAGGCCGATTTCATCCTCAATCTCCTTGCAGACCACATCCGGCTGCGCGCTGGGCAGATCGATTTTGTTGATCACAGGGATGATTTCCAGATCATGATCCAGCGCCATGTAAACGTTGGCCAGCGTTTGCGCCTCAATGCCCTGGCTGGCGTCCACCACCAATAGCGCGCCCTCGCAGGCCGCCAGCGCGCGCGAAACTTCATATGTGAAGTCCACATGGCCGGGTGTATCGATCAAATTGAAAATGTATTCCTTCCCATCCCGCGCGCGATAGGGCAGTCGCACGGCTTTGGACTTGATCGTAATACCACGCTCGCGTTCGAGTTCCATGGAATCGAGCACCTGTTCCGTCATGTCCCGCTGCGCCATCACGCCCGTTTTCTCAAGCAGCCGATCCGCCAGCGTGCTCTTGCCGTGGTCAATGTGTGCGATGATGCAAAAATTGCGGATTGCCGCCTGATTTTCTGCCATAATATCCTCCTGCCAATCGATCCCTACATTGCTTATAGAATACCCAATATTGCGTAAAAAATCAAGCACGCACGCAAAAGCCGCCGCGAAAACACGCGGCGGCTCAAATGCCCGCCAATTTTTATTCCGCCAAGAAAATCGGATTCGTCCAGGCGCGCTGGCCCTGCACATCCACCACGCGGGCGCGCAAATAGCGCGTGCCTTCCGGCACTTTGCATTCGGCCGTCTCAATGCCATCGCCCCGCACTACGCGGCTGGGGAAGCCGCCATACAGGAAATCGATGTGCGCGCAGGGCGAGCAAGCCACGCGCGCCACGCCATCTTCTATGGCAAAATCGCGGATTTCCGGTCCAGTAGAAGAATAAAACGCACCGTTTTTCAGTGCCTCCAAAATGGCCGCCACGTTGTTTTGCGCATTCACGCAAACCCAGCCCTTGCAGTGCTGGTACATGGAATGCCCATCGTCGGTGGCGACGGCATAGATTTTCACGCCGCGCATGAGCAATTCATCCCAATAGAGACCGTTATCCACGTCCATCTCGTTTTCCACCACGCACCCCGTGTTCCAAATCTCCATGGCGAAGTTGCCCTTCATTTCCGCAAAGGTATGCGCGGGCGTGCCGCTCCAATCCGGATGGCAATAAATCGTCAGGTTGCCGGCCGCGTGAATCTCATCCAGCAACGCCTGATATTCATACTGATCCTTCACAAATCCGGATTCAAACACCTGATCCTGCTCATACGCGTTGCCCTGTTCTTTTTCCGGACCAACGCACACCGTATGGAAGCAGCGATAGCCATATTCGCTGCGCAGGTTGCGGTCCATTTCCATGCCGGGAAGGATGGTGATGCCCGTTTCCGGTGCAAAATTGCGATAATTGTATTTCCGGTGATCCGTAATGGCCAAAAAATCATAGCCATGTTCCGCGTGCAGCCGGATGACTTCCTCCGGCGTGCCTCTTCCGTCCGAACGCGTGGTATGGCAATGCAGACCGCCCTTGAGCAACCGAGCATTGCCCGTGAATGCCGCTTGTCGAATCATGTCGTATCCCTCCTATTGCGTTGCTTCTATTATACCATTTTACGCCGGAGAACACAAGGAAAAAAGCGCCGGCGTTGCCGAAAAATGGCTTTCTTTCCCTCGTTTCCGTTTGCGGCATTGGCGCGGTTGTCAAACCAGCCGCGCTGTGGTATAATTAAGGAAGAAGGGATCAATTGCGCTAAAGAGGCTTGTATGGGAAAATGGATTGGCGAGATGGGCGGCTTTGTGGCTGTCGCGCTGGTGGCTGCGCTTGGCGTGCGCTTTTTTTGTGAAATGGGCTGGCTGAAAAACCGCGCTGCCGTGCGCCAAGGCATGCGCACAGCGCTGTGCGTGCTTTGCGCGGGCCTGTGCTGGATGACGCTGGGCGGTCTTTACCACCACTTTTTTCGCAGCGGCGGCAGCGCGTGGGACATTGCCGTTGTGTGGGGGCTGAACGATTTTACCATGTACATTTGCTTCGCGGCCTGCATCGCGGGCGCTCTGTTGCTGACTGGCGCGTTCCGCGGCGCGTGGCGCGTGGTATGGCTGCCATTTGCCTTCTATTTATATACGATTCCGGCGGTAGCGCTGGCGTTTTGCGCCGCGAGCGCACTAGCCTACTGGATGTTTCGCGGACGCGGTTTCACCGTGCCCGGCCTTACTGTGCCCTGGCTAACGCCCGCCTGCATAGTGCTCGGCGCGTTTGCCCTCTTTGTATGCTTATGAGAAAAATCGATTGGAAAGTCGCGTTTGCGGCGCTGGGCTTGCACTGGCTGGCCGTGATCGCCGCGTATTGCGTGATGCGCGCCACCACGCCTGGCACGGGGACATTGCTCGCCATGCTGGAAGCGCGTTTCACCACAGCGGGCGACGCGCCGCACTATCTCTTCCTCGCCACCGAAGGCTACCAGGCCACGGGGGAACAAGCGAACCTCATCGTGTTTTATCCGCTGTATCCCCTTTTGATGCGCCTTTTGTCCTTCGTCACCGGCAACGCCGCCATTTCCGGCGTCCTCATATCGCAGATATCTTTTTCCGCGGCCAGCGTAGTGCTTTTCCGCCTGATCGAAAAGGATCACAGCGCGCGCGCCGCCTGGCTGGGCACGCTGTTGATGGTGCTATACCCTTTTTGCGTGTTCACCATGGGCGTGTTCACCGAGGGCCTTTTTTTGCTGCTCACACTGCTCACCCTCTCCGCCATTCGCGAGCGGCGCTATCTCGCCGCCGGCATATTCGGCTTTCTCGCGGCGTTCACGCGCACGCAGGGCATGCTGCTGCTCGCGCCCGCACTCTATGAATGGATTGTATCGCGCAAATCGCGGCGCGGTTGGTTTGTTTTTCTCATCCCACTGGGTTTTGGCGCCTATCTGCTGCTCAACCGCGTGCTTCAGGGGAGCTTTTTCCGCTTTCTGGAGCACCAGGCCGCGCCGCCCTGGTATCAAACCACGAAATGGGTTTCAGAAAATCTCGCCCAACATTTCGACATGGCGCAGGCCTATCCAGGCCTTGCCTTCATCATCTATGGCGCGCAAATCGCACTGTATTTTCTCACCGCTGCGGCCCTGTTCTATGGCTTGTGGCGCGGCACGCGCACCTGCTATCTCGTATATGGCGCGGCATACCTGATCTTCACCTATTTTTCCGGCTGGATGATCAGCGGCGGGCGCTATATGCTGGGCTGCGTTCCGCTGTTCCTCATCGCGGCGGACATCAAAAGCGCGCGCGCTGGACAGCTTTTGCTCGCCGCCAGCGCACTGCTCTTTGCCCTTTATACGTTTCTGTTTTTACAGGGGTATGCCATCATGTGAGCGGGAGAATCATAGCGCCCTGCTGTTCCATCCAAACGATTTGTTCCCCACAATAGTACAGCAAAAAAGGCGGATAGGAACCATTGGCCAAAACATAATCGGAGATGTGCGTGGAGAGCAGTTCCGCGTCCTGCGGCACGCATTCCCAAGTGAACGGCGCACCCTGCGGCATGAGCCAAATGTTGGCGTCCGCGGAAACCGCGAAGGTGGCGAGCGACGGATCGTTGTTATAGATCACCATTTCGCTGGTTTCATCGCCTTCTTCTACGATAAACGTATCCAAAGAAAGTTCCAATGCGCCATCGTTCGCTTGCGCGGCGTGCAAATAGGCGTACCCTTGCCCCGTAATCGAAACGGGGCTCACGCGCAGCGCGTCGGTGAAAAACGCGCTTTCAAATTCTTCTATTGCACCTTCCGCCTCTTCTTCGCTGGCCGTCACGGTTGTCACCAGGAAATATTCATCGTTGAGTTGCGCCACATACGATTTTTCACAATAAAAATCGCTGGTATAAGAGCCGCTCACATAGGCGAATACCTGCGTCATGGCCGCGCCCGCCTCGCCCCACGGCGCTTGCCACAGTTCTGGGCCCACCGTTTCGCGCACCACCATAACATCCATGCTGTTCATTGTGCGCTGCAAGAGATAATCCGACGCGTTCGCGGCAGAATCGCGCGGCACGAGGGAAATCAACGCATCGGCCGAAGTGGACTCACAATATAGCGTCGCCACCGTTCCCGGCGCTTCCAGATATTCCCGGGCGCTCCAATCGGGCAGGCGCTCCCAGTCGTAATCCAAGATATATGCGGTTCGCGCGGCAATCTCCGTCACCCGTTCTTCCGGCGCCTGCTCCGCTTGCGCCAGTGGTACAAGCATTGCAAGCAGCAAAACCACTGCCATCCACATCTTCTTCATCTGCGTTCCCCCCTTTCTCTTCTATCATCATACCGGAAAAACTGTGTCATTTCAAGCGCTTTGCAAAATCCCCTTGAAATATTCTTTCCATCCGTGTACAATACTGCATGGAGGTGATCGCAATATGGAACTGAATTCTTACATTGACCATACGCTCTTGAAGCCCGACGCCACCTACGCGCAAATCGAAACCGTCGCCAAGGAAGCCATTGCGCACCGCTTTGCATCCGTGTGCGCCAACCCCATCCACGTAAAGCGGCTGGCCGCGCTGCTCTCTGGAACGGGCGTGCGCGTCTGCACGGTAATTGGCTTCCCGCTCGGCGCGAACGCACCCGAAGTGAAGGCCTTCGAAGCGGAAGTCGCCGTCCGCGATGGCGCGCAGGAGCTGGACATGGTGATCAACGTGGGCGCGCTCAAATCGGGCGACCTGGCCCTCGTGAAGCACGATATCGAAGGCGTGGTGCGCGCTGGGGCTGGCCACGTCGTCAAGGTCATCATCGAAACCGGCCTTTTGACCGATGAGGAAAAGCGCACGGCTTGCCGCCTCGCCAAGGAAGCGGGCGCGAGCTTTGTGAAAACCTGCACGGGCTTTTCCGGCGGCGCGGCCAACGCCCACGACATTCGGCTGATGCGCGAAACCGTGGGCCCCGAGATGGGCGTTAAAGCCTCTGGCGGCATACGCACGCGCGAAAGCGCGCTCGAACTGATCTCGGCGGGCGCCACCCGCATTGGCACCAGTTCCGGCACAAAAATCGTGGCCGAAAGCTAACGCGTACCTGAAAGAAGCAAAGGGACAAACTTGCGCGCCGCCAAAAAGCGGCATTGCTTAGGCATAAAATCCGCGAAAAAGGGACTACTCGCGTCGCATTGGCGCGTTTCCGTCCCTTTTTCCTGGGCTTTTGGGCAGCCAACCAGCATTTCTGGCGGCGGCCCAAAGGCCTTTTTGCTGCCTTACGACGCACGTTTCGTTAAAACCATAGCTCAAACTTAAAAAACTTCCTTTTCTCCCTCTCCTTCTCTCCCACTGCGCCTTAACATGCAGAAAAAACTTATCGTTAAATGTTATTCTGTAATAATCTTATTTTAATCTCGCAAATCCCAACGTCTCTATTGACGATTTCCACATAGAACGCGTGCATTCTATGATTCATCGTGTGATATATTATATTTTACTTTGATTTAAAAAGCATTCCTCGCTCTTAGCTCGGAAAATTTGAGGTAAAATCCGGTTTTACAAAACTCCATCGCACTTATAACTCGCCCAATACTGGAAGAACAACAAAGCGTGGTACAATATCGCAGTCGGCGAAAGCAGGGCATTGCCCTCCGCCGTGGAAATAGAGGATTAGGAGGTAAACAGCATGAAGCTGACTTTGAAGCTCAAGGACATGAATGAAGTGAAGCGGTTTGTCGATATCACGTCGCAGTACAGCGAGGACATGGCTCTGGTGCATGGCCGCTATGTGGTGGATGCAAAGTCGATCCTCGGCATCATTTCTATGGATCTGAATCAGCCCGTCGAGCTGGTTTGCGATCATGTGAACGATAATCTCGTAAACGATCTGAAGGACTTCCTGGCCGCTTAATTCCGGCAGGAAGGAAGGCCCCCGCGACTTAGAGCCGCGAGGGGCCTTTTTGCTTTACGGGCGAACCTGCAGCACCACTTTGCCCACATTTTCCCCTCTTTCCAAGATGGCATGGGCCTCTTGCACACACTCTATGGGGAGCACGCGATAAATCGTGGGCCGGATTGCGCCGCTTTCCAGCTTGGGCCACACCTTTTGCACCAATTCTTCCAGCAGCGCGCCCTTTTCCGCCACCGAGCGCTTGCGCAGCATGCTGCCCTTAAAGATGATGCCCTTGGTGAGCAAGGCGCGCAGCGGCACCGTCGTGGTCACGCCTGCCAGCGTGCTGATCAGCACCCAGCGGCAGCCCTCGTTCACATAGGGAAAGCATTGGCCAATGGTTTCCCCCGCCAGGCAATCGATGGCGACATCCACCGGATGTCCCGCTTCGGCCTCCGCGCGAATCACATCCGCCGTATTTTCGCGGGACAGATCGACAATTCTGTCTGCGCCGAGATGCGCGATGCGCGCGCACAAGTCCGCCGTCAACACGCTGGTAATCACGTACGCGCCGAACGCCTTCGCCATGGGAATGCCCACGCTCGCCAGCCCGCTGGCTCCCGCCGGGAAAAAGAGCGTTTCGCCCGGCTGGAATTGCCCCTCGTGAAACAGGTTCAAATAGCATGTGGCATAAGCTTCTGGCAGGCTTGCCGCCTCCGCGAACCCCAGGCCAGCGGGGATGGGCATCACCATGGCTTCCGGCGCGGCCACATATTGCGCGTATCCGCCCCCGCCCAGGAGCGCGCATACCCGATCGCCCATGCGCCAACGCTTTGCCCCTTTGCCCGTGGCCACTACGACGCCGGAAACTTCCAGCCCCATCCAGGGCGGGCATCCCGGCGGGCTGGGATATTTGCCCTGCCGCTGCAGCAGATCCGCGCGGTTGAGCGCCGCGCAGTGGATTTCGATCAATACTTCTCCATCGCCAACTACTGGGTCGGCCACATCGCTCCAAACCAACCTTTGCGCCTCATCCACCAGCATTGCCTTCATATGGTTTCCCTCCCGTCTGATTTGTGCCAATCAAACGCCCGGCCCAGAGGCACGTAAGCATTTTCGCCCAGTTCCCGAAAGACCTCTGGCGCTTGCTCTGGCGCGAACACGCCGGAAATCATGGGCCGAACGCGCATTTTGCCCATGCGCATCATGCGCAGCATGGCCGCGAAATCGTCGTGCCGCGTCCAATATCCCCAATAGGAATCCGCGGCAGGCCGCACATGGTTGTGCGCGCCGATGAGTTGCACGCCGGGCTTGTGCACCAGAGTATAAAAGTCGATGGGCACATCCGAAACGCGCGTACACCCTGCCAAGGCGATGCGCCCGCCCCGGGCGGCAACCTGCAAACTCTGTAAAAGCGCCGCCGAAGAGCCCGTAACCTCCACATTGGCCTGAATCATGCGGCCCTCGGTGAGTTCCCGCACCGCTTCCACAAAATGCGCGTCCGGCGCAAGCGCGTAGTCCGCGCCCAGCTCCAGCGCAACGCGACGGCGGTCCTCCGCAAAGTCCACGGCGATCAAAGGCGTCGCACCCATGCGGACCATGCTCTGCACGGCAAACAGGCCCAAAATGCCCAGCCCCGTGACCATAGCCGCCTCTCCCATCTGCAGCCGCGTCTTGCGCGCGCCCTGCACGCCCATGCTGCCAACGACCACAAACGCCGCTTCCAGCGGATCCACATCCTCGGGGACGGGATAAAACCCATCGCCATTGACTTGGAACCGCGCTTTCGCGTAAGCGCAATGGCCGAGATGATCCATCAACACGCGTTGCCCCACGCGGAAATTCTTCACAGTTGTCCCCACTTCCACGATGCGGCCGCTGCCGCTGTAGCCCAGTTGTTTGGGCCACTGGTGCGTCACATTGGGCATATCCAGCAGATTGGCCCGCTCCGTGCCCGCGCTGATGGCCGTATAATCCGTTTCAATGAGGACTTCATCCGGCGCAATCCGGGGCATTTCGCAGGAAACCAGTTCCGCCTTTCCCGGAGCGGTAAACAATATTTTGCGGTTTTCCATGCTTCCTCGCTTTCAGGCGCGCCGTGCATCGCCGCTTACTGGGCTATACCCATTCGCCTGTCCGGCATGTACGCAATCCCCGGCCACCATTTCGCACAGCACTTTTTGCACCAAGAAATCGTGCGCATACGAAAACGGATTTTGTTTCGCGCCCGTGATATAATCATAAAAATCCAAAACCATATCGTCATAGCGGCAATCCTTGGGCACATCCGGGATGGAAATGCATTCCTTTACGTCCTCATAGGGGCGATCCGTCAGCGCGCAATCTGCGTAAGTCATCACAATGGGATTTTCCATGGGCATAATGCTCACCGTGCCCCGGCTGCCGGAAACGACGAATTGCCGCCTGCCCCAGCCGTTGACCTCGACGGAACTCACGAAAATCCGTGCCAGCGCCTTTTCGTATTCCAGTACGGAAAGGTTGTTGTCCGCCACGTCCACACCCTCGAAATGCGTATGTTTCAAAAAGCTGGTGATACGTTGCGGCTCGCCCAGCAGATACACGATCAAATCCACGAGATGGCTCCCCAAAATATACTGGATGCCGCCGCGAAATGTGGATAGCCAGCGCTTGTATTCCACGCTGTGATACGTGCTCATTTCCGCGTTGATGGAATAGATTTCCCCCAATTTGCCCTCGTGAATCCAGGCCAGGAGTTGCCGCACGGCAGGGTTATAGCGGTACATATAGCCCATCTGCACCACCAGCCGTTTTGCCTGCGCGCTCTCCAGCATGGTGCCAAATTCCTCCAGCGTGCCACTGCCGGGCTTGTCCAGGTGGATATGCTTGCCCGCGTCTACACAGAGGCGGGCGCAGCGGGTAAGATCCGGCACCGCGCACTCCACCGCCACCGCGTCGCATTTTTCCAGAAGCTCGCTGGGGCTCATGCGCGGCAAATCGCTGTAGCAAGGCCAGCCGCCCCGCAAATCCCGCCAGATTGCGTCCTCTTCCGCGTAGCCTACTACCTCGAAGCGTTCCGGAAACTTGCGAAACGCCTGCATTTTGCCCGCTCCATGGTTGTGACCGATGCCCAGTTGTCCAATTCGAATTTTTCGCATAGCATTAGTCCTCCAAAATATAGGGCTTTTCCCGGCTCAGGCCCTGATAGAGGGTGAGGAAATCCTGCTGTTTTAGGCCCGTGGCGCGCAGCATCTTGCTGTTGTCGTAGGCGCGGTTGAACATGCGTGCATAGCGCAGTTGCCATATCAGGCCGACGCTGTTTTCCGGGTCGAACGCCGGGTCGCGGAAGCGCTGATACGCCAATTCATCCACCCACTCGTACCGCAAGCCAAAGATTTCACGATAGATTTCCGCGATTTCTCCCCAGGTGTGGCTGGCCGAAGAGGTCACATTGTAGTCCTCGCCCAGCGCTTGGGATTGGAACAACAGCCGGCGGATCATCTCCGCCACGTCGCCGCCCCAGGTGAGCGAAGCGGGAATATCCTTCGCCGCCTCATACAGCTTCACCGGCTCGCCCGAACGCATGCGGGGCAACAGTTGCGCCCGGCCCAGGGTGAGTAGCTGGCAAGTTTTGCGCCCGTACGTGGTGGAGGGGCGGACAATGGTCCAATTGCGGGTTCTGCTGGCGCGCAGCGCGTTTTCCCCACGCGCCTTGTGCAGGCTGTAATCATCCGAAAAGAGATAGCGCCGGTCGGTGGAAACGTCCAGCAGGCGGGGCGAAGTTTCCCGGATGGGATTTTCTTCGTTGGCAAACACGCGGCAGGAGGACAGATACACGTATTGCCCCGTGCACTTGAGATAGTGGGGAAACGTTTCCCGGAAAGAAATGGTATCGTAGATCAAAAAATCCACGATGGCATCGTAGGAATTTTGCGTGATTTCTGCCACAAAGGCGGGATCTTTGGCGTTTTTCACCTGGATATAGCGCAGGTTGGGCCGAGAAGAGGCTATGCTATCCAGCGAAACCGCGTCCACCTGGCAACCGTCCGCCGCCAATTTTTCGGTGAGATAATGCCCCATGGTTCCTGTCGCGCCCAAAATGAGCACTTTTTCGTTCATAAAATTCTCTCCTTCCGCTTGCCCTATCCTTTAATCGCGCCGATCATAACGCCCTTCACGAAATACTTTTGCAAAAATGGATACAACACCAAAATGGGCACGGTGGAAACCATAATCAGCGCGTATTTAATCAGTTCCACATAGCGCGCCTGGTCCTCGCCGCCCACATCGCCCAACATTTCCGAAACGTCGGCGGAATTGAGGATATTGCGCATCACCAGTTGCAAAGGATGCAGGGTGGAATCCTGCAAATAGATCGAGGCGCTAAACCAGGCGTTCCAATGCCCCACAGCATAATACAGCACCAGTACGGCGATGGTGGGCGCGGAAAGCGGCACCATGATGCGTGCCAGAATGGTCAAATGGCGCGCGCCATCGATCTGCGCGGATTCCGGCAGTGCGTCTGGCACCGAAGCGAAAGCCGTTTTCATAATGATCAGATTGTATGTGCTGATGGCTCCCGGGAGGATCAGCGACCAGAGGGAATTGATCAGTCCCAAGTCTTTCACATTCAGATAGCCAGGGATCAGCCCGCCGGAAAAATACATGGTGAACACGATATAGAACGTGATGGGCACGATCAGCATCGCCCCCTTGCGTGAGAGCGCGTAGCCGGTGAGGATGGTGAGTGCCATGTTCAGCAAAGTGCCCACGCACAGCACGAACAGCGTGTTGCGCACGCCGCTCAAAAACAAAGAATGCTCCAGCACCTTCTGATAGGCGCTCAGCGTAAAGGGTTTTAGGGGCAAAAACAGCGCCCCCGGATTCAGCGCCAGCTGAATCGGATCCGAAAAAGAAGCAATCAGGCAGTAATACAGGGGATATGCCGTGATAAAGATCATCAGCAGCATAAACAGGCCGTTGCAGCCGGAAAAAATCCTGCCCGATAGAGAACGCCCCCTCATGCGGCACCTCCTTACCAAAGGCTGACATCGGTAATCGCGCGGCTAAACCGATTCATCAGCACGATAATGACAAAATTGACCACGGAATTGAAGAGTCCCACCGCGGCACTATAGCTCCACTGCGCCTGTTCCAGGCCCTTGCGGTACACAAACGTGGAGATGACATCCGCGGTTTCATAAATGCCCTCGTTATACAGCAAAATGATTTTTTCATAGCCCACGTTCATCACGCTGCCCATGCGCAAAAGCAGCATGATGATGATGGTCGGCGCGATGCCAGGCAAGGTCACATGCAGCGTTTGCCGCCAGCGGTTGGCGCCATCGATGGTCGCCGCCTCGTACAGCTCCGGATCGATGCCCGTGAGCGCGGAAAGATAGATGATTGATCCCCAGCCAATCCCCTGCCACACGCCGGACAGCACGTATACCGGCACAAAGTATTCCGCGCGCGAAAGCAGCGAGACCGGCTCAAAGCCAAACAGCGATAGCGCTTGCACCACAACTCCGGTATCCTGCGTGAACAGCCGGATCAGGCCGCACATGACCACCATGGAGATGAAATGCGGTAGATAGGTCACGGGCTGCACGATTTTTTTGAAGCGCTCATTGCGCAGTTCATTGAGCAGCAGCGCGAAAATGATGGGTGCCGGAAAGCCAATCACCAGCGACGACAGGCTGATGGTGAGCGTGTTGCGTAACAGCCGCCAAAAATAATACGAGCCAAAAAACGCCTCAAAATGGGTTAGTCCCACCCAAGGGCTTGCGATAATGCCTTTCGTGGGCACATATCTCTTGAAGGCGATAATCGCGCCATAGAGGGGCTTATAGCAAAATAAGGTGTAAAACAGAATCGCCGGCACGAGCAGCAAATATAGCCCATAGTTTTTCACCAGATCCCGCGCCAGGCGACTGCCAAACGAATCCATGCGGCGATAGTCCCTTACCATTTCGGCACATCCTTTCCCGCGAAATTTGCGGGCGGCTCCGGATGCCCGGAGCCGCGCCGCTACGCGCCTTGGTGGTTTATGCGTTGAAGGTATCAAACGCCGCCTGATAAATTTCCAGCATCCGGGAAAGGCCCATGGATTCGAGCGTAGCCAGGTAATCGTCGAATTCCTCCAGGGAACGCGCGCCCGTCACAAAGAGGGCAAAGTTCTCGTTGACATAGGTATCCACTTCGCTCTTGATAAAGGCGTATTCGTCCGTGTCCTCGGGCGCTACGGTAATGGTGCCGGAGACGTAATGCTCGTTCACATCGTTGTCTTGCCAGGCTGCCAGCGCGGCCAGTTGCGCCTCGTTATACGTCTGAAGGGAATAATCGCCGTTGGCGAGGAAGGGGCCATTGGCGGGAGAATAGTCGTATTGCGAGAGAATCTGCGCAAACGGAATCCCATCGGGATTGTTCTTCACAAAATCCGTGAAATAGGGGTAACCGTCGACCATTTCATAGCTGATGCCCTCAATGCCATAGTACATCAGCAAATTGCCCGCTTCCGTATAGCCATAATTCAAGAATTGCACAGCTGCTTCCACGTCCTCACACGCCGTAGTGATAGCCGTCAATTGAGAAACCCGATCCTGCCGCTGTCCAAACATGGCGCGCTCGCCTTCGTTGCGCACCAGCGAGCCCATGCCCGCCAGGGCAAATTCGGGATCCACATTCTTCATCGTGGTGAGCCAATTGCCCATGGAACCGCTCGCGTAGCCCGCAGCCACACCGGAAACGCCGTTCATAATGTTGGAAGCTAGCGTCGTAGAGTCCACCGTCAGCACATTGGCATCCAGCAATCCTTCGTTAAACAACTGATTCAGCCAGGCCAGCACATCTTTAAATTCCGCTTCCGCCGCGCCATAATGCACAGTCCCGTCCACATGATAGTATCCTGAGCTGACTAGATTAAAAGGCGAGGTAAAGATCCCATACACACAAAGGTTCCGCAACGTGCCGACGTCCACGCTCAGCGGCGCGGTAGCGCCCATTTCATCGCGGAAAGCCACCAGCATGTTGTAGAATTCATCCAGCGTGGTGGGCACTTCCATCCCCAGCGTGTCCAGCCAGTCCTTGCGCACAATCGCGCCATAAGAATTCAGAGCGGGATCGGAACGGAGCTGATAAAATCCTGGGATGTGGCCCTGCGCGGTACGCGCGTTCTTCATGTAATCCGGGTTGCTTTCCAGCGCCGCCAAATAATCCGGCGCGTATTCCTCAACATAGTCGTTGATAGGAACGATGATTCCATCTTCAATGGCGCGGTCAATACCGCCAGAATAGGTATTCCATGAACCTGAAAGGATATCAGGATAATCTCCCGAGGCCACCAACAGGGAAAAATCCGTATAATACGAGACTTCTAGGGTTACGCCTGTTTGTTCCTGCCACGCCTGCACAAAAGGCGTATCGGCCCAGTCCGTGGATAAAGCCAAAACATGCACATTTTCCGGCGCAGCATAAGACAGCGTAATCCCCTCTTCCATGGGATAGACGATCTCCTCCGCGCAGGCCGATACTACGCCAGAAAACAACACCAGCAAGCATACCAGCAATGAGGCAATCTTTTTCATACCAATTCTCCCTTCCATGATAAAAAAGCGCGGCCGCCGCTTTTCTTGCTTCCAGAATAGCAGGTGGCCGCCCTTTCTGTAAAGAGCCAAAATATGAGATTGCCGGTCAAAAGTCCTGTTTTGTCCCGCGAAGGGGACAAAATTCTCCCTAGGGGACAAATTCCTGCCCCAGAGCGTGCCGCTGCCGGTAGGCGTTGGGCTGCATGCCCATGACCTGCGCGAACGCCCGTCGGAACGTGCGCACGCTGCCAAAGCCCGTTTTTTCCGAAATCTGCTCGATGGTCATGTTGGTACTGGCCAAGAGATCCATCGCGCGCGCCACGCGCACCCCGCGGATGTAGTCCATCAGGCTTTCGCCCGCGTTCTTGCTGAAGGCCTGCGACAGATAGTTGGCATTTTTGCCCAGCGCTTCGGCAATGGCGCTGATGTTTAGGTTGGGATCGTCATAGCGCTGCTGCACCAGTTTCCGCACGCGTTCCGTCAAAGGGTCCCGCTCCGGCGGAGCGCTTAAGCCGCCGATATTTTGGCAGGCAAAGCGCAAAAGCCGCAGGAAGCTTTCCTGCAATTCCTCTTTCTTTTGCGCCTCCAGGCAGGCTTCCATCCATTGCGTAAAACGATAGCGCAGTTGCGCGTCCTGCACGCGCTGGAAAAACGCGCGCATCACGAGTTTCACGCCATTCATCATGGAAAGGCGGAAAACCGCGAATTGCAGCGCGTCGCCTTCCGGGCAGCCTAGCCGTCCCATCAATTCTTCACAACGCTTTATGTCGCCTTCGCACACCGCGCGCTCCATTTCGCGGAACGTTTCATCGTTCTGAAAGCCCATGCTTCCGCCAACCAATTCCGCGCATTCCTCCGCGAACACCACGCCCTGTTCCTGCCCGCCCGCAATCGAGCGGTATTCCAAAGCGTCCATCACGCTGTTATACAAAATGTGGATATCGCCAAAGCCACTTGCCACGCCGCTGACCGCCACCGTCACCTTGGAAGAAATTCTCTTTTGGATGAAGGCATCCACCTGCGTGAGCAACGCCCGCCCTTCTTCCCGCCACTTTGCCACCTGTCCGCCCGTCAACCGCAGCAAATACAAGAGCATATAGCCATCTTCCATTTGCTCGTAGGAATACCCCTGCATCCTGCCCGCAAAGCTGCTACCAATGGCGTGGAACAGCGCTTCGCCATATTCCAAGCTATCGCGATAGCGCGAAAGTTCCTCTTCCGAGACGCGCGCCAGCGCAAATACGACCAACACATAGCTCTCTCCCGCCTCGCCGAGCGCATAGTGCGCGTCCACATCTTTATCGGAAAGCAACATTTGCCGGCCCTTTAAGCGATTGAGCAACGCCCGTTCCCGCAATTGCGCGGCGTAAGCGTCGATTTCCCGGTGCATGTTTTGGTTTTCCACGCTCACGTTGTGGCAATACTCCGCGATCGCCTGGAATTCATTCTGCTTGCGGTTGATCCTGCCGCCCAGCTGCAGGGTTAACGCGCCCAAAGGGCGGTAATTGCGCTTGACCAATTGCGCGGCCAACACCAACCCGATGGCGAGCGAAATCGCGCAGGTAATGGCCATGGCGGTGGTCACGCGCTGGATGCTCTGCCAATAATCTCCCTCCGGCGTGAGCGTTACGTAATACCAATCCGCATACCGCGAGGGAATGGCGCTTTGCACGCAGCTATCTTGCCCCACGCGCAGGCTCGCGTCCGGCGCAAGCGCCAGATTGACGCTTTGCAAATCATAGGGGCCGTTCAGCCGCTGCACGACATTGCCCGCGGCATCCACGATAAACAGCCCGCGCGTTTCCTCATTTTGCAGCAAGTTGCGGTATAGCCCATCCGGCAGGGAAATAAAGATGTTCACCTTGCCCGGCTGCCGCTGCACCGTGTGACAAAACGTCATGCTGTTTTCCACTTCGCCGATCACCATGCCGGAAAGAAACGCATAATCGTTTGCGTAGCTACCTGCCAACCGCGCCCGCCACGCCTCCACGTCTTCCTGCAGCCCCGCCATCTTTTGCACATAGTACAGAGTTTGCACATCGTTGGCCGTGCTGGTGGAAACCAAAAAATCCGTGTCCGCAAAATACAGCGTGAACTTCACATTGCCATTGGCCCTGGAATATTTGTCCAGCGCCTTCACCAAATCATACACCACATAATTGCGCGACGCGTCTTTGCTTTCCGCCAAATTCAGAGAAACCGTCGGCAAATTGGCGAAAGCGAATTGAAACGCACTCTCGATGGTTTGCAAATCCGAATCGATCGCTTCACGCACATTTTCCAGCATCACCGCATTGGCGCGGGAAATCTCCTGCCGCACCGTGGAAGTCGCCAGCCGCATGCCCACGACAAACGTCGCCAGTGGAATCAGCAAAACGAGCAAGTAAGAGCACGCCCATTTCAAGAGCACGCTCCCCATCCCAAATACAGATTTTTCTTTTGGCATTGTGCATTCCCCATTTGCTTCGCCGTTGTATGCAATTTCCCCATCACATAGTATATAATAAATTGTTTTTATTGTCAATATAGCAACTAAAATTGCA
>JABLTQ010047531.1_pt1 | contig 16112 bp, 11 predicted proteins | sample 7160101 | NCBI WGS metagenome assembly JABLTQ01 (sample SAMN14651228, study PRJNA627086) | human gut metagenome | isolation source: feces | host: Homo sapiens
GAAGAGCATTGTCTCCATGAACCCCATTATGATCGACGGCACCGGCATGTGCGGCGGCTGCCGCCTGACCGTGGGCGGCCAGACCAAGTTTGCCTGCGTGGACGGCCCCGACTTTGACGGCGACCTGGTGGACTTTGACGAGGCCATGGCCCGCGGCACCATGTACCGCCCGTTTGAGGCACACGCCCGTGAGGCAGCCTGCAATCTGTTCAAGACTCAGGAGGGAATGTAAGATGGCTTTCAATATGGATCCCAAAAAGTGCCCCATGCCCACCCAGGACCCCAACGTCCGCAACAAGAACTTCAAGGAAGTTGCTCTGGGCTACACCGAAGAAATGGCCATCAACGAGGCCAAGCGCTGCATCCACTGCAAGAACAAGCCCTGCCAGACCGGCTGCCCGGTGGGCATCGACATCCCCGAGTTCATCGCACATGTGGCCGAGGGCGACTTTGAGGCCGCTTATCAGGTCATCAACCGCTCCTCTTCCCTGCCCGCTGTCTGCGGCCGTGTCTGCCCGCAGGAGAGCCAGTGCGAGGGCAAGTGCACCCGCGGCATCAAGAACGAGCCCGTGGGCATCGGCCGCCTGGAGCGCTTTGTGGCCGATTGGCACCGCGAGAACGTGCACACCGCACCCGTCGTTCCGGAGTGGAACGGCCACAAGGTGGCCATCATCGGTGCAGGCCCTGCCGGCCTGACCGCTGCAGGCGACCTGGCCAAGCTGGGCTACAAGGTGACCGTGTACGAGGCCCTGCATGTGGCCGGCGGCGTGCTGATGTACGGCATCCCCGAGTTCCGTCTGCCCAAGGCCATCGTGCAGCAGGAGATCGACGGCCTGAAGAAGATGGGCGTTGACTTTGAGTGCAACATGGTCATCGGCAAGGTGCTGACCATCGACGAGCTGATGGGCGAGTACGGCTACGAGGCCGTGTTCGTGGGCTCCGGTGCCGGCCTGCCCCGCTTCATGGGCATCCCCGGCGAGAGCCTGAAGGGCGTGTACTCCGCCAACGAGTTCCTGACCCGCTCCAACCTGATGAAGGCTTACCTGCCCACCAGCAAGACCCCCATCCGCACCGGCAAGAAGGTTGCCGTCGTGGGCGGCGGCAACGTGGCCATGGACGCTGCCCGCAGCGCCATGCGTCTGGGTGCCGAGACCGTGTACATCGTCTACCGCCGCGGCATGGCCGAGCTGCCCGCCCGTAAGGAAGAGGTGGAGCACGCCGAGGAAGAGGGCATCATCTTCAAGACCCTGTGCAACCCCGTGGAGATCCACCCGGACGAGAACGGCTTCGTCAAGTCCATCACCTGCGTGGAGATGGAGCTGGGCGAGCCCGATGCTTCCGGCCGCCGCCGCCCCATCGAGAAGAAGGGCAGCGAGTTTGAGCTGGACGTGGACACCGTGATCATGAGCCTGGGCACCAGCCCCAACCCGCTGATCCGCTCCACCACCCCGGGTCTGGAGACCAACAAGCACGGCTGCATCGTCACCGACGGCGACGACGGCAAGACCAGCCGTGACGGCGTGTACGCCGGCGGCGATGCCGTGACCGGTGCCGCCACCGTCATCAAGGCCATGGGTGCCGGCAAGGCTGCCGCCAAGGCCATGGATGAGTACATCCGCAACAAGTAATTTCTGCCAAACGGCGCAAATCCCCTGTTTCCTTTGGGAAACAGGGGATTTTTCCTTTTTTAGGAAGACTAGACAGATTATCTATATTTCATTTACAATTCGTCCCACTTTATGGTATACTATTTCCATCTTACGAAAGCACCAGGGGCTGCCGCAGCCCTTGCTCTGTTTGCAGGAGGTGTGCCCCATGCACTCGTTATTGATCCTGGTCCTGATCCTGGACGCTCTCATCGCCATTTCCTCGATACTGAACCTGGTAAATATGGTCCGGGTCAACCTGCTGGTGGAAGAAAAGCAGGCCCAGGCCCTTACGGTGCAGCTGGTGCGCGTGTGCAAGACAAGCGCTGGCAAGGGTGGGCTGCTGTCCTCCTGGTTTGGGGTGTACGCCTGCCCCGGGGAGATCGGCACTGGTGAGTTTACCTCCACCAACCCCTACGGCAGCCCAGAGGCCGTGCCAAAAGCCACCACGGTGGTGCCCATGAAGGCCTCCGGGGTGCTGGAGCACTGCGATATCGGGGCTCACCTGGGCCGTCGTCTGGTGCCGCTGTGGCTTACGGCAGGAGGCTTTTCTCTGCTGCTGGCAGCGTTTATCCGCCTGTAAGGCATTTTCTCTGGACTTTTCGGCGTAGTGCCGACGGCCTGCCTGCTGACCCACAGGCGGACCGCCAGCACAGCGCCGGGAAAATATAAGTATAAAGGAAGGCAATTATGGAACTACTGAAACTACTTGGCATTGTCATCGTCATCGCTGGCTTTGCACTGAAGCTGGACTCCATTCTGGTCATTCTGGTGGCAGCCGTTGTGACTGCACTGGTTGGCGGTCTGGGCCCGGTCACTCTGCTGGAAACGCTGGGCAGCACCTTTGTGGCAAACCGCAGCATGGCCATCTTCATCATCGTGATGCTGGTCACCGGCACGCTGGAGCGCAACGGCCTGCGTGAAGCAGCCGCTGCCCTGATCGGCAAGTTCAAGGGTGCCACCTCCGGCCTGGTCATCGGCATCTACGGCGTGATGCGCTCGATCTTTGCAGCCTTCAACGTGGGCTTTGGCGGCGTGGCCGGTTTCGTGCGCCCCGTCATCATGCCCATGGCCGAAGGTGCCATTGTGGCACAGGGCTATGAGCCCAATGAGGAGCATGTCGAGGAGCTGAAAGGCATGGCTTCCGGCATGGAGAACATCACCTGGTTCTTCGGTCAGGTCCTGTTCGTGGGCGGCTCCGGCGGCCTGCTGGTGCAGAGCACTTTGGCCGGCCTGGGCATCGAGGTGGAGCTGGCCCAGCTGGCTGCCATCGAGATCCCCGTGTGCATCATTGCCACTGTGGTCGCCATCGTATTCTATGTGATCAAGGATCGCAAGATGATCCAGAAGTACTATAAGTAAAGGAGGACAGAAGAATGAGCTTTTTTATGAGTGCTGATTACAGCCTGTCCACCAAGGTGATGGAGATCATCTACTTTATCATCGGCCTGCTGTGCATCTACTGCGGCGTGAAGAACCTGAAGGATAAGGAGAACCCGGAACCCATGGGCACCTTTATCTTCTGGGCCGTGCTGGGCGTCGTGCTTGCCCTGGGCCGCTGGCTGCCCTCTCTGGTGAGCGGCATCCTGGTGGTGGTGATGTGCATCCCCGCCATCCTCAAGAAGGTCAAGAAGGGCGCTGTCTCTGCTGCCACCAAGGCCGAGACCGAGGCTACCTATGAGAAGATCGGCATGAAGATCTTTGTCCCCACCCTGAGCATCGGCATGCTGGCCGTCATCTGCGCCATCACCGGCCTGGGCATCGGCCTGTCCGCCCTGAACGGCGTGGCTCTGGGCGTTCTCGTGGCCATCATCCTGCTGATGATCATGAACCGCGACAACAAGCCCTCCACCTTCCTGAACGATTCCGAGCGCATGCTGTCCACCGTGGGCCCCCTGTCCATGCTGCCCATGCTGCTGGCCTGCCTTGGCTCCGTCTTCACCGCTGCCGGTGTCGGCGATGTGATCTCTGACCTGGTCAGCCACATCATCCCCGAGGGCAATGTGAACGCCGGTATCGTGGTGTACGCCATCGGCATGATGCTGTTCACCATGATCATGGGCAACGCCTACGCCGCCATCACCGTGATGACCGTGGGCATCGGCTACCCGTTCGTGCTGGCCCACGGCGCAAACCCGGTGGTCATCGGCATGCTGGCTTTGACCTGCGGCTTCTGCGGCACCCTGTGCACCCCCATGGCTGCAAACTTCAACACCGTGCCCGTGGCACTGCTGGATATGAAGAAGCCCATGGGCGTCATCAAGAATCAGGTTCCTGTCGCCATCATCATGATGGTGGTCCAGATCGTGATGATGATCCTCCTGAAGTGATTTTTTTGTTAGATCGAGTGATTTGATGGAACAAGCAATACAGCACGGGGCCGATGTCATTATACGGGACTGGGTCCGGCTCCGTGCAGGCGAACGCATCCTGATCGTATCCAGCCAGAAGTATGCTGTCGAGGTGGCAGCCATGCAGCAAGCCGCACAGGCGGTGGGCAGCGTGGCGGATGTTTTGATGCTGGACGACCTGCACGAGCAGGTGGGCCAGTATTTCGACGACCGCGAGGACGCCTTTGACCCCTACAACGCCGTGATCGGTGCTGCCGAGTATTCCCTCATCACCACACGGGCCGTCAAGCGGGTCATTGCCCGCCGCAACCGGTTTTTGTCGCTGCCGCTGAGCACCAGCAACGGGCAGTCACTGCTGAGCTACGACTTCCTGAACATGAGCCTGCCCAAAAGCAGGATCATGGCCAGCATCATCATGGCCTGCTACCAGAACGCCAGCCACATCCATGTGACCACGGAGCTTGGCACGAACCTGGATTTCAACATCGAGGGGCGTGTGCCCGGCTTCTTCAACGGTTGCTGCCACGACGGCAAGGGCCTTTCCTCTGCCAGCGTGGAAGTGTATGTGGCACCGGTGGAGAGCGACACCAACGGCACCCTGATCCTGGACGGCTCCATGGGCTATATCGGCATCGTGGACAGCCCCGTGCGGGTGGAGCTGCGCGGCGGCCGCATCGTGGAGATCGAGGACAATGCCAGCGGCAGGCGGCTCAAGCAGTTTCTGGCCCGCTTCCACGACCCAGAGAACATGGTGGTGGCGGCGGAGTTCGGCATCGGGCTCAACACCCACTCCCGCTGTGCAGGCAACTGCTACATCGAGGACGAATCCACCTATGGCACCTTCCACATCGGGTTCGGGCGCAACATCGCGCTGGGCGGTGTGCAGGATGCTTCCGGCCATTACGATCTGGTCACCCACGCTCCCTGCATCTATGTGGACAACCGCATGATCATGGATCACGGACAGCTCACCGTTCTGGAGCCGTCCATTTATATCTGAGAATCGAGGCTTTTTACTATGAAGATTCTGCTCACTGGTTTCGACCCCTTTGGCGGCGAGACCGTCAACCCCGCTTTTGAGGCGGTAAAGCTGCTGCCCGACACCATCGCCGGTGCCGAGATCGTCAAGAAGGAAGTGCCCACCGAGTTCATTCGTGCCGGTGAGGTGCTGGAAGCTGCCATTCAGGCAAACCAGCCCGATGTGGTCATCTGCATCGGTCAGGCCGGCGGCCGCTCCGCCATCACCCCGGAAAAGGTGGCCATCAACCTGATGGACGGCCGCATTGCCGACAACGCCGGTTATCAGCCCATCGACGTGACCATCCAGGAGGACGGCGAGACCGCCTACTTCACTTCTCTGCCCGTGAAGGCCATGGTGCAGAACATCAAGGACGCAGGCATCCCCTCCGCCCTGTCCTACACTGCAGGCTCCTATGTGTGCAACTACCTGATGTACACCCTGCTGTACCTCATCGACAGGAAGTACCCCAACATCCGGGGCGGCTTCATCCATGTGCCTTACGCCATGGAGCAGGTGGTCAACAAGCCCCTGGGCACCCCCAGCATGGACCTGCACCAGATCGCCCGCGGCCTGGAGAAGGCCGTGGAGGCCGTTGTGAAGAACGACGCCGACCTGGCTGTGGACATGGGCACCACCCACTGAGCATCCCCGCAGAGCCCTTCAAGGCACCCGCTGTGCATCCGCATGGCGGGTGCTTTTTTGTAATGTTTCTCATGCAGAGTGCAATCGCGTGGGGCAGGCCCGATGGCTTTTGCAAGCGGCATCGCCGCCGGGGTCGCTCCGCTGGGCCAGAGGGTGAGAGGGGTGTTTCGACTCCCCCCTCTCTCCCTCTGGACACCCCTCTCCCCTGGACGGGTTGTGGCTCCCAGCGTATGCTACGGCCCTTGAGTGGGCCTTGCATCCTGCTGGCCACGGCCCCAACAACTCCTCCCTGTTTCTGCCGCAGGCAGCGGTCGTCGTCGTTGCAAGAAAGGGGCTGCTCGCCCCTTTCAGACCCCAAAGAAGTAGGCTCCACCCGAAAATACTGAAGATTCACGCCTGTTCGGCGTGAAGATCTTTTCACCGTATTTTCGGCTTCCACCGATTGGAACGCCCCTCAGTCGCTGCGCGCCAGCTCCCCGGTGAGGAGCGTTGCCGTAAAAGGCATTTGATTTGCTGCGCTTTGGCCGCAGGCCAACAGCAGCCGACGCCACTTCCCGGAACGCCCTCTCCCGTGAAAAAGCAAATCCGGCGGGGCCGCAGCCCTGCCGGATTTGCAAAATCTAAAATAATTCTTCTGCTATTTATGCCCAGAGCAATGCGGAGGGCATTCTAAATCGTTTGCCTTCCAGAGAACAGGCCACTTTCCTTAACGCCCATCCGTGAAAAAACAATCCCGGAAAATCCGCAGATTTTCCGGGATTGCATATCTTTAAAAATAATTTTCCGCTGATATTGCCAGAGCAAAGCGGAGGCAATTCCAAATCGTCCTGCTTACTCCGTGATCCGCCCTGCCGCGCTGGTCTCCAAGACCGGGTAACCGGTGCGGGTGCAGCGCACGGCGCAGCGGGCGCGGCCGCCGGTGGTGCAGGTGAACAGGGTCAGGTCCCAGGCGTCCTCGTCGCTGGCCGTGATCATCTTATCGATGTCGGTGGGCTGGATGGTCTCCACGTTGGACACCTCATAGCTCCAGCGCTGGCCGTCCATGTCGGTAAAGTACACCTCGCTGCCCAGGGCCAGCCACTTGATGGGGCTGAAATGCTTGGCGTAGTTGTGGGCGCAGACCACCATGTTGTCGGCGTAGGTGGAGCCGGAGTAGCGGCCCGGGGCCACCTTGAGGCCCGCATAGCTCCACTCGCTCATCACGGGCAGTTCCAGCCCGATGGACGGGATGGACAGGTAGCCGATGTAGCCCCAGCCGTCGATGTCGGTGACGGTCATCTCCTGCTCCGGATCCAGCTCCGGCTGGATCTCTTCTTCGGTGTTGTCCTCAATGGTCTCGGTCAGGGTCTCTTCCAGCTTGCCCAGGGCGTCCTGCGAAGCCTTGTCGGCGCGGTTGGCGTCCCACTGGTTATAGCCCAGCAGAGCCAGCGCGCCCAGAATGAGCAGGATGCCCACGATCATGCAGGCGCGGCCGATCTTCTGCTTTGTGTTCATGCCAGCGTCTCCTTCCGGTCCAGCACCCAGCCGACGGCAAACAGCAGCACGCCGCTGCAGGCCATGAACGGGATGGGCCAGTTCAGCTGGCCGCTCTGGGGCAGTGCATTGCCGTCCGGGCGGCCCGGCGCCACCGGGTTGTCCGGGTTGCCGGGGGCCACGGGGTTGTCCGGGTTGCCGGGGTTCACCGGGTTATCCGGCGTACCGGGCGACACCGGGCGGTTGGGGTCGTTGGGGTCCACCGGCATGTCCGGGTTGTCCGGCTCATCCGGGGTGCCGGGCTGGGTGGGCTTGTCCGGTTCCGAAGGCTTGCTGGGAGTTTCCGGTTCGGGCGGGGTCACCTCCTGCGTGGGCGCGCCCACCTTGGGGGTGGCGTCCACGGTGTAGCGCCAGCCGCTTTCGTCCGCCATGGGCAGCGACACCAGGAAGGAATTGATGGCCTCGTAGCCCTTGGAGTTCTCGGTCTGCACCACGAGGTACAGGCCCAGCGGCAGCGCGTCAAAGGAGACGATGCCCTGCTCGCTGATCTTATGGGTGGTGCCGACGGCGCGGGCGGGCAGCTTGGCTTCCAGCCTGGAAGCCAGCGTGCTGTCCGTCAGGTCGCCCAGCGCGATGCCGCAGCCCGTAAAGTCGGCGGTGTACACAAAGTGCAGGTCGCCGTTGGTGCGGGCCACGTCCGCCACCTTGTACACGGTGAGTGCGCCGCCCCGCAGGGGGACGTCGTTCTGGTGGTCGTACAGGGTCACGTCCATGCTGCCGGTGCGGCTCAGGTCGATGTTGGCGCTGGCCGCGGGGGCTGCCAGCGCGGGCAGTGCACAGCACACGGCCATACACAGCGCCAGCAGAAGAGCGGCAAACCGGTTGTTTTTGTTTTGTTTCATGGCTGCTCACTCCTCCTCGTTCTGTTTCCGTTTGCGGACCAGCAGCAGGGCTGCTGCAGCGGCCAGTGCGCCGCCCAGCACCCCGAAGGGTGCCGTGCCCATGCCGCCGGTGGACGGCAGCTCGTAGCCGGTGTAAACGTAGTTCTGCACCGTGATATTGCCGGTCTGCACGCCGTTGTTGTCAATGTACACGTTCCAGTTGCCGGTGGTCACTTCCTCCACCAGGTAGTGGTACGCCTTGCCGCTGACAGGGTCTTTCAGGGGCAGATCGTTCCCGGACCAGGTCTTAGTCCAGTTGTTGTCTGCGGTCAGGTCGGCTTCGGCAAACAACGTTCTGTCCTTGTCATTGTCGGTGTACTGCCAGACCTTGATGTGGATGCTGTTCACCGCCGGTTCCACCGGCTGTTTGGTATCCTGGTCCAGCCAGAGCTTGCTGACGGTCAGGTTGCTGTACACGTTGCTGTACTCAGCAGTGGTGGTGCCGGCGTCGCTGCCCACCTGCACATTGCGGTTCAGGTCCACCGTCTCGGTGCCCACGGTCAGGGTGGTGCCGGGTGCGCCCGTAGCCGCCGCAAAGGCTGCCTGCTCGTTCTCCGCGCTGGCGTTCTTGCGGAACAGCAGGTAGTGCGGGGTGGCATCCAGCTGATAGTCCGTGGGTGCTTTGGTCTCCACGAGCTTATACAGCACGTCCGGTTTCAGGCAGCTTGCAGTCTCACTATCCAGCACAGCCAGACTGGCCTGACCGTTTTCGTCCGTGGTCAGGGTGCCAGTGCCGTTGCCTGCCCACTTCGTCCACCCTTCAATCGCTTTGTCGTACTGGTAAATGGTGAACTCCGCGCCCTTCAGCGACACGCCGGAGTAGCTGTCCTTCTTGCGCAGCACGAACTGTGCGGTGGTGGCCGTTGCATCCGCCTTGACCTGGTAGGTAATGCCGCTGTCGCTGGATTTGCTGCCGTTGCTCAGGGTCACGGTGTTGCTCACCTGGTAGTTGGCGGCAGCACTGCCATCCTTCACATTGCAGTCATACACAAGGATCAGGGCCGCCATATTGGGGATCTCCATATGGAGCCAGCCGTTCTTGTCCGCTTCCAGGATGCGGTACATGTTGCGCGGCACCTCTTCGCCGGTGGTCACGCCGACTGTTTCGTCGTAATTGTAATAATACAACTTGACCGAGTTGACATCGCCGGTGGCGATGGCACCATTGGTGGTGCTGATGTTATCCCACAGCTCGATCTTCTCCGCTTTGGTCTGCCCGGCCGACAGATCCTCGTGGGCCGGGTTGATGACCACCTGATAGTGCAGCTTCCGGTCGTTGCCGGAGTCCTGCCAGCCGGTCTTTTTCACCTGCTCCACCTTGCGGGTGACGGTGGTGGTGGTGGTCTCGGTCAGCTCGCCCCAAGTGGCGGTGTTGGTGTAGATCAGCTTGCCCACCGAGGGGTTCTTCCAGCTGGGATCGTCGCTCACGCTCACTTTGTACTGGATGCGGATGCGGTGTTCCTCCTGCCCCGACTGGTTGTAGTTGCTGATTTTAATGGTGAGCCGCCGGGTAGTTTCGTCATACTCTGCCGTCGCCCAGTCTACTTTTTTATCCTTGATCTTTACAAAGTCGCCCTCATCCAGCGCGATCTTGACATTATCCACCTTGAAGCCGACGTTTTCCGGCAGGGTGTCAGTAACCGTGATTTCGTCCCTATCGTCGGCGGAGGTCTGCAGCACCAGCTGGTAGTGGAGGTTGTTGCCGCTGAGGTCGCTCAGCTCGAAGCTGTTGCTGCCGGTCAGATAACCGGTCTCGTCGCCGCTGCTCTTTGCGGCCACGCCCTTTTCAAACTGCTTGTAGCTGCGGTAGGTATCGGTGTCCGAGGCATCGCCGCTCACGCCGTCGATATGGATGGTGTTCTTATAGGTCCACACCTCACCGGTGGGCACGTCGTCGCGCTCCTCGTGGGTGGGGATGCCGGTCACCGAGATGCTGCGCACAGGGTTCTGGTCGTCCGCGGCTTTCACATGGATGCTGAAGCTGCGCACACGGGTGCGCGAGTCACCTGCGTTTACCTGTTTTGTGCCGTCTCTGTCGGCGTAGTAGGTCATCTCGATGGTGTTGCCCTTCGCGAAGGCCTGCTCATAGGTCAGCTTCGTGTTGTCGTGCATGGTCAGGGTCAGATTGGCCTTGATGGCGTCATCCAGCTCTTTTGCAATGGCATAGTGGGTGTCCTCTTTTGTCTCGCCTTGGTCGTTCTCAGCGTCGGCCAGCACATCCCACAGGGTAAACTCCGCTTCACCGGCCTTGTTGGTGGCCGAGAGGTTCCAGGTGGGCGTCTCGCCCCTGGTGGCAATGGATTTGCTCAGGCTCCAATCGCCCTTCCCGATGTTCACAGTGTCCGAGGCCTCAAAGGTATGGTTGCTCTTGGTCAGGATCTGTGCCTTGTTGGTCACCGAGCCGCCGCCGATGGGGGTGGTGGTCTCAAAGGTGATCTTCAGCTCTGTTTGCCCATACTCCGCCGGGATGGTATAGCCGTTTTGCAGAAAATTCTCTGCCGATATCGTATCGTTGCCTACCTTTACATCCCCTACGATTTTCACACCGTCTGGCAAGTCATCTGTGATCTTGCAGCCCTGCAGGAGATAGGACCCCAGGAAAGAATGGGGTACCTTTACAGTGATCGTCCACTGGATGCGGCCTGTTTTGGGGTCGTACTCGCCTTTCTTCTCAATGCGAGAGGTTTTACATGTGTACCATGCGTCAGCCGCATCTTTTACATTGCGCCCTGCCTCGGCTTTCGCCGTGTTGTTGATGATAGCGACGCCGTTGGGCATCTTGTCAAAGTCCGCATAGTCCCGCTGAACGTCGTAGTTCCAGATGTACTTCTCTCCGGCCTCCAATGCAGGCAGCGGAGCAAGGACCACCTGGGGGTTGCCGTTGCCGTCGGTTTTCAGTTCATGCGCAGGGACGTCAATCTCCGTTTTTGTGCCCGAAGCATCCACCTTGTAAAGTTTAAAGGAGTCTACCAGATATTTGCCGCCCTTCAGGTAGTCGCTACGGTTTTCGCCATTCCTATTCGTGTTCAGGGTATCCGTAAGGATCACCGGGTCTTTGGTGCCGTTGGTGGTCTCCACCGTCACCTTGTAATTATTTACAAAGGTGCCGTCCTTACGGTTCGTAATCAGCGGAGACCCACTCCCTTTGCTGATCTTTATATCTGCCGTTTTCTTCTTGATGGTCAGGATGCAGTCGTCCTTGAATTTGATCTCCTTCTCGTCCTCAAAGTTGTCGGCGCTCGCCGTAACGGCGGCCTTGAAGGTACCGGTGAATGGCAGGCCGCCCTTCTCGTCGGTGCCGATGAACTTTTCGTCCGTAAAGGTCAGGGTCACAGTGCCGTCGGTGTCAACGGTGAAGCTGCCCACGACCTTTGCATTGTCGGCCTCGTCCTTGTCGGACTCATCCACGATGTTGCCCGTCACCACATCCGGCATGGGCAGGCCTTTGGGCAGCTGGTAGGTCAGGGTATTGTGGGTGGGCGTCAGCACACCGGCATTCACGGTATACTTCAGGTTCACGCGGACGCGGGTGCCGCTGTCCACGGTCACGCTGCCCGCGCCGATAGACGTCCATGTTTTTCCGTCGGTCGTCTTTTCATAATTGACATCCGTGATCCAGGTCTTCAGATCATGGTCGTCCCCGGCAGCCAGCAGGGCGATGCCGTAGGGGTCGGCGTCACCCACCCAGTCCACCGTGGCACCAAAGCCCTCCTCATCTTCCAGCAGCGCATAGCTGCCGTCCAGCTTCTCCTGGGAGCCTGCCGGGTCCTCCGGGGCCACAGCGGTGGTCTCGGCGGCATAGGCACCGGTCACCGAGATGACACTGGTCACGTCGGACATGGCAGCGGGCACCTCGGCCACCTTGCCGTCCACGTTGCCGGAGATCACGGTCAGGGTCCCGGCGTCGGGGTCCACGGCGGACACGACGCCCACCGTCTCGGTGGTCACGGTGCGGGTGTCCACCTGCGGCTCGGAAGCCGTGAGCTGGGCGGCGGTGTCGGGGTCCTCGTCCAGGTCCAGCAGGGCGATGCCATAGGAGCTCTCGTCCACGGCCACCTGCTCGGTGGTGAGGGTGTTGTAGATGACGATATCGCCGGGCCTTGCGGTGGAGCCGTCGGCGTCGGTGAGCCACTGGGAGCCGCGCAGGTCACTGTGCAGGGCCATCACGCCCGCACGCTGGGGCACCACCGTCTGGGGCACACCCGCAAAGTGCAGGCAGTAGGACAGGAACATCACGTCCCAGGCACCGTAGGGGTTGCCGTACCAGGCACCATAGCGGGAGTAGCCGCGCAGCACCTGCTGGTCCTCCACATCCAGCTTGAAGTTCTTGTCGCTCTGCTGGTAGTCCAGCTGGGACTTTGCCACGGTGAGCAGGTCCTCGGCCCAGTTGCCGTTCAGGGCCACGTTGGCCGCGGCCTGCCATTCCTCGGCAGTCTCCACGTCGGCCTGGGTATCGGCCAGGCACTCCACGGTGTGGTGGTGCTCCGGGATGGTGCACACCAGCTCCTCGGTGTAGCAGGCGTCGGTGTGGTGATGCAGCACCGGCTCGTCCGGGGTGGTCTCGGCCGGCTCAGTGGGCAGGTCCACCACGGGGCGGCTGGCAGGCATTTCCTGATAGGCGGGGTTGGGCTCCTCCACCAGTTCGCCTTCGTCCAGGCCGCACACCAGCTCATACTCGGTGGTGTAGCAGCTGTCGTCGTGGATATGCTCGAACTCGCCGCAGATGAGCGCACCGTACTCGTCAAAGCAGTCGTCGGTGTGCTCGTGCTCTTCCTGATAGCAGGTCAGCACCCGGTGCTCCTCGTAGCAGGCATCGGTGTGCTCATGGGGCACCCAGATGGTCTCCGGCTCGGTCTGCACCGGCTCTTCCGGCTCTTCCGGCTCGGCCGCGCTGTAGGCGGACACCGGATCGGCGCTGCTGTCCGAAGAGGTGACGGGTGTTTCCGGCTCGCCCTCCTCGTAACCGCAGGTGAGCACTTTTTCGTAGCAGGCCGCCGTGTGCTGGTGCTCCTCGTAGCCGCAGTGGTAGTCGGCAGTCATGGAGATGCCCACCCCATGGAGCTGCCAGTTGACGAACAGGGTGGTGAGCAGGGCCAGCACCAGCATCAGGGCCACATAGCGCCGGGCCTGTACATGCTGCCTGCGGAACCGCTCGATCAACCCGTTGATGATATCCTTCATAGTAAACACGTCCTCTTGGTTCGCTCTGTGCCCTGGCAGCCGCACACCGCTGCAGGCCCACAGAAGGGTCCGTTTATCATTTGTGCAACAAAAGCGTCACAAAATTTGTTCGATACATTGTCATTATACCATTTTAAGGCGTTCATTTCAACTCAGGGGGGCGTGCCTTTCCGGCAAAAGAATGCACACGATGCGCACCATGCAAGGGGTCAGGGGCAGCCACAGCACCGTGCAGCCCAGATTGAACAGGGTGTGGGCGTTGGCGATCTGCCGGGCCAGCACGGCGCTCTCCGGCCCGTGGGGCGAGACCAGCCGCACCAGCGCGGTGAACTGGGGCAGCAGCAGCCAGCACACCGCCGCCCCGGACAGGTTGAACAGGGTGTGGGCCGCCGCCAGACGCTTGGCGTCCCGGCTCTGCCCCACCGATGCCAGCACTGCCGTGACGGTGGTGCCGATGTTGTCCCCCAACAGCACCGGGATGGCTCCCGCAAGGCCCAGCAGGCACCCGCCATCCGGCCCGGGGCGGGCGGCCGCCTGCTGCAGCACCGCAATGGTGGCGGAGCTGCTCTGCACGGCAAGGGTCATGCCCAGCCCTGCCAGCAGGCCCAGGCCGGGGCGGTGCCGCACCTGGGCCATCCACTGCCGGAACACCGGCCCTGCTGCCAACGGCTCCATGGCCTCGGCCATGACCGCGATGCCCTCAAACAGCAGGCCGAACGCAAACAGCGCCTGCCCGGCTGCGTGCAGACGCCCGCGCCCCGCGAACCAGAGCAGCAGCCCCGCCACCAGCAGCAGGTACCGGGCATCCTCCAGCCGGAAGGCCAGCAATTGCGCGGTGACCGTGGTGCCGATGTTGGCTCCGAACACCACCGGCACGGCCCGCTGCAGGGTCAGCAGCCCGGCCCCCACAAGGCCCAGCACCAGCACCGTGACCGCCGAGCTGCTCTGCACCACCGCCGTGACCGCCGCCCCCGTGAGCACCCCGGCCAGCGGGTGGGCCGTGAGCCGGGCAAGGGCCTGCCGCAGGGTGTCCCCCGCCGCCTGCTGCAAAGCGTCCGTGAGGGTGTCCATGCTATATAAGAAAAGTGCCGCCCCGCCGAACAATTGCAGGATCATCCACAAACGCTGTTCCATGCCCGATGCCCCCTTTGCTTTATGTGTATGCGGGACACAAACGTTTGTGAACTTTTGTAAAACAATCCCTGCAGGGGGTTGCAATCCGGCCTGCAAAAGCCTATTATTATCAAGCGTTAACAGTTAACAGCTGTTAAGCAATTTTTGAGAGGAGGGATCGCGTGTCTGAGGAATCCACGTTGAGTTTCCGTGGGCTTTGCCGCTACATCCACCGGCTGAGCAAAGCATCCAAGGCCGGCATGAAGGCCGCTCTGGCCGACTGCCCCAAGTGCCACTTCCCCATGCTGGAAGGGCTGCTGGGCTGCATTCGGCTCCATGGACAGGACGGTGCCGTTTATATCTCCGACCTTGTTCAGGAGCTTCATCAACCGCTTCCTGCCATTTCCCGCACGGTGCGGCAGATGGAGCAGGACGGCCTTGTGGAACGCTTTGCCGACCCTGCCGACCGCCGCAAGACGCTGGTGCGTTTCACGCCCAAGGGATACGAGGCCTGCCGACAGTGCGAGGCTGCTCTTGGGGACTACTTTTCCAGTGTCATGGCCCGGCTGGAGCCGGAACAGCTGGCCCAGATGGAAGCGCTGCGCGGCGCGCTGATGGAAGCCATTCTTGCGGAAAACGCTGCGCGTACCACCAAACCGAAGGGAGAACCAAACCATGACAAAGATCTTTAAGCAGCTGACCCGTCACTGGGCCGTCTGCCTCGTGGTGTTCGCACTGCTGTTCGTGCAGGCGTACTGCGATCTGTCGCTGCCGGACTACACCAGCAAGATCGTGGACACCGGCATCCAGCAGGGCGGCATCGAAAGCCCCCTGCCCGACACAGTGCGGCAGAGCACGCTGGATGCCCTCTCGCTGCTGATGCGCGAGGAGGACGCCGCTGCCTTCCAGAACGCCTACACCGCCGACGGCGATGTGCTGCGCCTGCGCACCGACCTGACCGCCGACGAGCGCACTGCGCTGGAAGATGCTGTGACCACGCCGGATATCGTGCTGTATCTGGCGGCCGTCCAGGCAGCCAACACCCCCGCCGGGCAGACCGGCATGGGCATGACCGGCCTTGCGGACCTGCAGGCCTCCGGTGCCGACCGCAATCCCGACACGGAAACCGAGACTGCGGCCCCCACGGCGGAGGATCTGGACACCGTGTGCGGCCAGTTTGCCGCCATGAGCCAGATGCCCGGCTTCAGCCGCGACGCCGTGCAGCAGCAGCTGACCGGTGCCATCGGCCAGCTGGACGACACCGTGGTGGAGAACCTGAAGAGCCAGGCTCTGCTGCTGGTGGGGCTGGAATACGAGGCCCAGGGCATTGCCCACGATATGCAGATGCACTATTTATATAAGGTAGGCGGCCAGATGCTGGCCCTGACCCTGCTGATGGTGGCCGTGTCCATCGCGGTGGGCTTCCTGGCCTCCCGGGTGTCCGCCGCCATCGGCCGCGACCTGCGCCGCGAGACCTTCTCCAGCGTCATCCACTTCTCCCATGCGGAGATCGAGAACTTCTCCACCGCATCCCTCATCACCCGCACCACCAACGACATCCAGCAGGTGCAGTTCGTCTGCGTCATGCTGCTGCGCATGGTGGCCTATGCGCCCATTCTGGGCATCGGCGGTGTGCTGCACGTCATCGGCAGCTCTTCGGGCCTGTCCTGGATCGTGGTGCTGGACGTGGCTTTGCTGCTGCTGCTCATCCTCTTCCTGATGAGCGTGGCCATGCCCAAGTTCA
>JABLTQ010072313.1_pt1 | contig 16103 bp, 13 predicted proteins | sample 7160101 | NCBI WGS metagenome assembly JABLTQ01 (sample SAMN14651228, study PRJNA627086) | human gut metagenome | isolation source: feces | host: Homo sapiens
ATCGCAGCAGCAAAAGCGGCTCATATCCATAATTTCATCATGCAGCAGCCTGGCGGTTATCAGATGGTACTTGACGAGGAGACCAGCAATGTTTCCCAGGGCCAGAAGCAGCTTCTTACTATCGCGAGGGCCATCCTGGCAGATAACAAGATCCTGATCCTTGATGAGGCCACATCTTCCGTTGATACAAGAACAGAAATGCAGATCCAGAAGGCTATGGATAACCTGATGAAGGGCAGAACAAGTTTTGTTATCGCCCACAGATTGTCTACTATTAAGGATGCAGATCTGATCCTGGTAATGAAGGATGGAGATATCATTGAGCAGGGAAATCATGAAGAGCTCCTGGCACGTAAGGGATTTTATGCGGATCTGTATAACAGTCAGTTTGAACAAAAACAGGCATAATCCTGTTTTTGTTCATGAGGAAGTAGCGAAGCGGATTCCGAATGTCTGCTTTGCTGAAAGAGGCTCAGGCATAAGATAACCTGAGTATTGGGCAGGATTACAGCACCGGAAATGTACTTCCATCCGAAAAACGGATCGGCTACGTTTCCGGTGCTTTTTTTGTGGATTTTTTTCAAGTTAATGTGGTGAATAAATATTGTATGATTCATATAAAAATGATAGGAATAATAATATAAATTATATGAAAATAGCACAAAAATCGTAAGAAAGTACAGTCTGTTCGGAAGAATAAAGAGGAATTCCATGATTCATACAGTATAATAGGATATATCGAGTGTGCGGAAAAACTACAAACTATATAATGCGGAAAATGCGGAATGTTAAAGAGAAGAGAGGTATTTTTATTATGAAACAGAAAGCAATGGATATGAAACTTGTAGTAAAACCGTTGGTTGGATGTCTGACACATACACATTTCTGGGAGGGACCATGTCGTGCCGGACATAAAGAGGATATGACTGTTGAAGCTGAGACAAAAGCAGCTGATGAGGCATTCAAAAATTCAGTTAAGGGATTAAAAGGGGTTATTGATGAGGTAGAATTCACGGAGCCTGTGGATGTCCGCTATAATGAGTCTTTTGTTGTAGATAAAGACCTTTTTGCAAAAATCGGAGAGGATGTTGATGAGATCGATTGCTTCCTCTGCATGGGATGGAGAATTCCTAAGCTTGAGCGTTTCGGAAAGCCGGTCGTTATCTGGCAGAACGGAAACGAAGGAATTGATTTTGCAGCATACTGCCGTTCCATCGGAGTAGAGGCATATGTATGTATGGATCTTCAGGATGTGAATGAGATCATGCATATTCTCTGGGTAAGAAAAGCAGTTCGCAATACAAGGGCGCTTGTACTGACAGCAGGATCTCAGCCTACATTCGGAATCCAGAGTCTGATCCGTGATCCGGAGATCCTGCGTCAGCGTTACGGAGTTGAAGTGGTGAAGCTTCCATTTACATCCATCTTCAAATATATGGATGAGATCACAGATGAGGAAGCAAAACCGATTGCAGATAAGATCATTGCAGGATCTACCGACACACAGGTAAACACAGACTGGTTTATCAATGACGTGAAATATTATCTGGCTGCCAAAAAGATGATGGATATTTATGACTGCAACGCTTTCTCAACAGCATGTCATGAGCTCTGTACAACAGAAATCCCGCAGAACCGTAAATTCACACCATGTATGTGCCATTCCATCATGAAAGACGAGGGAATTCCAAGCGGATGTGAGGAAGATCTTAATGCACTGATGGCCATGCTGATCATGCAGTATGCCGGAAAACGTCCGGCATTCATGGGTAACCCGAACCACGAGACAGACGAGCTTCTCCGCATCCACCATGCAGTACCGGCTCTTCAGATGAACGGTTATGGAACAAAACCGCTGGCATACAAACTCTGGGCATTCACAGGCCAGGGATTCGGTGGAAAACTGCAGGTTGACTTCACAGAGAACGATGATGATTATATCACACTTGGACGTTTCAATCCGGCAGGCGATACCATGTGCATCAAGAAAGGCAAGGTTATCCGTTCTGAATATGCAGATACATACTGCAGTCCGTTCTACTACATCCAGATGGACGATGCAAGAGAATTCATGCACAATCTTGCAGGATTCGGACATCATCAGGTGCTGATCTTCGGTGATTACACAAAGATGATTAAGAAGATTGCAAAAATTATGAACTTCAATATTCTGGAAGGATGATTGGATGATATATCTGAACAACGGGGCAACTTCCTGGCCGAAGCCCCCTGCTGTTTCGGAAGCTGTGCAGGCGTGTCTTAGCGGCACGCCTGCTTCGCAGTTCCGGGGCGGCAGCTCGATCATGAAAAAAGATGTGGAAGTACTTTGCCGGGAAAAACTGGGACAGCTCCTTGGAATCAGGGAAACAGAGAGAATATTTTTTACATCAGGGGCAACAGAAAGCATGAATACAGTCCTTGGGGGGCTGGACTACGGTGAAAAAGGCAGTAGCATCCTGGTAACGCAGACAGAGCATAACAGTGTGCTACGTCCGGTATATAATCTGGAACAGCTGAGAGAACATCCGGTGTTGGTAGTAAAGTGTACGATAAACGGGACAGTGACGGAAGAAGCCCTGGAAACAGCAGTACGACCGGACAGCCGTGTGCTGATCGTGAACCACTGTTCCAACGTGACAGGCTGTGTGCAGGATATGGAGATGATCCGGGAATTTGCAAAGAGACATGGGCTGCTCCTGATCGTGGATGTGTCGCAGAGTGCTGGCTGTATCCCTGTTGATGCAGATAAATGGGAAGCAGATGCGCTTATTTTTACAGGCCACAAAAGTCTGATGGGAATTCAGGGAACCGGCGGATTTTATGTCAGGAGCGGAATTGAGCTGAAGCCTCTGAAATATGGGGGAACCGGAAGAAACAGCGCACAGCTTACCTACGAGAACAAAGATTATGAGTATGAGGTAGGAACTCAGAACATGCCGGGAATCACAGGACTTCTGGCTGGGGCGGAGTTTATTGAGCAGACAGGATTTGCGGCAATTATGGAAAAAGAAGCTCGTCTGATGGAAATGCTTTATTGTGGTCTGGAACAGATAGAGGGTGTAAGGAGCTACGGAAACCATGACGTATGCAGAGGACCTGTGATGAGCCTGAATTTTCAGGGACTGAAAGCTTCGGATGCCGCGTATATTCTGGAAAGCGGATATGGGATCATTGTCCGTTCAGGGCTTCACTGTTCGCCATTGATCCATAAGGCAATGGGAACAGAAGAGGGCGGAACTGTGAGAGTAAGTGTTTCGTGGTTTACGGAGGAGAAGGATATAAAGGAATTTTTAGGAGCTGCGAAGGAAATATCAGCATCTGTGGCACGGAATATTTAGCAGGCAAGTTACAGAGCAAATTTATACGGATGTATTACGAAGAACGATCACAGGAATCAGTCATATAGGGCAGACAGCAGATCCACGGGAAATCTGCCTGTAAAGGAAAGGGGAATACACGATTATGAAAATAATAGGAAAACAGCCTTCCAGGGAAAAATGTGCAGAATCCGGCTGGTTTGCCTGGGATTATCTTCTGGATGAACCGGTAGAGCGGGAATTCATTCTGAAGCTGAGACCATTGGGTGGATTCACATATCTTGATATGCTGAAACAGCCGTTTTTTAAGATTGACAGCGATTACTATATGATAAAAGGAATTCAGGGTAATGATTATTTCCGCATTGCTGTCCATGGGAAGCACGAAGATCAGCTGGAAGAGTTAGAACGAACTATCACAGATTGCATGGAAAAATAATATCTGCTATAATATTGTGAGCGTAAGAAGACACTGGAAAGGCTGCCGGTCCTGCCGGAAACAGCTGATGTGGTGACAGTGTCTGCGTTTACAGGAGGCAGAATTTGCGATTAGAGAGAGACAACATACCCCTTGACAAAGAATTTCCTTTTCAGATTTCAGAAGTGGAACTGACACCGGAGAACAGTCGGCCTGGAAGCTATCACTGGCACAGCTATTTCGAGATCACCTGTGTGTTGGGGGGCAAGGGAAATTATTTTGTAAACGGGCAGGAATATACAATGGAAGAAGATGATATTATCATCTTCAATAATGTGGAGCCTCATGGATGGAAGCTGATCGGTGGAGACATGAAGCTTCTTGTGATGATCTTTTCACCGGAATTCGTAGCCGAAAAGCTAAGTATTTTTGATACGGAATATCTGAAGCCGTTTGTTGAGAGAGGAAGTAATTTCAAGAACCGTATCGGCAGGGAAGAAGAGGTAAGCGGAGAGATCCGTTCCAGTATCTGGGAGATCTATCACGAATGGCAGCAGAAAAAAGAAGGCTATCCGCTGATGATCAAGGCGAATGTACTTCGTATCCTTACTATGCTGATACGGGCTTATCAGGATGAGAGCAAGTCCGGGGAAATGCTCCGTGAGAAGAAAAATGCAATGAAGCGTCTTGAGCAGGCTTTTAATTACATAGATGATCATTACTGTGAGAAGATCACTCTGGAAGAAGTTGCTTCTTCCGTATATATGAGTTCCAACTATTTTTCTTCTTATTTCCGTAAGGTGACAAATATCAGTTTCAGCGATTATGTCACAAGGATGAGGATCAACCATGCACGTGAGCTTCTTCGGGAAACAGATAAAAATGTTACGGAAATCGCCATGGAATGTGGATTTAACAATATTTCCAATTTTTACAGACTTTATAAAAAACATGTGGGGAAACCGCCGAAAGATGAGAAGCAGAAGAAACAGTAAAAATAGTTAAAATTCATGAGCAGATAAGTCATAGACGGAGATCAGGCTTCGATGTTAGGATAAAAGTAAGAAATTTTGTCCTGATATCGGAGCTTTTTTATTAGAAAGGCTCCAATATCAGGAACGGAATATTAATGTACGATTTATCGGACAGATAAGGAGAAGGGGAATTATGGTTAAAACAGATAGATATGTACAGTTTGAAGCAGGAAAGCTGACATACCGGGTGGTTCCGGTGACAGAGGAGATCATCCGCATGATCGTTTCCGGAAAAGAGATCAAAGAGGCACAGGACTCCCTGATCATTGAGAAAAAAGAATATCCTGAGGTTGATTTTTCAGCAGAGGAAAATGCAGGAAGTATCATTGTGAAAACTGTGAAAGTCTGTGCAGAGATCAACACTGTATCCGGTGATATCATCTGGAGGCATGCAGACGGAAGCAAGTGGCTTTCCCAGAAGAAACCGGAACTGACTGAAACAGATGTGATCCACTATAATACAGGCGATGAGGAGCCGATCATCAACCGTGTAAAGACAGTTGACGGTGAGAGAAATTTTATCCAGAATCTGAAAGCTGAGAAAGTAAGAACAGCATATCGTGGAAAACTGTTCTTCACATGGAAAGAGGATGAGGAAATCCATGGGCTTGGCCAGGCAGAAGAAGGTATTTACAATTACAGAGGTCACTGCCAGTACTTATATCAGCATAACATGCGTATCCCGATGCCGGTTTTGGTTTCCACAGAAGGATATGGAATTCTTGTTGACTGCTGTTCACTTATGACTTTTAATGATGATCTGAAAGATTCCTATCTGTTTCTGGATACTGTAGATCAGATCGATTATTATTTTATGGGCGGTCATACTATGGATGAGATCATCCATGATTACCGTTATCTTACAGGCAAGGCGCAGATGCTGCCGAAATGGGCTTATGGCTATGTACAGTCCAAAGAGCAGTATTACACGGCAAAAGAGCTTCTTGAGATCGTTCGCCATTACCGTGAGATCGGGGTTCCGCTTGACTGTGTGGTACAGGACTGGAATACCTGGGATCCTGGAAACTGGGGCGAGAAGATCCTGGATCAGAAGCGTTACGGAGATATGAAAGAATGTGCGGAGGAAATCCACAAACTGAATGCCCATACCATGGTTTCCGTATGGCCGAATATGAATGCAGGCGGCAAGAACCATACAGAGTTTTTTAAGACTGGTCATCTTCTTTATGATTATGCGACTTATGATGCTTTTAATGAAGAAGCGAGAGAAATGTACTGGAAACAGGCACAGGAAGGACTTTTTGACCAGGGCTTTGATTCCTGGTGGTGCGATTCCACAGAACCGTTTTCTGGTCCTGACTGGGGTGGTGCAGTAAAGAGAGAGCCATGGGAAAGATATGAGCTTGTCGGCGGTGAGCACAAGAAATATCTGGATCCTGCTGTTGCCAATGCTTTTGCACTGATGCATGCAAAGGGAATTTATGAGAATCAGAGAAAAACTACAGAAGAGAAACGAGTTCTTAACCTGACACGTTCCGGCTATGCTTCCGGCCAGAAATATTCTGCAATGCTGTGGTCAGGCGACACCTGTGCATCCTGGGATAATCTTAAGACACAGATCGTGGAAGGGCTGAATATGGGACTCAGCGGATATCCATACTGGACACTGGATATCGGTGCTTTCTTTACAGTTGCTGATAAGTGGCAGAACCGTGGATGCGGCTGCAACACAGATCCGGAGCCGAAATGGTTCTGGCAGGGCAAATATAACGAAGGTGTGAAGGATAAAGGATACTGTGAGTTGTATACAAGATGGCTGGAGATGGGAACCTTCCTTCCGATGTTCCGTTCCCATGGAACTGATACACCAAGAGAAATCTGGAACTTTGGTGAAAAAGGAACCATGTTCTATGATGCCATCGAGAAGTTTATCAAGCTCCGTTATCATCTGATGCCGTATATTTATTCCCTGGCAGGTGCTGTACATTTTAATGATTATACGATTATGAGAAGCCTTCTCTTTGACTTCCCGGAGGATAAAGAAGCACGCAAGGTTGAGAATGAGTTTATGTTCGGACCGTCCCTTCTGATCTGTGCTGTTACAGAGCCGATGTATTACGGACCGGAGAGTACTGAGCTCCATAGAGAGAAAACATGGAAATGTTATCTACCGGCAGGTACGAAATGGTACGATTACTGGACAAACAAGGAGTATGAAGGCGGCCAGTACGTAACCGTAGATGCTCCGATCGACCGGATGCCGATTTTTGTAAAAGCAGGAAGTATCCTTCCTGTTGCAGAGGGACTTGTATATGCTTCCCAGAAACCGGAGGAGCCGGTGAAACTTATGGTATATCCAGGTGAAGACTGCAAGTTCACTATTTATGAGGATGAGGGAAATAACTACAATTTTGAAAACGGTGCTTATGCAACAACAGAGCTTACCTGGGATGATAAAACAGGAACCCTGACTGTTGGCGGGCGTCAGGGAAGTTATCCGGGAATGGAAGAAGTTTCCTACGTGACTGAAGTTGTAAAATAAAATAAGCGATAATAAGGAAAGACTGTCTGAAAAGGTGCCTGGCATCTCTTTGGGCAGCCTTTTTTTACTCTATACATCGTGACGGCTTTCGGGTATAATTCTGTAATAAGGCATTTTTATGCCTGAGAAAAAACAACAGAAATGGGAGGATTTTACCATGATCATAACAACAACGCCATCTGTAGAGGGAAGAGCAATCCGTGAATATAAAGGAATCGCATTCGGAGAAGTGATCACAGGAGTAAATTTCATGAAAGATCTTGGAGCAGGTCTTCGGAATTTCTTTGGCGGCAGAAGCGCCGGTTATGAGGAAGAACTTCAGAAAGCCAGAAAAGAAGCCCTGGCAGAGCTGGAGCAGCGTGCAGGTGCAATGGGAGCTAATGCAGTGATCGGTGTGGATATTGACTACGAAGTGCTTGGTGCAGATAATGGAATGCTGATGGTAACAGCAAGCGGAACTGCTGTAGTGGTGGATTAAGGCTTATGGCAGCGGTAAAAAACGGACGTGAATACCTTTCACATGTGACAGAGACATTGAAGCACAGGATCGCACAGCTGGATGAATCCATAGAGGTCGGGCAGAAAGAAATCGAAGGTATGCATGAGTACTACTGGGAAAACTATACAGAGATGGACCAGTACGGATATGAGAATTTTGATAACCAGCAGGCACTTCTCCATGAGATCAATGCCAGCAATGAGAAAATCGAACTGCGTCGGAGATTCAGGAAGATGATGGATTCACCGTTTTTCGGAAGGGTGGATTTCTGCTATGAAGGAGAAGATGAGCCGGAGATATTTTATATCGGAATTGCGAACCTGGCTGAGGAGAACGGCGGACTTCCGCTGATCTATGACTGGAGAGCGCCTGTGTCCGGACTGTTCTATGATTTTGACAAGGGACCGGCTTCCTACCAGGCTCCGCTTGGCGAGATCCACGGGGATATTGCTGCCAAGTGGCAGTACAAGATCCGCGGTGGAAAAATGATCTATGAGTTTGAGAGTGATGTGAAGATCGACGATGAGATCCTGAAGGCAGAGCTTGGAAGCAACGGTGATGTACAGCTGAAGAATATTATCCGCACGATCCAGAAGGAGCAGAATGCGATCATCCGAAACACTTCGGATCGTATCATGGTGATCCAGGGAGCAGCAGGAAGCGGAAAGACTTCCATTGCCCTGCACAGGATCGCTTATCTCCTGTATCATGACAGGAAAAATCTGAAATCTTCTTCTGTGCTGGTGCTTTCACCGAATGGGGTGTTCTCGGACTATATTTCCCATATCCTGCCGGAGCTTGGCGAGGAGAATATTCGGGAGATGAGCTTTGACCTTTTTGCATACAAGAGACTGAAAAATGTTGTTTCTGACTGTGAAGACAGATATGATCTGATCGAGCGTCAGATTGCAGGATTATGCGATGAGAAGCTTCTGAAAGAGAAACTGTCACGGGATTTTCTGGATCGTATGGAAGGATATCTGGTGGAGCTTGAGGACAGCCTTATGAACTTCCGTGATGTGGAACACAGAGGCGTGGTTAAAAAAGAGCAGGAGATCATAGAGCTTTTTTACTTTAAATTCATGGATATCCCGCTGCTTTCCAGAATGGATGCAGTGGCAGAATATTTCATTGATGAGGTGGAGACTCTTAAGGGATTCGATCTTCCGGATGAGGAGAGGGAGGCTGTGAAGAGCCGTTTCTACAGGATGTATGAGACAAGAGATCTCTATGTGCTGTACAACCGTTTCCTGAGACAGGAAGGTTTTCCTTCTCTTCCACAGGTTCAGTATGAAAAAAGAAAGCTGCGCTATGAGGATGTGTATCCGGTTTTGTATCTGAAATATCGGCTGGAAACTCAGCAGGAGGATTCCGGTGTGCGCCATCTGATCGTGGATGAGATGCAGGATTATTCCATGATCCAGTATCTGATCATTCAGAGACTCTTTAAATGCAGGATGACTATTCTTGGGGACAGAGAACAGACTATGGACGGCGAGCAACAGGATGTGCTGACATTTCTGCCTAAGATCTTTGGAAAAGATATACGCAGGATCATGATGAATAAGAGCTACCGTAATACTGTTGAGATTGCGTCTTATGCTAATAAACTGGCGGGAATTACGGAAGTGGAGCTTTTTGAACGTCATGGAAAACCTGTTGTGGAAAAAGAATTTCCGGGGCTTGAGGAGGCACTGGAAAGCGTAGTGAGAGAGCTGCGGCTTGAAAAGCAGGCAGCTGAAGACATTATTTCTTATGAAACAGCAGCTGTGATCGCAAGAACTGCAGATGAAGCCAGAGAAGCTTACTACATTCTGAAGGAGAAGCTGGAAGCAGAAGGCTTTGATACCAAGGAACGTCTGTCCCTTCTTCACAGAGACAGCACAAACTTCCAAAAAGGCCTGACTGTCACAACATTCTACATGGCAAAGGGTCTGGAGTTTGATCAGGTATTTTCTGTATTTCCTGGGGAAGACCGAAGTCCGATCGTGGAGCGGGCGAGATATATTGCGGCGACGAGAGCTCTTCATGAATTGTATATGTATGAAGTTATGAAATAAAATATAAAAAGTCATTTCAGAAGCCGGATGCTTTGGGAACAGAGCATAACCGGACGTCGTGAAATGACTTTTTTGTTTATATATACCTGGAAAATTTATTAACTGATCTGCTGGATCTCTCCCTCATCTTTATATTCCAGAGGGCTTTTTCCTGTATGTTTCTTAAAAATCCTGCTGAAATATCCCTGATCGTGATAGCCGCACATTTCACCGATCTGTTTTACAGAAAGGGAAGGCTCATGGATCAGTAGCTTCTGTGCATGGCTCATTCGAAGATTGATCAGATATTTGGTAGGGGTGCAGTCATAGACCTGACAGAAGATTTTGGTCAGGTAGCTGGGACTGTAGTTCATGGTTCCTGCAATCAGGTTCAGGTTGATATCCTCTGCATAATTCTGTACCATGAAGTTCTTGAGAAGCTCTGCAATCTGTCCCGGTGACATGCAGGAAGCACCTGGGGCGAATACGGTTTCGTAGTCATCACGTTTGATCTGAAGTTCCTGTTTGATCTTAAGGAGAACATTTTGGAGTTCGTCCGGATCTACAGGCTTCAGAAGGTAATCAGAAACCTTCAGCGTGATGGCTTTTTTTGCGTATTCAAAATCAGAAAATCCGCTGGTGATCACAAATTTCGTAAAGGGAAACTGATCACGGATCCTGGTGAGCAGGGTGATCCCGTCCATGACGGGCATCCTGATATCCGTAAATACCACATCCGGGCTCGTCTGTTCCACCAGCGAGAGAGCCTGTGCACCTGTCTGGGCTGTGCCGATCACCTGAAAATCAGGATCTGCTTTTTCAATCTTATGTACCAGATTATTCAGAAGAAGTTCTTCATCTTCTGCCACAATAACAGTATAGTTCATAGTATTATTCCTCCGCATCTGTCTGAAAATACCGTCCAATAGAAACAATTCCGTGGCCGTCCGCCGTATTTCCATACCTGAAAATTATATCATCTTTGCAGAAGAGTTTCCAGCGGAGAAATACATTGACAGTGCCAAGACCGTTGATCTTCAAAGCAGGCATGCCGGGATTTCGAATGGCATTCATGATATCTGAATTTATTTTTTTCTTGGCTTTTTCAGTGAATCCCGGTCCGGTGTCTGTAACATCGATCTGCCAGCTGTTTTGGTTTATTGTACTGCTGATTGTGATAGTCCATGGCGGTTCGCAGTCAGAACCATATTTGATAGCGTTTTCCACAATAGGCTGGATGATCAGCTTCGGAACCGGCTGATCCAGAAGGGATTCATCCACATCAATGGAATAATTAAGACTGGACTGGTAGCGGACCTTCATGCAGTAGAGATATTTCTGGACATAATCGAGCTCTTCGCGGAGTGTTACAGTTGTTTCAGCAGTATTGGTAATATAACGCATGATCCTGGAAAGATTGCGGCACATTTTTTCCACGGTATCCGTATCTCCGTTTTCTGCAAGCACCATAATGCTGGAAAGAGAGTTGTAATAAAAATGGGGATTAATCTGACTCTGCAAAGCCATGCTGCGTGCTTTCATTTCCTGTTCCTTGGCTTCGTTAAGCTGCGTCATGGAATCTTTCAGGTTATCGCTCATCAGCTGGAATGCCTGATACAGTTCTTCCAGTTCATTGACGGAAACCGGATAGGAAGTGACTTTTTCCTGGCCGAGAGTGTCCAGTTCCATACGCTGGATAATGTGCTTCAGGTGTTTCACCGGTTTTACTACAGAGCGGGAAAGCCTGTAGGAAACGATTACTGCTGCGGCAAGAAAAGCAGCAACAACAGCCAGAAGGATCTTCAGCATTTTGTATACAGGGGCAAGGATCACAGATTCCGGCTGGATAGTCAGGTAAGTGTAGCCTGTATATGCGGAATTCAGTCTGGAGACGTATTCTTTCTGATCTGTGACGGGACTCTGTATGGTAAGGGTATCCTGGTCAGAATCAGTAAGTTTGTAATATTTTGAAATATCATTGGCATCGTCGGCTGTGATATCATAAGGATAGATAAGATCGCCGGACTCATTGAAAACATAGACACTGGCAGCGTTTCCGTGATTTTTTTTCTCATAGGAAATGATGCTCTTAAAGATGGATTTACATTGTTTGGCGGTTTCGATCACGCCGACACCACGGCCGTACTGGTTGGTGAAGGAGCGGTACAGGGAGATGAACCACTGGGGATAGCGGGCAGATTTGGAATAGACGTAAGTGCTGTAAGGAGCTGTCAGGACTTTTTTTCCGTTGGCTTCACGGGCTTTCTGGATCCATTCATTATGAGAGTCGTCGCTTTTTTTGACCATGGTGGAAAGGCCGGCCTGGAGCACATATCCGGAGAAATCATAAAGATTTACCTGATCAGCTTTCAATTCGGTGCCGCTTAAGGAGATAAAAAGATCGGACATGGCAGAAAGCATTTCATCGGAAATATTAAGGTCAAATTTCTGGTCGAGAACGGATTTCGACATGTTGCTGTAATTGATGTTTACAGATACAGTGTCAAGATTCTGGATTGCAGAGTCTACCTGGGACTGAAATGTGGAATTTAAGGTGCTCATGGCACTGATCTGGCTTTTCTTCAGCTGCCCGGATGCAAAAACATAAAAGAATATGGCAAAAGAAAAAAGGATCAGGCAGGCCATGCCAAGATAGGCGATAAAAAGTTTGGACTGCAGACTGCGTGTTTTCATATTGGTAAGCCCCCTGTGTGTGAAATGGTCGTGCAAAACATTGGCTAAAAGTATAGCACATTTGTAAAAAAAGTACAAACCGTAAAAATGTAATTCTGAAATAGTGCTTGAAAATGTCAATAGAAACTTGTGTATAGTTACGGAAAATATGAAAAAAGTATAATGAATTGTGAAAAAAGTACAAATACAGGGCAGGAATATCCATGGCATTTAAAATGATCAGATGATAAACTAATATCATCAAGAGGGAACGAAAAATCAGTTCAAAAAAAGGAGGAAACATTAATGAAAAGAAAGAGATTTCTGGCAGTAGCCTGTGCAGCAGCGATGATCGCTTCCATGACGACAGGACTTGCAGTGAACGTATCTGCAGCGGATGAGAAGAGCGATTTCGCAGGCGAGGAGCTCAGCATCCTGGTTTCAGCAGGATGGATGGACAATCGTTACGATGAGACAATTAAACGTTTTGAGGATACCTACGATGTTACCGTAGACCTTCAGACAATTCCGGCTGATCAGTATTCAGATCTTCTTCAGTCTAAACTTGCTACAGATTCCTGTGCAGATATCTTCTGGATCCAGTCCAACCCGTTTGCAATTGAATCTACCATCGTTGATCCTGAGAAATACTGCATCGACTTTACAGGAGCTTCCTGGGAGAATGTTATGCCGGAGACAAGAAAAGAGTCCTGCGTATACAATGACAAACTGTACGGACTTCAGATCTGGAACGCATCTCCGGAGTATGTAATGGTTTACAACAAGACACTGTTCGAAGAGAACGGCTGGGAAGTACCGACAACATATGATGAGCTGAAAGAACTCTGCGGTAAGATCCAGGATGCAGGAATCACACCTTGGTTCATGCCTGGTGCAGATGGATGGCAGCATCAGCTGGCATTTTTCCAGATCGGCGGCGTTTATGAAGAAGCAACACCTGGTCTTTATGATGAATTAAATGAAAACAAAGCAACATTTGCAGATAACGAGAAGATGCTTGAAGTTCTGAACGAGTTCAAAGAACTCTCTGATGCAGGATACTTCGGAGAAGACTGGATCGGAACAGACAGTACAAACATGTCCAACGAATTTGGTGACAGAAACTGTGCAATGGCACTTGCAAATTCCAGTTTCATCAAACAGATCCAGGAAGACACAGGCACATCTGATGAGTTTGGAATGTTCCTTGAGCCACTTGGCGACAATACCTGGTATCCAAGCAGCAACTCCGGCCCGACAATGTTTGGTTACAAGGGAACAGAGCATGAGGATCTTGTAAAAGAGTTCTTTAACTTCGTTACAACAACAGAGAGCCTTCAGGAAATTCTTGACAACTCTCCGGCATACACAAACCTTGATGTTAACGATGACAAGCTTGAGCAGCACTGGCTGCCGGAGGAGCAGGAGTTCCTTAAAACAGTTCCGGATGACAAGAAGTCTGTTGTAACACTTCAGACAGGTACAAAATATACAAATGATTACTGGACACAGTTTGGTCAGGATATGGTTGCATTCTGCCAGGGCGAGATGGAAGCAAACGATGTTCTTAAGAACATGGATACCAACCGTGCTGAGGCAGCAAAAACTGTAGGCGACGAGAACTGGAAATAAATAACAGAACTTAAAACTAGTTGACTTGAAGGCAGAGCCGGTATTTGCCGGCTCTGTTTTAACTTAAAACAGGAGGTGCTTTCTGTGAATAAGAAGAGAATCTATCCACAGTGGTTTCTGATACTGCCGTTGGCATTATATATCATTTTTTTCCTGCTTCCCAGTGTAATGGGTGTTGGTTACTCCTTTACAGACTGGAACTCCAGAAGTGTTCTTAATGGTACTCATTTTGTGGGACTGCAGAATTTTGCTGAGATTTTTACATCAGATAAGTCTTATCTGAGCGGTATTGGCAATACATTGAAGTTTACTATCATTTCCAACATCGTTAAGCTGATCCCGGCTCTTCTGATCGCGATTATGCTTCAGGAGGGACTTAAAGGCAAAGGGCTTTACAGAACATTGCTCTACCTGCCGTCTATTCTGCCTTTTGTAATCATTGGTCTTGTATTTAAATCCATCCTGAATTATAATAACGGACTTTTAAACACACTTCTTGATGCATTCCATCTTGGAATCTTCAAACAGAAATGGCTGTCTGATCTGGCTATTGTATGGAAATCCATCTATGGTGTAGATGCGTGGAGAGGCATTGGTTATGTCATGACTATCTTCCTTGCAGGTCTGAATACGATTCCGAAATCTTATTATGAGGCTGCGCAGATCGATGGTGCAAACTTCTGGCAGAGACTTCGGTATGTAACACTTCCGATGCTGAGTGGTGCTATCATGATCAATCTTGTATTTGGTATTACATATGGTCTGAAAGTATTCGATATTGTTTATGTACTTACAAACGGCGGCCCTGGACACGCAACAGAGGTTCTTACAACTTATGCATTCCAGCTCTATTCGAGAGGCCAGTATGGAATGTCTTCTGCATTGAATACTGTTCTTCTTGTAATTACAGCGATCATAGGTGTATTTATTGTTAAGACATTAAGTAAACAGGAGGTACAGCAGTAATGGCAAAAAAAAGAATTCAGAATTTATTAAAACATGTTGTATGTATCCTGCTTTGCTTATGTGTCGTGCTTCCATTTTATATGGTATTGATCAACTCTTTTAAGACAAAAGCAGAGGCAGCCAGAATGAGTCTGGCACTTCCTACAGAGTGGGTATTTTCCAACTACTCTGAGGTTATTGAAAAAGGAAGCCTGATCCAGGGATTCCTGAACAGTTTTGCATATGCGCTGATCGCTACAACACTTGGCGTTGTACTTTGCTCCATGGCTGCATTTGTTATGTGCCGTAAGATAACAAAATTGAATGTATTCCTGTATTACTTTGTACTTTGCGGACTGTTCTTCCCGGTCAACTATGTAACATTGGTACGTGTACTCAGTACACTGCACCTGAACGATACAAGAGTTGGCATTATCATGGTATTTACCAGTGCAATGATTCCGTTCTGTGTATTTACCATCCGTAACTTCGTAATCTCTGTCCCGGTTGAGCTGGACGAGGCTGCTGTTATCGACGGCGCAGGCCCGTTAAGCCTGTTCTTCAAGATCATCATGCCGCTTCTGAAACCAACTATGGTAACATGTTTTATCCTTCAGTTCATGACAGTATGGAGTGATTTCCTCACACCTTTGTATCTGTCAAGCAAGAGCCGTCTCTTCCCGATGACAATGGCTGTATATCAGTTCTTCGGAAAGAACAAGAGTTACTGGAACTATATTTTTGCTGATATCGTACTTACCTGTATCCCGGTTATCATTGTTTACATGATCGGCCAGAAATACATCGTAGGTGGTATGACATCCGGTGCGGTAAAAGAATAAAGAAAAATATTATAAGAATTATAAAAAAGCACTGCGAGATGAAAAGTTGGATTCTGATCAGCCCCCTGTAAAGTAGACAAGTAAAAAATCCAAAATAATTTTATAGATATCAGCCACATTTGATTCAGTGTGGCGGATATTTATGTTATGAGACGTTTATGCACACCATTTTGCTTGGTATGCTTCTATTCTTTTGTGCTC
>JABLTQ010021173.1_pt1 | contig 16066 bp, 12 predicted proteins | sample 7160101 | NCBI WGS metagenome assembly JABLTQ01 (sample SAMN14651228, study PRJNA627086) | human gut metagenome | isolation source: feces | host: Homo sapiens
CGTCGTCCAGGCCGAAACGCAGGCGGATGACCTTTTCCTCACGGGGGGTCAGGCTCTTGAGGGCCTGATTGATCTGCTGGGCCACCATGGCGCGGTCTGCTGCCTTGCCGGGGGCCTCGGCGTTCTCGTCGGCCACGAAATCGCCCAGGGAGGAATCTTCTTCCTCGCCCACGGGGCTTTCCAGGCTGGCGGGTTCCTGCGCCATGCGCTGGATCTCGCGCACGCGCTCCACGCTCATATCCATGGCCTTTGCCAGCTCCTCGGGGGTGGGCTCGTGGCCGTTCTGGTAGACCAGCTGATTGGTGGCCTGACGCATCCGGTTGATGGTCTCGACCATGTGCACCGGGATGCGGATGGTGCGAGCCTGATCCGCAATGGCGCGGGTGATGGCCTGACGGATCCACCAGGTGGCGTAGGTGGAGAAGCGGAAGCCACGGTCACAGTCAAACTTCTCGGCGGCCTTGATCAGGCCGATGTTGCCCTCCTGGATCAGGTCCAGGAACGCCAGGTTGTGGCCGACATGCTTCTTGGCGATGGAGACCACCAGACGCAGGTTGGCCTCGCTCAGGCTGCGGCGGGCGTTCAGGCCGTCGCGGCGGATCTTGAGCAGCTCCTGGCGGCGCTCCTCCGTCAGGGGGCCGTTCTCAACAGCCTCCATGGCCTCCTCTTCGGCAGCCTTTTCCTCGTCGTCCTCGCTGGACTTGGTGTTGCCGTCCTCGTCCAGATCCTCGGTATAGCTCCGGCTGTTCTCATCCTCCTCGAACGAGAAGCGGGCGCTGTTCTTTTTGATGTACTCAGGCGCGCCGTACTTCTGGCGGTCGGCCTGAAGGATGTGGGCAGCCTCGGCACCGGCGTGGATGCGCTTGCTCAGGTCCACTTCCTGCTCCGCGCTCAGCAGCGGGATCTGGCCGATCTGCTTGAGGTAGTTCTTCACAGGGTCATCCAGCAGCTCATCCATGGCAGCCTTCAGGTCTGCGGGGTTCTCCTCTGCCGGGTCGTCCTCATTTTCATCGCCCAGGCCCAGCTCATCGCTGTTTGCCTCGGCACTTTCCACCTCTGCCATGATGCCTTCCACATCCAGGCTGGTGTCACCGTCGGCCTCGTCATCCAGAATTTTGATGCCGCGCTCCTCCAGAAGCGTGTAAAGCGTTTCCACATCCATCCGGCACTGGGAAGCCAGTGTCTTGGCCTCGCCCGCCGTCAGGGTGCCTTCGCCCTTCGTCAACAGTTCCTTCAAAGTCATGCCCATTTCGCTCTCTCCTTTTCACCGCGGCGCTGGCTGCGCCGTAAGTGATATCGTATCATAAGTTTTGCCGCTGCGGGATGGTTCAAATCACCAGGCCGCCGTTCACACCGAACACCTGCCCGGTGATGTAACCGGCGCTTTCGCCTGCCAGGAACACCAGCAGCTGCGCCACCTCGTCCGCGCTGCCCAGGCGGCCCACGGGGGTCTCCTCGGCCAGCGCAGCCTTATCCTCTGCCGTAAAGGCAGCCATCATATCGGTGTCGATGACACCCGGAGCCACGCAGTTCACGGTGATGCCGCTGGGCCCCTCCTCTTTGGCAAGGGCCTTGGTCAGGCCGATCAGGCCCGCCTTGGCAGCGGAGTAATGCACCTCGCAGCTGCCGCCGGTCTGGCCCCACATGCTGCTCACGGTCAGGATGCGGCCCGCCTTGCGGCGGATCATGCCCGGCAGGGCCAGCTGGCACAGGTGGAACGCGCCGCTCAGGTTCACGTCCAGCATGTGCTGCCACTCCTCTGGGGTGATATCGGTGAACAGCTTCTGCTGGGCAATGCCCGCGTTGCTCACCAGCACATCCACATGGCCCACGGCCTGCTCCACAGTGTGGAACGCCACCTCACAGCTGGCGCGGGAGGCCACATCGCACTGGACCGCCAGCAGGCCCGGCAGCGCCTTTTCCAGCGCCGCCGCCGCCTCGGCGTGGGTGTGGTAAAGCACCGCCACCCGGTAGCCCGCCTGCCAGAAGGCGCGGGCCGCCGCGGCTCCGATGCCCCGGTCGCCGCCCGAGATCAGCACGCAGCGCCCGTTGGCCGCAGGGACTGCCGGTTCCGGCACAGGCTCCACCGGCGGTTCTGTTTCCGCGGCCGGTTCCGGCGCAGCTTCCTGCACCGGCTCCTGTTCCGGCTCAGGGGCCCGGGATGCCTTGTCCTCATCGCTCAGGTCAAAGGTCAATTCAAATTCATCATCGTACAAGAGTCAGCCCTCCTGCCGTTTGTTCTCTGCCTGCAAAAAATCCCGCAGGCAGGAAGGTCCCGCCCTCCACCGCACCCATGGGCTGCGCTCTGCTCCTCTTTCCGGTCAAGGCCGGTCCTGCGGCGAGCCCGCTGGTCTGTGCGAGTGGTTTCGACAAGTTACCATTAAATAATATAACACAATTCGGCGAAAAAAGAAAGTGGGAACCGCCGTCTTTTCACGCAGTTCCCACTTTTTTTCACGTTCTCAGGGGGTCACGGGCGGTTTCCAGCGGGGCTTTGCGGCCCGCTGCTCCCGCAGCCGGAGGAAAAACGCCTGCAGCAGCGCCTGCGCCTCCTCCGCCCGCAGACCGCGTTCCACCACCGGATGGTGGTTGAAGGGCAGGGCGAACAAGTCGGTCACGCTGCCGCAGCACCCGGCCTTGGTATCCGCCGCGCCGTACACCACCCGCCTGATCCGGCTGTTGATGATGCCGCCGCTGCACATGGGGCAGGGCTCCAGCGTAACGAACAGCTCACACTGCCACAGCCGCCAGCCGCCCAGCTTTTTGCAGGCCGCGTCAATGGCCAGCAGCTCGGCGTGGTGGAGGGCGTTTTTCTCGGTCTCGCGGGTGTTGTGGGCGGCGGCGATGATCTCGCCGTTCCGGGCCACCACCGCGCCCACGGGCACCTCGCCCAGCGCGGCGGCCCGTGCGGCCTCCTCCAGCGCCGCGCCCATCAGCTCATAGTCGGTCATCCCATTCCCCTTTCTGCCAGCGCCCGGGCCAGCACCAGCCCATTGTTCAGGATATGCAGCACCACCCCGGGTGCAGGACTGTCGGTCTGCTCTGCGGCCCACCCGAAAATGATCCCCATGCCCAGCGCGTAGCACTTTTCGGTCAGCGTTCCGTGCAGGGCCGCAAAGAGCACAGCCTGGCAGAGGTTTGCCGGGTGCTCCCCCAGCGGCCGCAGCAGGCGCAGCAGCGCCCCCCGGAACACCAGCTCCTCGGCTAGCGGCAGCACCAGCAGGCTGCGCAGCGTGCCGGGCACGCCCTGCGGCAGCTCTGCCGCCCCGCCGGGGACCAGCACACACCAGACCGCCGCCAGCCCGGCCCAGGCCAGTGCCGCGATGCCTGCCGCCCGCAGGCGGCGGTTCTGTTCTGACATCTTCTCCGTCCCCTCTCCGTTTGGGGGCCGCACTGTTCCGCTGCTTCGGAACGCACAGCGCACCGCCCCGCAATGCCTGATGCCCATTGTATCATGTTCCGGCCCGTTTGTGCAAGAAAACGGAGCGGAATTGCGAAAATACGAAGAAATATTGATTCAAACAATTGACATTTCCCGTCGTCTCTGGTATATTCCTATACGACTTTTTGATTGATTTGGTCGGGTTATCCGTTCTTGGCCCCGTTGGAGGTATTACTATGATCCGCATTCTTACCGATTCCGCATCCGACATCCTGCCCGCTGAAGCCGAGCAGCTGGGCGTGACCGTCATCCCCCTGAACGTCACCCTGGAGGACGGCACCGTGCTCCGGGACGGCGTGGACATGACCCCCACCGTGTATTACGGCGTGATGGCCCGCTGCCACAAGCTGCCCACCACCAGCCAGCCCAGCCCCGAGCTGTTCCAGCGCTTCTTCCTTGAGGCGGCTGCCGCCGGGGACGAAGTGGTGGGCATCTTCCTCTCCCATGAGCTGTCCGGCACATGCCAGTGCGCCCGGCTGGCCGCAGACATGGCCAATGTGGACAATGTCCTCTTTGTGGATTCCGAGAACGTCTGCCTGGGCGAGAGCCTGCTGGTGCGGCTGGCTGTTCAGCTGCGGGATGCCGGAAAGACTGCCGGGCAGATCGCCGCCACCCTTGAGCACGCCAAGGAGCATCTGCATCTGGTGGCTGTCATCGACGACCTGAAGTATCTGCGCAAGGGCGGCCGCCTGCCCGCCGCCGTGGCCGTGGCCGGTGGGATGCTGGGCATCAAGCCCCTCATCACCATCAAGGAGGGCAAGGTCGTTATGGCGGGCAAGGCCCGGGGCCTGCCCGGCGCTTACGTTGCCCTGTTCAAGAAGATCGAGGAGCTGGGCGGCATCAGCACCTGCGCCGACGCGCTGGCCGGTTACACCCTCGCCCCCCGCGAGGTGCAGCCCATCCAGACCTACCTGCAGGAGAATCTGGGCCGGAACGAGGCCCTTGTGCGCCAGATCGGCTGTGTCATCGGCACCCACGCCGGCCCCGGCGCGTTCGGCCTGGCCTTCCTCGATGAGGGCTTCACCTTCTGATCTTACCCAATCAAAAAGAGGAACTGCTTTCCCGGCAGTTCCTCTTTTTTGTTGGTTCATTCGTGTCCGATCTTCGACCAGTCGATCTCTTCGGCATCTACAAAACCGCTGTCCTTCGCTTCCTCCAGCTGCTTTGCTTCCTCTGTGGTCAGCTTGGTGAAATCCGGGTCCCATGCCAGCACCAGCTTTTTGATCAGCTCGTAGGCAAGGTTCTTGTCCGGGTCCGGCAGCATATCGATCATGTGTGCTGCATTCATTGCAATTTCAGACATCCTGCCACCTCCTTATTTATAGATATCGCCACGATTCCCGATATCCAGCACCAACAGAATCTCCAGCGCGTTTTCCTCTCCGTACCGGTAAAGCACGCGCCAGCTTCCGACCCGGAGCCGCATTGTTCCATCCTTCAGTCCCTGCATCACCTTGATATCACCTGCTGGCGGTTTCAGGGTCAGCCCCTCAATGCCTGCAACGATGCGAAGCACGGACCTTTTGTCCAGCTTATTCAGGAACTTCATGGCGTTCTTCGAGTAGCGGATCTTCATAACATCATCCTCAGCGCTCGTTTTTTCTGCGGGCCTCTGGCCCTATTATAGTCCATTCTCCTGCAAACGTCAATTGTTTTTTGCCGAAGATCCGTTCATTACAGCACCGCGTCCGAGACGATCTTGCCCAGCAGGAGCACCAGCACCACAAGCATCATGGGGCGGATGAACTTTGCGCCCTTCTTGAGGGCGAAGTGGGAGCCCAGCAGGTTGCCCACAATGCCGCTGATGGCACAGGGGATGCCGATGGAGAACACCACCAGCCCGCTGGAAAGATACGTTACCAGGCTGGCGTAGTTGCTGGCAAGGTTGAGCACCTTGGCGTTGCCGCCCGCCGTGCGCAGGTCAAAGCCCATCAGGGTGGTAAAGGCAATGATGGCAAAGGTGCCGGTGCCCGGGCCAAAGATGCCGTCGTACAGGCCGATGCCCAGCCCGATGGCAAGGGCCAGCACCGCCTTTTTGGCGTTCAGGGTGCCGTCGTCCCGGTTCTCGTCTGGCAGGTCCCGCCGCCAGAGGATGAGCACCGCCGCCACCGGCAGGATGATGAGCATCATGGTGCGCAGCACCTGATCGCTGAGCAGGAGCACGATGTGGGAGCCCAGTGCGCTGCCCACAAAGCTGCCCACAGCCGCCAGCAGGCCGACCCGGATGTTCATGGCTCCCTTCTGGAAGAACTGCGCCGTGGCAAAGGTGGTGCCGCAGGCCGCGCTGAATTTATTGGTGCCGTAGGTGTAATGCACCGGCAGGCCCGCAAACAGGTATGCGGGCAGGCTGATCAGGCCGCCGCCGCCCGCCGCCGAGTCCACAAAGCCCGCAAACCCGGTCATCAGCATCAAAAACAGCAGCATTGGCAATGATAATGTAATTTCCATTCGTTCTACTTTCCCACTCTTTCGTTTACTTCAGATACAGCTTTCCCTCGCAGGCCAGGATCTGATCCAGGATCATCCGGGACACCCGGGCACCATAGACCATGGCGGGGTGGTCGTTGTACTCGATGATGTCATGGAACTCCTTGTTCATCAGAACGATCACATACTCGCCGTAGGGGGTGTGGATGATGCCGCCGTCGTTGCGGCAGGCGTTCATGCTGCCGCTCTTGCTGGCCACCCAGATAAGCTCCGGCTCGCCGGTCTCCTCGCAGTCCAGATAGAACTGGGGGAAATCGTGGGTCAGCATGGTGTTGTAGTGCTGCTGACGGAAGATGCCCAGCATGGCGGCGCTGGCTTCTTTGCTGACCAGCGTGCCCTTTGCCACCTGCGCAAACAGGGCGGCGTAGTCCCGGGGCGTGGTGGTGCCCAGCTTGTCGTAGCGGTCAAAGTGGAGGGGGTTGTGCAGGACGGTGTGCCCAAAGCCCAATTCCCGGATGCAGGCATTGATGGTGTCCAGCCCCAGGTAATCGATGATCATATTGGTGGCGATGTTGTCCGAGCAGATGATCATCATGGTGGCGGTGTCCTTCACCTTGAGCTTTGCCCCCACGCCCAGGGCCCGGAGCATCCCGGAGCCGTCCACGAACTGGCTGGCCTCGTAGGTGATCTCCTCCTCCAGGTCAGCCTTGCCCCGGCTGGCCTGCAGATACAGCACCGCCAGAATGAACGCCTTGATGGTGGAGGCCGTCTCGAACTCCTCGTCGGCACCGATCTCCACCGTGCTGCCGCGCAGGTCGTCCACAAAAACGCTCATCCTGCCCTGATAGGAATAGAGCTCGGCGGCAATGCGCTTTTCCAATGTCATATTCTGATCCATCTGGAATTCCTCAACTTTTCTATACTTTCCGTTATACTTTATCCTTACCGTTAAGACATTATTATCGTTGATATCGTTGTTATCGTTGCTAACTTTTCTTTTTCACCAACGTTATCAACGATTGCAACGATGATTTTGATACCAACGGTGATTACAGGTTGTTTTCAAAGAAACGCTGTGCGTTGCGGAAGAAGATGGCTTCCACCTCATCCTCGGTGAAGCCCTCTTTCCGCAGGGCATCGGCCAGCAGGGGCATTTTGGAGCAGTCGCTCAGTTCCAGCTTGCCGCCGATGCCGTCAAAGTCACTGCCCAGACCGATGATCTCAATGCCGCCCACCTGCTTGAAATGGGCGGCGTGTTTGGCCATCAGGGCCGTGGTGCTGCGGCACAGGTCGGGGCTGGGCTGGTCATCCAGAAAGCCCGCGCAGTAGTTCAGGCCCACCAGACCGCCTTTTTCCGCCATGACCCGGATCATCTCATCGGTCAGATTGCGGCAGTGGGGGGCCAGGGCGCGGCAGTTGGAGTGGCTGGCTGCAAAGGGGCGGGTGCTGTGCTCCGCAATGTCCCAGAAGCCTTTATCGGACAGGTGGCTCACATCGGCAATGATGTGCAGGCGCTCCATCTCGGCCAGGAACTCGAAGCCCTTCTCCTTCAGGCCGGTCTCGGTGTTGGGCATACAGGGCCAGATGGGGCCGTTGCCGGGCACCACGTTGGGGCTGGCCAGCTCGTTTTCGTGGTTCCAGGTCAGGGTCATCATCCGCACGCCCAGCTCGTACATCCGGCGCAGCACGCCCAGACTGCCCTTGCAGCAGCCGGCCTCCTCAATGGTCAGCATTCCGCTGATCTTGCCCGCCTCGGCGTTTTTGCGGATATCCTCGGGGCGGTAGACAGGGGCGATTCTATCGGAATACCGCTTCATCATCCGCTTGAACACGTCGATCTCTTCCAGCGCCGTCACCAGCGGGTCCGCGCCCGGGGTGGGGTCGGCCAGATTCACAAAGGCGGCAAAGCACTGGAGCATGTAGTCACCCTTCTCCAGCTTTTCCAGATCGATGTGGCCGTTGTTGTGGGCAAAGGTCTGCCCGTCACCCCGCATCTCCGCGCGCCGCAGCTCGCTCAGGGTGTCACAATGTAGATCAAAGACTTTCATGGATTGTTCTTCCTCCTATAACATCCTCGCCCTCTCCGTCAAAGCCTGACGGCTTTGACGGAGAGGGTAAGTTACTTTATCAGAACACACTCCCCACCGCATACAGACTCTTGACCAGATCTTCCCGGTACAGCGGGTCGGCGGGGTCAAGGCTGTTGATGACCACGCCGCCGCTGGCGGACGCGCCGGTGGAGTGGATGTAGCGGCCCTCGCCAAGGTAAAGGGCGATATGGCCGGGGAAATAGAGGGCATCGCCCCGCTTTTTGTCTGCAAAGGGGATCTGGTGCATGGGCCAGCCCTCCACGATCCTGGCATCCCGGTAGATGAGCACGCCGCACTGCATATAGGCGCTGCTGACAAGGCCGGAACAATCAATGCCCCGGCCCGATTTGCCGCCCCAGCGGTACTCGGTGCCCAGATACTTTTTCGCCTGCGCACAGACGGCATCCCGGAACGCTTCCTCGCTGCCGTCGTACCACGCCTGCAGTGCCTGCGGCACCAGCTCCCCGGCGGTAATATTCCGGGCCTCGGCCAGTGCGTCATCAAAGGCCAGCCCCTCCCGCTGGGAGAACACGGCGGTCATCTCAAACCGCACCGGCTCCAGCGCCACGTCCCGGACATAGCCGGTGCGGCCATCCAGCAGGGCCACCTTGGCCCAGCCGGTGTGGGCCTCGGCTTCCTCGGGCGGTTCGGGCAGGCGGCAGAGCAGGCAGCCCCGCTCCAGCTCCAGCATCCGCACCCCCTGCACCTTGGGCAGGCTGAGCACATCGGTGGCACGGCCCACCAGCACCAGCGGCTGGGGCAGGTAGGCCCGCAGCGCATCCTCGCTGACAAATTTCAGCGCATCCCGCCGGACAAAGCCGTGGTAGCCGTAAAAGGTGACCACCTCGGCCACCTCCGGGGAGAGGGGCACTCCCTCGGCGGTCACGCCGCCGGGGGCGGTGCGCACCTGACAGGCCTGACCGTACAGGCCCTCGTCCCCGATGGTGGAAACAAGGCCCGCCTCACTCTGTTTGGTGGTCTGGGGCAGGTCGTAAATGGTCACGACAGGCCGGGCAAATAGGGCGTATTGCATCATTCGGTTCCCTCCAACAAATTCAGCAGCTCCTCCGGCTTCATGCGCAGGATGGCACCATCCGCGCTGCCGGTGACGGTCTCGGCCAGATCCTGCTTGGCCTGCTGCAGCTCCACGATCTTTTCCTCAATGGTGTCCTGGGCGATGAGCTTGTACACCTGCACCGGGTTCTGCTGGCCGATGCGGTAGGCACGGTCGGTGGCCTGATTCTGAGCCGCCACGTTCCACCACGGGTCGTAGTGGATGACGATATCGGCGGCGGTCAGGTTCAGGCCGGTGCCGCCTGCCCGCAGGGAGATCAGGAACACGCTGGCCTCGCCGCCGTTGAAGCGGCGCACCAGCTCGGCACGCACCGGCTTGGGGGTGGAGCCCTGCAGGGTGAAGTGGCTCACACCCTCCGCGTCCAGCCGCTTGGCCAGCAGCTCAAGCATGGAGGTGAACTGGCTGAACAGCAGGATGCGGTGCCCGCCCTCCACGGCACTGGTGACCAGCTCGATACAGGCATCCAGCTTGGCGCTGCCGCCTGTCCAGTTGTCGGCAATGAGCCGGGGGTCGCAGCAGATCTCCCGCAGCCGCATGAGGACGGCGAACACCGCCATCTTGTCCTCGGGCTTGGCGGCCCGCAGCTTCTCCCGGGCATCCACCACGGCGGCAAGGTAGAGCTTGCGCTGCTCCTCCTCCAGCTCGATGCGGTAGACGTTCTCTGTTTTGGGGGGCAGCTCCTTCAGCACCTCGGACTTCATCCGGCGCAGGATGAACGGCCCGGTGAGCTGGTTCAGCCGCCGCACCGCCGCCGGGTCGTTTTCCTGCGTGATGGGCTTTTCAAACCGGCTACAGAAGCTCTTGTAGGGCGGCAGGTAGCCCGGCATCAGGAAGGAGAAGATGCTCCACAGCTCACCCAGGCGGTTCTCCACGGGGGTGCCGGTCAGCGCAAAGCGGACACGGCTGTTCACCCCGCACACCGCCTTGTATTTCTGGGTGGTGTGGTTCTTGATGGCCTGGGCCTCGTCCAGGATGCAGGCGTAGAATTTCTGGTTCTCGTACAGGGTCTCGTCGCGGCGGAGCAGGTCGTAGCTGGTCACCACCACGTCGGCCCCGTCCCACTGTTCGGCCAGCTGGGCCCGGTGGGCGGCATCCCCGTCCACCACAACGCAGTTCAGCTCCGGCGTGAACTTCTGGCATTCCTCGGCCCAGTTCAGCACCAGCGAGGCCGGGCAGACGATGAGGCTGGGCAGGGGGTTCCCGCCCTGCTCCCGGAGGGCCAGCAGATAGCTGAGCACCTGCACCGTCTTGCCCAGACCCATATCATCCGCAAGGATGCCGCCCATGCCGTAGCCATCCAGCGTGCGGAGCCAGCGGTAGCCGTCTCGCTGGTATTTTCGCAAAACTTTTTGTAGAGATGCGGGCGGTGTATACTCGCTGTCCTTCACCGCGTGGAAGCTCCGGCTGAGCTGGCGGAAGGCATCGTCCCGGTTGAAGCGGATGCCGTTCTGCCCCGAAAGCGCCCAGTCCAGACTGGGGGCCCGGTACAGGGGCAGCCGGGCGTGGGCCTGGCCCAGTTTGGCCCCGGAAAGCTCCAGCGTCTCGTTCAGCTCGTCCAGCACCTCCATGGAATCGTCCAGCCGGAGCAGACGGCCATCGCGCAGGCGGTGGTAGCGCTTTTTCTGGTGGAGCGATCTCAGCAGGGCTTTCAGCTCTCCCACCGGGAACTCCCCCGTGTCCACCTCCAGGTCGAGCACGCTGCCGTGTACCGACACCCCCACCGAGATCTTCGGCGGTGCGGCCTGCATACTGCGGAAGGCATCGGTCAGGTAGACCTCGCCCTCGGCCAGCAGGGCCGGGACTCCCTCATCGAGGAAGCGGTAGACTTCATCCTCCTCATAGGCATCGTAGTGGGCGGCAAGGCCGTTGCCCATGGTATCCGGCCCCGGCTCCAGATACCGCCCCAGCAGCCGCCCGGCCCGCTGTTCGGCGCGGGCATCCCGCAGCAGACCGGCAGGCCCCGGTTCCTCCGGCGTGACGCGGTCCTCGCCGTACAAAAATTCAAGGTGTGCCCGCACCGTTTCCCGCGTGGGCGCATCGAGATAAAACTGCACCACCGGCTCCAACGGGATCTGATTCAGCAGCAGGCGTTCGGGGTCCTCAATGGTCACCCTGCTGCCCAGCTCCGGCAGGACGTAGCTGCAAAAGGCGGTGGCATCCCCGGTGGTAAAGAACAGGCTCTTGCCGCACAGTGCCTCAAGGGCGGGCCGCATCCGGGCGCTTTCGGCCCGGTCCAGCTGCCAAATCGTATCCTCACTGTATAAATAGTCGTTGTCTAAACCCGTTTTCCATCCCAACGCGGGGGTCACGGACACTTCCACGCCGCCCCGGCGCTTTTCCACCCGCATGGTCAGGGCCGGGATGCCGGTCTTGAGGGTGTAGCCGCCCAGATTGCCGGTGGGGGCATAGAGGGCCACCAGACCGTCAAAGATCTCGCCGTTCAGCGGGATGCCCCCGGCAGGCCCGCTGCGGGGCGCATTGCCGTAGCTGCGCAGGGCCGCCTCGGCCCCTTCCTTTGCGCTGAGCTGCCGCCGCAGCAGGCGGAGCAGCTGCTGTGCCTCCGGGGCAAAGGCCTCCCAGCTGTGCTGGAATTCCAGCGCCTTGCCGTAACTGATGAAACCGTGCTTCTCCACGGCCCGCAGCAGGTCCGGGATGCTCTTTACCACATACTGCCGCCCGCCGTCTGCCGAGATGCGCAGCCGCAGCCAGGGCAGCTCCCCGGGCAGCAGGGTCAGCTCCGGTTCCAGCTCTGCGGAATGGGGGCGCAGCTCCGCGTGGCCGGTCACGCCGTCCACCTCGGCCAGTGCTCCCTCCTGATAGGCCCGGAGCAGCCGCCGTGCCTCGTAGTCAGATTCCGGTTCCTCGCCCCGCCACTTCTTGCCGAACAGCATTTCCAGGCTGGAGGCATAGCTGTCCCTGCGGGGCGGCTCCTCAGGCTGGGGCGTTTGCAGGTTGGCCGTGCCCCGCACCACGCCCGGGATGCTCTCCGGGCTCTCCGAGGGCTTCTGCGGCGCTCTGCCGGAAAGGCCCTGACTCTCGCTGTCCCACATCAGCAGCGCGCCGATGTGCTTGCAGCAGGGCCCCTCGCCGTTTTCGTTGTAAGGGCAGGAGCAGCTGGCGCTGACAAAGCTGCCATTTTCCCGCAGCCAGACCTGGGTCTGGTACAGGCTCCGCCCGCCGCCGCGCACGTCGGCGCTCAGGTGGCGCACGCCGTTCCCGGCCACTTCGCAGTTCAGATCCTGTATCCGGTCCGTGTAGGCCTTGGCCCGCGCGAATACCGTGCCGCCCAACAGGTAGCGGATCTCTTCCATGTCCATCCGGGGTCTCCCTCCCTCTGCAATGCTCTATTGGTTAAGCATACCGCACCGGCGGGCGGGATGCAAGGGGTGCCGGGAAAAAAAGTTCCGGAAAGCACAGAAGCGCCTCATCCGGGAGAGGATGAAGCGCTTCTGTACTTTGGGAATTTTGGAACACTCAGCCCGCATTGCGGTTTACAGGCCAAGTGGGGGTTGGTTTAGGGCTGCTCAGGCATTCTGCTTGAGCTCCTGTGCTTTCTGCCATGCATTCAGCACATCGATCTTGCTTACGGCGTTGTCGGGATAGAATTTCATCTCTTCCGGAGCCGTGCCCTCATCATTCAGGTCAGGGATAAGCTCGTTTTCCATGGCCCAGCGGGCGGCGTGCTGCAGGTCCATATCCCGCTCTTCCTGACCGACATCGGGGTAGAGCAGTTCAGATTCGGGCATGGGTTTGCCTGCATCCTCCCACAGCATCATGGCAAGGGCGCTGCGGTTGCTGGGGAAGTAGGGCAGATTCATCAGCTTACCTGCAAATTCAGCGCCCAGAGAATAGGCCTGATAGCCCAGCACTGCACCGCCGACAACAACAGTAGTGCCGATTACGATGGGGCCAACGATATCGGGCTCGTCATCTTCAATGGTGGCATCCTGTGTCATGGCTTTCAGGGTCACGGCCTTTGCAGGCATCTCAAAGGCAAAGCTTTCCTTATCCTGATAAGCGTTCGGATCATCCAGGCCGGTGATATCCCAGTGGCCAAATTTCAGACCGCTATCTGCAAAAGCATCCTTATCAAATGCAACACTCACCGTTGCACCCTCGGGGACATGAAAGGAACCGTCCTCGTTGGCATTCTTTTTAACGATCTCGGTGATATCCTCGGGGTCAGCACCATTCTTGCCGGGCACTGTTACGCTGGTGATAACGCCGTCCTTCAAGGTCAGGATGGGCATTTCAGACACAACAAAGTCCTTTTCGTCCGTTGCCAGCTCATTCTCACCCTGCTTGACAGCAGCGGTCAGGGTCTGCTTGCCGGTCTCCTTGGGAGTAATGCGGAACTCGCGCTCAACCTCACCGTCACCCAGACCGATTTTCAGGCCGCCTTCCGGCATAGGCTTGTACTCGCCGCTTTCTTTGTCCTTATACTCGATCTCGCCGTTCTTATCGCCAAAGTCGATAGCAGCCTCACCCAGATTGGCATCGTCCTTGGGGTCAACCTTTACAGTAAAGTCCTTGCTTTCGCCTTCCTTGATGACTGCGTTCTCCAGGCCCTCAATGGTCACAGTGGTGTGAACACGGCCTGCAACAGTAAAGTTCTTGTCCGCTGTGCCCAGCTCCACATCATCCCGCACCACAGCAGCGGTCAGCTTCTGGTCACCGGCATCTTTCGGTGTAATGCGGAACGCATAATCATTCTTGTCACTGGCCAGATCAATGGGCAGGCCGCCTTCCGGCATGGGCTTGTATTCGCCGTTTTCGTCCTTATAGTCCTTATATTCGATCTCGCTGTTCTTGTCGCCAAAGGTCAGGATACCGGTACCGGTGCTGCCCGTATGGACAAGGGTCACAGTAAACTTTGCCGGATCTCCTGCTTTGACCTCACCTTCCGGATCGCTGACGGTCACGCCGACCAGCTTGGAAAGGCAGCGATATTCCTTCTTGCCATCCGCGGTCTTTCTGTAGCCCACCAGATAGCCCGCATTCGCACTCGTCAGGTTCAGCTTCTTCTGATAATTTGTTTCTGTATCTTTGGTCAGCTGACGGCCATCCTTGGGGTCTGCACACTCAATCGTCACTTGACCGGTGTAGTTCTGGGCCACATCAATTTGTAGATCTTTTTCAAGATAAACATTGCAGACGTTATCATCATCAAAATTTGCATGATTCAGCTGAACGCGGTCGGGAGACACTCTGTAGTCATTGTTTCGCTCATAAATGTCATACTTTGCCCCCCTGAAGGTGCCGTCATTTACAATGGCTTCGCCCTCTTCACAGGTGCAAAGTGCGCTGCGCTGCGAACCACCGGAAACTTCAATGGTACCCGAGTTAAAAAACAGTTGACCGTGGCCACCAACAACAACTGCATCAGCCCTACCTCCTGTGCTCTGGAGGATGGTGTTCTCGTCAATCGTCAACGTTTTGGCACCACTACCATAAAAATTCAACAATTGGCCGCCAACAAACGTGCCTCCATGAATTTGAATATTACATGTTCTGCCAGAATAACCCTGATAGCACCCAAAATTTGCAACAGGCCAGTTATAATTATCACTTTGATAAGTTCCGCCGTTAATCGTAAGATCCAGATCATCATCGAGATTAAGCGAAGTAGCAATAGCCATACCTTGATTTGATTTATATTCTCCTCCGTTAATGGTGATGGTACCACTCTCAGCTTGAAGTGCGCTTCCTTCCAGCGCATGTACAGTAACATGATCCAAATCCAGCGTACCATTTGTAATACGGCATACGATGCCTCCTTCATAAGCACTGCTCTTATATTGCTCTGTAATCTCGGAATTTTTGATAACAGCACTATCACAGTCAGAAGCAACCAAAATGGCGTTGTATTTCGATTCAATCGTAACATTTTCTACCCGATTACTGCCATTCACGAGAGTGAAAGCGGAGGTATTAGGATTTCGAACATTGCAAATATATTTTCCACCGTTTACAATGAGTTCTTTATCACAATTCGCAATCACACTGCCACCGTTAACAGTAACAGGATATTGAGCATCGCCATTAAAAATTACACTGTCGGCTTTTTCGATCGTGATAAAATAAAAATTGTTAACATTATCCGGAACGTCTACTGTCACTTTTCCGGTTACATTGATCTCCACAGAATCTTCCGTATTGATCGTGATTCCTTGATTGTATGTTCCGTTCAGTTGATACGTTCCGCTCCCCGTAATGGTCTCGCCGCCGCGCAGGAGCGTTCCCTTGGTGGTATCATCTGCTGTTTCTTCCGCAAATGCCGACACTGCCCCCGCAGGCAGGAATGTCAGCATCATACTGAATGCCAGTAAGAGGCTGATAAGCCGTTTTTTCATAAAAATCCTCCTTTGTCAGTCATCAATACTCCCAGTTTCTCCACAAAAAGCACCCAGACAAAAAGAAAAAAGCGCCGCACCAGCCGCCAAATGGCTGGTACAACGCTTTGCGTTTTGTACTTTAGGGGGGTGCTTGCCCTCTCTACCTATGCTTTAGTCTGCCGCTTCTCAAGGGCAAGGTGATCGTGGTGCCCGGAAAAGCTACTCCCATAAACTTCTCCATAACCCCGCACCGACTGCCCTTTGGGGGCGCTGGCACATTTCCGCATAGTTGAAGAGGGCCGCAGAGCAAAGTGCAGCTGACGGCCCCTACTGGGCCTTCCGCCTTGCGTCACAGCCTTCCGACTGGTTTGCTGATCTTTCTGTTTTGCTGACAAGGTGCTTCTCGCACCTTATCATACCCCCCCCTATAAAAAATCAAGAGGTCTGGGCAAGGTTTGTAGATACTCACAAATTCATGGGATTTTTTAGGCCGTTTTGACAGAAAAGTGCACGCATAACAAAAACAAACCCCCAAGGAATCTCTTCCTCAGGGGTTTCATGTAAGTCGGCGACTACCTATTTTCACGCGCCGTTTCCAGCGAACTATCTTGGGCACGAGTGAGCTTAACTTCTGTGTTCGGAATGGGAACAGGTGGAACCTCACCGTCATCGTCACCGACCAATATGACTGGTTCAG
>JABLTQ010002077.1_pt1 | contig 15994 bp, 12 predicted proteins | sample 7160101 | NCBI WGS metagenome assembly JABLTQ01 (sample SAMN14651228, study PRJNA627086) | human gut metagenome | isolation source: feces | host: Homo sapiens
CGGCGCCGCCCACGCAGCCGCCCACGCAGGTCATGACCTCCACCAGGTTGCCGGGGCAGCCGCCCTTGACGAAGGACTGCAACTTTTTGAGGCCCTGGGGCGAAAGGCCGTTGATGGACACGGGCCGCACTTCCATGCGGTCGCCCACCATCTTTTCCACAGCGGCGGCCACACCGCCCGCGATGGCATAGCCGCGCGCCTCGTTGCTGGGGCGCTCCAGCTCGTGCTCTTCGCACTCTTCCACCACGATGCCGCGGGCATTGAACAGGGCGCCCACTTCCTCAAAGGTGAGCACATAGTCCACCATCTCGTCGTGCAGGCCTTCCTGGCGCTTGGCCACGCAGGGGCCGATGAAGACCGTCACGGTCTCGGGATGGCGCTGGCGGGCCAGTTCGGCCGTGTAGTGCATGGGCGTGGCCGTTTCGGACACATGGGGCAGGAGCTCGGGCGCGTGGCGGCGCACGGCTTCCACATAGGCCGGGCAGCAGGACGTGGTCATGAAGGTGTCGCCGCGTTCCATGCGCTCCACGAATTCCGCGGCTTCGCGCTGCGAGGTCACGTCGGCGCCCAGGGCCACTTCCATGACGTCGGCAAAGCCCAGACGGCGCAGGGCCGTGACGATGCGGGCCGGACCGCCGGAGAACTGGCCCACGATGGCCGGGGCCATGAGGGCCGTCACATGGCGGCCGCCGGCCAGGGCACGGAGCACGGGCAGCACTTCGCTGCGCTCCATGACCGCACCGAAGGGGCAGGCACGCATGCAGCGGCCGCAGCTGGTGCATTTTTCAAAGTCGATCTCGGCGCGGCCCTTGTTGCCCTTGTGGATGGCGCGCACCGGACAGGCCGCCTCACAGGGGACATTGAGGCGCACGATGGCATGATAGGGGCAAGCGTCCATGCACATGCCGCAGTTGCGGCACTTTTCGGGGTCGATGGTGGAGCGGCCGCGGGAAAAGGAGATGGCCCCGAAGCGGCAGCTGCCGATACAGGACCGTGCCACGCAGCCCTGGCAGGCGTCGGTCACGTAGTAACGGGCACGCATGCAGCCCTGGCAGGCGATGTCACAGACCGTCAGGATGGGCCAGTTGGGTTCCTTGCGCTCCAGGGCCTCTTCAGCATAGGTGCGCAGCGGGATGGAATCGTCCATCTCGTCCTCGAGGCGGAAGCCCATGGCGGCACGCAGCCGCTCGCGCAGGATGGCGCGGTCCTTGTAGATGCAGCAGCGGCTCATGATCTCGCTGCCGCGCGGGCGCATCAGCAGGGGGATGCGGTCCACGTCTTCCGGCAGGGTCCCGGCCCAGAACGAACGGGCCAGACGTTCGATGACGCCGAGGCGCAGCGAACTCAACATATTGTCACTCTTGGTAGCAGGCATGGTCTCTCCTTGCGGTGGAACGTCCAGATAAGGATGCTCGCCCGAAGACGGCAGATGGCGATCGGCCGGGACATCCGGCATCAGGGACAGGCGCCCGGACAGGCACGTCAGGACAGGAGCGGCTCCCCGGCCGCACCGGGACCAAAGGCCTGCCGATACGCACGGGGAAAAGGACGCACGGCATGGTGCCGTGGCAACGTGACTGTTTAATCAAACAAACAATATCCGCAATGATAGCGAATAGTTTCACATATTGCAAGACGGAGCCCGGGGCTCCGGCAGGCCGGGAAAACGCCCGGAGCCAGCCCCTAGCGGTGCCCGGGAACAGGCTTGCGGCTGCGCATGAGCGGTTTGCCCAGGCGCATGTCCTGGGCGATGGCTTCCACCTCGCGGGCGCGGTCGTCCGTGCCCCGCATGACCACCATCACCAGATAGAGTTTGCCGCTGCGCTCCATGCGGGTGCGCAGGCCGCGCCCTTCCAGACGCTGGCGCAGGTCGTCCACGATGCCGGGATCACGGAAGGCCCCCAGCTGGAAGACGAAATCATACATGTCGGTGGGCGTTGGCGGCGGCGCCTTCTCCCCGGCGGGCACGGCAGGCTGCATGCCCGGCGGCATGGGCGGATAGGCCGGGGCCCCCTCCGCCGCCGGCCTGGGCGCCTGGGCGGCTGGCAACGGTGGCGAGACAGGCTCCAGACGCGCCCCGGGCTCGGCACGCAGGGCACGGGAAAAGCGCAGCTCCGAGGCCGCCAGCACCGATGCCTCGGACAACGCGTCCTCTGCGCTCTCCGCATCAGAGGCGGCCTGGGCCTCTCCGGCGGCGGCATCTTCCTTTTCCCCATCCGTGGCAGCCGCCGCGGCCAGGGCCGCGCGGGATTCCTCAAGGCTGCTGGCCCACTGGGCACGGCCGGTCATCACGCCGCCAAGATAGGCCAGCACGAGGGCCGCCACAAAAAGCACGCTGGCCGTCACCAGGACCGGCAGGGTCAGTTTCACCCCTGCGGCGGGCGTCTGCTGGGAAGTATCCTGCGCATGGCGGGACGAAGACATGGCGGCTCCTTGGGAAACGGCGTATAGGAAAAAGGCGGACAGGCCCGCCCGACTGATTCCTATACCAGCCGGGACGGGCAGCGTAAAGGCCCCTCTTTCCCTCCCTTCCGCCTGCAATGCCTTGCGGCCCCGGCAGGCCTTTGCTACACCTACAGCATGCCGCACACTGCTGTGCGGCCCGATCCTGCCAACTACGGCCGCCGTGCCGTCCCAGCCCTTCGGGACTGCAACCTGATGAGGTCCGACATGCTCCATCCCTGCCGTCTGCTTGTTTTTATGACCCTTGTTCTCGCTTCCCTGCTCGCGTCCTCCCCGGCCTTCGCGGCCCGGAACACCCCGGAAGACGAAAAAAGCCTGACCATCCGCAACGAAAGTGCCGAAGAATTGCTGAGCATCCGCTTCACCGTGGGCAACCAGGCCAACTATGCCCGCCTCGACCTCCTGCCCGGCGGCGAAGACCAGCTGCTCAATCCCGGCGGTACCGCCGACCTGCGCATGGATATGGGCCTGTACCTGTGGGACTTCAGCAAGGTCAATCTGGCCGGCATCCAGAGCCTGACCCTGTGCGGCGAGCACCATCCCTGCCTGCTGGTCCGCGGCCTTGACGGCAAGACCAGCCACATCAACGGCACGGAAAAATCCCTGCTGCCCGCGGAAGATGCCCGGCCCGTCTGCGCCCTGAGCAAATTCCGGCCCGGCATGCTGATGAAGGACGCCTGTGCCCTGCTGGACAAGGATCCCCTGCGCGATGACGGCGGCGCCGTGCTGACCAGCCTGGGCTTTGCCGACATGGTCTGGGCCGCCCGCCTGACGCCCTACACTCCCGGCGATGACAATATGGAGACCTTCCCGGTCAAGGCCGGCAGCGAGGTGCTGGAACATGTGGAACTGCGCCAGAAGCTCAGCGACCAGCGCCTGGACGCCCTGCTGGCCAGCCTTTACAGCATGGGCTACCGCCCCTGGCAGGCCGAGCTGCCGGGCCTGGACATGAATTTTACCGAAATGCCCGTGGCTGACCAGAAGCGTCAGATGGAGATCCTGCACATGGCCCTGGGCATGCTCATGAACGCCCCGCGCGGCGACGCCTGCATCATGATGGCCCCTGGCGACATGCTGCCCGACCTCATCAGCGACACGCCCCGCAAGGACGTGCAGCTCTTCACCATCACCGTGCGCCGTCCCACCGCCACCCTCATCGTGGACATGACCGCATACAGCGCCTCGTTCTAGCGGACACGGACAAGCTGTCATGCAGGGCCCCGCTCCCGTCAGGGAGGGGGGCCTTTTTCATGCCATCATGCAGGGCGGACAGTTCCCCGGACCAGACGACGGACCGCGAGCGGCAGCCCCGCATCGTGCTGCCGCCGCGGCAATGGACCGGGCGGTCCGTACGCCCTCTCCTCCCTGCGGCCCGCCGGAGAAACGAAAAGCCCCCTTTGCAGGGGGCTTTGGCATTCGGGAGATACGGGTGGGCCCTACAGCTTGGCGGCGCGCATGTCGCGCAGCCACTGGTACCAGCCTTCCAGGCCGGAACCGTCGCGGCAGGAGACCTCGAACACGGCCAGTTCCTTGTTGAGGCGGGTGGCGAAGGCCCGCGCCCGTTCACGGTCGAAGTCCACATAGGGCAGCAGGTCCACCTTGTTCAGCACCATGGCCTTGGCAAGGTTGAACAGCAGGGGGTACTTCTCGGGCTTGTCGTCGCCTTCGGTCACGCTCAGCAGGGCCACCTTGGCGTCTTCGCCGCAGTCGAATTCCACGGGGCAGACCAGGTTGCCCACGTTCTCGATGAACAGGATGTCCACCCCGTCCAGATCCAGGCTCTCCATGGCCGTCATGATCATGTTGCTGTCCAGATGGCAGCCGCCGTCGGTATTGATCTGCACGGCCTGGGCGCCCGTGGCCGCCACGCGACGGGCGTCGTTGTCGGTCTGCAGGTCGCCTTCGATGACGGCCATGCGGAATTCGCCGGCCAGGTCATGCAGGGTACGTTCCAGCAGGGTCGTCTTGCCGGCGCCCGGCGACGAGATCAGGTTCAGGGCCAGGATCTTGCGTTCACGCAGTTTCTCGCGCACGCTGGCCGCGATCTTCTCATTGGCTTCCAGAACGTTGCGCACCACAGGAATTTGCATCGTTTCCTCCCGGAACTCCGGCCCTTTTCCTCAGGGCCCGCCTGGCGGCAGCATGGCCGCAGGCCGAGGGTTTATGAATCCTGGCCCCCGCTGACGGAGGCTTCCAGATGACTGATCTGCAGCTCCTTGCCCTGCTCCACCGTGTGGCCTGTCAGGGCGCCGCACGCCGGGCACGGCTGCCAGAGGGCTTCCTGCCCCTCGCCGCCAAAGGTCTGCCCGCAGGCGGAACAGCGCAGCAACAGGGGGATGGTCACCAGTTCGAGCCGGGCAGCCGCATGTGGCCCGCCCTGTACCAGGGCCTCGAAGCAGAATTGCAGCGAGTCCGGCACCACGCCGGCCAGCGCGCCGCATTCCACACGGATGAGGTCGAGCCGGTCACAGCCCTGTTTGGCGATCTCTTCCAGAGCTATGTCCAGGATGCTTTGTGCGATGGACATTTCGTGCATAGTGCGCCGATGCTAGCGCAAAGCCCCCGGCGCGTAAAGGGATTTGGCAAATCTTGCCATTCGGCATAAATCATGTAGAGTTTAGCCGTGCCTGCATATGGGGCCCCATGGCACGCCCCGGCCGGGGGGATTTTGCCCCGCGCCGCGACATGCACATCATGGACCGCCACGCGCGGCCTTCTGCCGGGCACTCTTCGGCAGACATACGGCCCAAAGGCACAGGAGCCTACTGGCATGAACAAGATATTTCTCTGGATAGTCCTCGCGGTCATCATCCTTGGCCTGCTGCTCATCCTGCTCAACACGCGCATGGGGCAGTCCGGCGACGCCCCGGCCCCTGCCGACAACAGCGTCTCCGCCCCCGTAAAGCCCGCACCGCCCGTTGCCCAGCCCCCCCTGCCCGTGAAGCCCGGCACGCCTGCCGATGGTGAAAAGCTGGCCGCTGCCGGGGTCAAGCCTTCTCCCGCTGCCGTGGAACGCGGCTTCGCCTTCGAAACCGGAGAAGAAACAACGGCCACGACGGCCGGGGGGCCTGCTCCCGCAGCTCCGGGAACGACCCCGCTCACCGCTGCCACCCATGACGAAAAGGCCCAGCCGGCCACGGCGCCGTCCCCTGCGGCCCCGGAAGCGGTGAAAAAGGCCGAAAAGCCCGCTCCCAAGCCCCAGCCCGCGTCCCGCAAGGCGGCCCCCGCCCCCAGGGAACAGGCCATCACCAACTTCGTGGTCTTCGTGCGTGACGGCGGTGCCACCATCCGCCTGGACGCCACGTCGCCCATCCGCTTCAAGCATCTGGAACTGACCAGCCCCTCCCGCGTGGTGGTGGACCTGCACGGCACCTGGAAGCTCAGCGAACCCGGTGTGCCCAAGGGCGAGATGGTCAAGGACGTACGCCTTGGCAAGAAGGGCAATGACACCCGCATCGTCATAGACCTGCACGCCAAGGCCAAGACGCGCTATATCCTGACCAGGGGAAAGAAGCGCCTGGACATCCGTCTGGACAAGACCAAGTAACGTCACGCAGCATGACGATGAAAAAACGGCAGGATCTCCGGGGGGATCCTGCCGTTTTTCGTATCTGGAAAAAGGGAGGCTGCCGCCTCCCCTTCTTTTATTCCTTTTCCATTTCCCTGCCGCGTTGGTCAGCGGCCAGCACCGCGTCCACCAGCAGGCCGGAAAGCCCCGCCCTGTCGAGGACATTGACCCCGGCGATGGTCAGGCCGCCGGGCGAGCACACCTGGTCGCGCAATTCCATGAGCGGCGTGTCGCTGCGGGCCGCCATGACGGCCGAACCTTCGAACAGGGCCGCCACCATGTCACGGCATTCCTTGCGGCCCAGCCCCAGGGTGACACCGGCCTGCACCAGGCCCTGCATCATGCCGAACACATAGGCGGGCCCGGCGCCGATAAGGGCCGAAAAGGCCGTGAAGCGGGACTCCGGCAGCTCCAGGCAAACGCCCAGCTGGCTGAAGAAGCGCAGGATGTCTTCCCTGCTCTCCGCCGGAACCCTGTCGTCGAAGCACAGGGCGAACACGCCCTTGCCCACCAGCGCGGGCGTATTGGGCATGCAGCGCACCACGGGGCAGCGTCCGGCCACGGCCGCCTGCAAACGGGCGAGGCTGATGCCGGCCGCCACGGAGATCACCACCGTATCGGGCCCGAACCCGGGCGCCATCTCGGCCAGCAGGGCTTCTATCTGGTAGGGTTTGACGGCCATGACCACATAGCGGGCCTTGCGGGCCAGCTCGCGGGCCGAATCCAGACGGGTGACACCCGCCGCTTCCAGAGGCGCCATGCGTGCTGCCGTGCGCGTATGGCCATACAGGGTGCAGTCCAGGGAAGAGGCGGCAAGACCGGCCAGGATGGCCCCGCCCATGTTGCCGCAACCCACACAACCGATGCTCATGCTCATGTTCGTTCTCCATCACCGCCACAGGCGGCTGTCAGCCGGGACGCGCTCCAGACGCTCCCGGAAATGTCACTCCGGCCTGCCGAACTGTCCGGCCCGCAACTGGGCCAGATGCCAGACATAGCGCCGCAGGGGCACCACGGCCACGCCCTCGCGGTTCTCCCAGCGCTCCAGGGCCCGCAGGGTCGAGGCGTGCGGGTGCCCGATGGCGATGGCGATGCCCTGCTTGCGGGCCAGACGGGCGGCCTTGTCCAGCGCTGCCAGCACCTTGTCCGTGCCCTGGGGATCGTCCAGAAAGACATGGCGGCTGGCCGTGACGATGCCCTGCCGGACCATGCTGGGCTCCAGCTGGCTGTTGCCGCAGGTGACGCTGTCCAGCACGAACAGGCCGCGCCCGTAGGCCAGACCGGCCAGCATGCGGCAGGCATCGCGCTGCCCGGTGAACCCGGAACCCATATGGTTGTTGAAGCCCAGGGCCGTGGGCACCTGCGCCAGCGCCTTGTCCAGGGCGTGTTCCATGGCATAGGCGTCCATGTCCGTCTCCAGCGCACCGGGGCCCGGGTTGGGCGCGGTGCCGTTCTTGCGGGGCATGGCCTCCATGGGCATGTGCAGCAGGACGTCCAGCCCCATGTCCCGGGCCACCTGCTGCACCGGACGGCGGGCAGCGGCATGGGGCCACAGCGCCAGGGCCACAGGGAACGGCAGGCTGGCCAGCTGCTCCGCAGGCTCCAGCTTTTGGCCCATGTCGTCGATCACCAGCACAAGGGCGGGCTCGGGCATGGGCCGGGAAAGCGTGGCGAGCATGGCCTCCCAGCCGGGAAAATGCAGGACGAGGCAGGTACGGCCGTCCACATCGGCTTCCAGCACACCGTCGTCCGTCCAGCGCAATCGCGGCATGGGCACGTCATCGGCCAGCAGGCGCCCGCCGTCAGGGCCGGTACGCAGGGCCTCCTGGCACAGACGTTCCTGCAGGGCCAGGGCCAGACGCAGGGGGGCGCCCTCGCCTTCCACACGGTAATGCCGGGCCTCCTGTTCCGAGAAGCCGGGCATGGTCAGCAGACGGCAGCCGGGCATGACCCGGGACAGGGTCTGGCGCATCAGGTCGTCCAGACGGTCCCGGTGCCGCAGCCAGTCACCGGTGGCCAGCACGGGCTGCCCGTCCTCGGTCACCAGCACGGCGCCGCCCTCCCGGGAGACCAGCCACAGGGACAGGCCCAGACACAGACAGAACCACAGGACACCGCCCACCAGCAGGCGGGCCGACGCGCACGGCCCCCCGGAGGGGCCGCCGTGATCGTCGCCGCTCGGGGGGCCGGGATGAAAGAAAGGCAAGCGCACAGGTTCCCTCCGCGCCGGACGCAGGCCTAGCGCCGGATCTCCTGGATGCGGGGCAGGCCCTTGACCAGTTGCAGGGCCATGCGCAGCTGGTTGTCGCGGGCCAGCTGTTCCGCGGCATCGTCACGCTTCTTGCTGCCCGTGGCCTTCTTGCCGCCATCGGCGTTCTCCAGATGGCCGCTCAGGTTCTGCTCGCGCAGCAGGATGCGGGGCTCGTCGGCGTCCTCTTCGTGCGGACGCTCGAAGGGGATCTCCAGGTCGGGCACGATGCCTTCGGCCTGGATGGAACTGCCGCTGGGCGTGTAGTACAGGGCCACGGTCAGCTTGAGGGCCGAGCCGTCGGACAGGGGGATGATGTTCTGTACCGAGCCCTTGCCGAAGGAGCGTTCGCCGATGATCAGGGCGCGCTTCTGGTCGCGCAGGGCACCGGCCACGATCTCGGAGGCCGAGGCCGAACCGGCGTTGATGATCACCACCACGGGCACGTCGATGTCCCCGGCCTGGTCCTTGGCCTCGTAGATGCGTTCCGGCACGGGACCGCGGCCCTGGATGGACACGATGGTGCCCTTGCTCAGGAACATGTCGGAAACGCTCACGGCCTGGTCCAGCAGACCGCCGGGATTGTTGCGCAGGTCGAGCACGATGCCCTTGAGGCCGCCGGTCTTGGCGCATTCGCGGGTGGCCTTCTTGAGGGCGTCGCGCAGGTCCTCGTCGGTGCGGCCGGAGAAGCGGGTGAGGCGGATCCAGTAGTAGCCGTCTTCCAGCGGCTTGGACTTCACGCTGACCAGCGGGATGGCCTCACGCTTGACGCGGACGGTCTTGGGCGACTTGGAAGAGCTGTGCAGGATGCCCAGCTCCACTTCCGTGCCCTTGGGACCGCGGATGCGCGAGACCACGTCCTGCAGGCTCAGCTCCTGCGTGGGCTGACCGTTGATGGTCAGGATGACGTCCCCGGACTGGAGACCGGCACGATAGGCGGGCGTGTCCTCGATGGGGGTCACCACGGTCACCTGGCCGTTCTCCACCGTGATCTCGATGCCGATGCCGGTGAATTCGCCGGAGGTTGTCTCCTGCATCTCCTTGTGTTCTTCAGGCGTCATGAAGGTGGAGTGCGGATCCAGGCCCTGCAGCATGCCCTTGAGGGCACCGTCCAGCAGTTCGCCCTGGTTCACATCCTTCACGTAATAGCGGTTCACCAGATCCAGCACCTGGCTGAAACGTCGCAGGGCTTCGAAGTCTTCCTCGACCTTGTCTTTGTCGGCCTTGGCGGCGGCGGTGGCTCCCAGCGGGCAGCAAAGGGCCAGCACGCACAGGAAAACGGTCAAACGGAACAAAGCTCGCATGGATTGCCTCCCGAAAAGATCATACGGACGCAGGCCGCTCCTGCCGGAGCCGGCGGGGTGGGCACGCAGCCTTGCCGGGCCGCCTGCGGAGCGGCCATAGTTACCTTTTTCAGGTCAAAAAGCAATGACGCCCGGGGCCGCCGGCGCCTGCCGGGGAAGGGATGGCCTTCGCGGAGATGGCCCGCGCACCGGACATGCCGGACGGCCGGGAGGCCCGCCAGGAACACCGGGAGCAAAGACAGGCATGCCCGCCTTAAGGGGCTGCGTCGCTCCGCCCCTTAAAGCCACAGGCCGGAGCCCACAATCAGAACCACCTGCAAAGCGGGAGTTTTTTTGTTTCGCGCCTGTCAGGCGCTCCACAGGCCAAAGCCCATAAAAAAAGGGGCCGCCCGTTGCCGGGCAGCCCCTGGGATCGCAAAGGCGCAGGGCCTAGATGAAGAACAGCCAGGTCAGGACCAGGAACAGCGGGATCAGGATACCCACGGACCAGGCCATGTAACCGAAGAAGCTGGGCATGGCCACGCCCTGTTCTTCGGCGATGGAACGCACCATGAAGTTGGGGGCGTTGCCGATGTAGCTGTTGGCGCCCATGAACACGGCACCGGCGGAGATGGCGGCCAGGGTGGGCGCCATGTCGGTCATCAGGTGCACGGGGTCGCCACCGGCGGTGTTGAAGAACACCAGGTAGGTGGGCGCGTTGTCCAGGAAGCTGGACAGGGCGCCGGTCAGCCAGAAGAACATGTAGTTCACGGGCTCGCCGTCATGGAAGACCATGTTGATCACACCGGCCAGGGCGCCGTCGGTACCGGCACGCAGGATGGCCAGGGCGGGGATCATGCTCAGGAAGATGCCCAGGAAGAGCTTGGCCACTTCTTCGATGGGGGCCCAGGAGAAGCCGTTGAGTTCACGGCACTGGCGGGTGGTGAACTTCCAGGACAGGCCGGCCAGGCAGAGCAGCAGGATGTCGCGCAGCAGGTTCTGGCCATCGATGCCCACGCCGTGGATGTTGATGGCTTCGCCGAGGTCGATCATGCCGGAGACCAGCACGCAGAGCACGATGCCCAGCAGGAAGAGCAGGTTGATGGAGCCGTCGAGGCCCAGCTTTTCTTCCACCTTGTTGGGATCATGCGGGGGCTGGGGACGACCTTCACGGCCGTACAGGACGGTATCCAGCACGAAGTAGATGCCCAGCAGGGCCAGGGACATGAAGCAGGTCTTCACGAACAGGTTGGTGGTGGTCCAGAAGAAGCTCACGCCCTTCAGGTAGCCCAGGAACAGCGGCGGGTCGCCCAGGGGGGTCAGGGAGCCGCCGATGTTGGCCACCAGGAAGATGAAGAAGACCACGGAATGCACGCGGTACTTGCGGTGGGCATTGGCGCGCAGCAGGGGACGGATCAGCAGCATGGCGGCGCCGGTGGTGCCCATCCAGCTGGCCAGGATGGTGCCCACGGCCAGGATGCCGGTGTTGACCACGGGGGTGCCCACCAGCGAGCCCTTCAGGCGCACGCCGCCGGCCACGGTGAACAGGGCGAACAGCAGCACGATGAAGGGGATGTACTCCAGCAGGATGGCGTGGAGGAATTCATAGAAGGCCACGTTGAAACCGTAGACCGCCAGACAGGGGATCAGGAAGGCAAGGCCCCAGAAGACGGAGATCTTGCCGAAATGATGATGCCAGATATGCGGCAGGGCTAGGGGCATGATGGCGATGGACAGCAGCATGCACACGAAAGGGATGACCCAGACCGCGGACAGTTCCGCACCTGGGATGCTCGGATGCCCTTCGGAGGCCATGGCCAGCACGGGGAGCGCCAGCACGGTCAACAGGGCAAGAGGCAGGGACCAGCGTTTCAACATGGGATTCTCCTCAAGTCTGTAAAAAATATCACAAAAGAAAACATTGTGATACACTATGAAAACTTCTTAATCTTACGCCATTTCCACGTTTTTTGCAATGAAAATGCGACCTCTTGGCGCAGGGTGGCATATTTCACGAAATCCCGCCTACCTGCCGTCAGGCCCGTCCCCCGGCAGGGCCGCGGCCGGGCCGCCGTCGCTGCCGTAGAGGCTGCGGTATTCGTGCTGGAAGATGCACATGCGCGTGGCGTCGTGATAGGCGCCGTTGGCGAAGAACTCGTGGATGAGCACGCCTTCGGCCTGGAAGCCCAGCTTGGAATAGACGTGGATGGCGCGCACGTTCTCGTTGTCCACCACGAGGTAGAGCTTGTAGAGGTTGAGCGCGTCGAAGGCATAGGCCATGGCCAGCTTGGCCGCCGCCGTGGCGAAGCCGTGGTTCTGCCATGCCGGGTCTATGATGATCTGGAACTCGGCCCGGCGGTGGATGTAATCGATCTCCACCAGCTCCACCAGGCCCACGTTCTGGCCTTCGTGGTCCACGATGAAGCGGCGTTCGCTCTGGTCATGGATGTGCTTGTTGTACAGGTCCTGCAATTCCACGAAGGCCTCGTAGGGCTCTTCGAACCAGTAGCGCATGACGTTGGCGTTGTTGTCCAGGCCGTGCACGAACTTGAGGTCTTCCCGTTCCAGCGGCCGGATGCGGATGGCGGCCGATGCTTCCCTGCCAGTTTCCATGCTGTGACTCCCTGCCGCACGCCGCAAGGCCAAGGCTTGCGGGAACGGCGTTTTTCTGCCAGATTTCCGACGGATTCCACCAACAACGAGGATGCTATGCCCAAGGACCCCACTCCCCGGCGCAAGGCGCGTCTGGGCTCGGTGCTTGCCCACCGTCAGCCCGACCTGACCCTTGTGCTTGCCAATATCCATGACCCGCACAATGTCTCGGCCATCTACCGTTCCTGTGACGCCTTCGGCGTGGACAAGGTGCATCTGTACTATACCGACACGCCCTTCCCCGTGCTGGGCCGCAAGACCTCGGCCTCGGCCCGCAAATGGGTGGAGAGCGTGCGCCACCGCGACCGCCAGGAGCTGGAGGCCAGCCTGCGTGCCCAAAACATGCAGATCCTGGCCACCACCTTCACGCCCACGGCCAGGCCGCTGCGCGCCTGGGACTTCACCCGTCCCACGGCCATCATCATGGGCAACGAACACAGCGGCGTCAACGAGGAACTCATCAGCATGGCCGACGGTGAGCTCTACATCCCCATGTACGGCATGATCCAGAGCTTCAACGTCTCGGTGGCCTCGGCCATCATCCTGTCCGAGGCCTGCCGCCAGCGCGAGGCCGCCGGCTTTTACGACAGCCCCCGCCTGGGGCCCGACGAGCTGGAACGCCGCCTGGCCCTGTGGCTGGAAAAATAGACTGTCCCGCACGATGCGAAAAGGGGGCGCCCTGCCGGGTGCCCCCTTTGTCCATCACTGGACGTCCAGCCCGTCGGCGGGCCCGCCGCTGCCCTCCGCATGCGGCCTGACCACCTTCTGGAAGCGGTGGCCGTCCCAGCGGTAGCCGATCTCGTTGGCCAGCGGCAGGTAGAGCATGCCGGTCTTGTTCCAGAACACGGGGTGCGCGCGCAGGCCCCCCATGCCCAGGCAGATGAGCACCGAGGGATTCACATCGTCGGGCACGGGTTGGCCCTTGGCAAAAAATTCCTGGATGTCCGGTTCCTGCGGCACGTCCACGGGCACCGTGCGCCCCGAGGCGTCCACACGCCACAGCTCCACCGTGCACAGCTCGGTGCCCAGCGTGCCGATGGCCGCCACGGCCGAACCGTCGTCAGCGTCCCGGAACAGGCGCAGGGCCACGCCGCTGTCACGGAAAGGCAGTGCCCGGAACACGATCACGTCCCGGCTCTCGCCGGCCAGTTCCCAAAACTCGCTTTGGCCTTCTTCCAGCAATTGCTGTTTGTCCTCGTCCTCAAGGCCCTCGGCCGTATTTTCAAAAATGCTCGTAGGCAGGGCGCTGAACGCCTCGCGGGCGGTGAGCGCGCTCTCCTGCGCCAGGCCCGCGGACGGGCACAGCAGCATGAGCATCAGCAGACAGAAAAAAACACGCATATCTCCCCCTTGCCGCGACACTGTCCCGGCTCGTCAAAAATTTTATACGGTCTTCCCCGTCCTTTGTCCATCGCTGCGGGCCGTTTTTCCCGGCGCTTATCAGGAATCCCTCTTGCCAAATCACGCCCCCACGCTTACATAACAGCCCATGAACACTCCCTGCATCCATATCGAAAAAGCCCGGCAGCACAACCTCAAGGACATCAGCCTGGACATCCCCCGCGACGAGCTGGTGGTGGTCTGCGGGCCCTCCGGTTCCGGCAAGTCCACCCTGGCCTTCGATATCGTCTATGCCGAGGGCCAGCGCCGCTATGTGGAATCCCTTTCGGCCTATGCCCGGCAGTTCCTGCCCCAGATGGACAAGCCGGACGTGGAGAAGATCGAGGGTCTTTCCCCGGCCATCTCGCTGGAGCAGCAGAGCACCTCGCGCAACCCCCGCTCCACCGTGGGCACGGTGACGGAGATCCACGACTTTTTGCGCGTCTTCTTCGCCCGTCTGGGCCGCATGTACTGCCCCTCCTGCGGCCGCCCCATCGAGGCCCGCTCCGCCGACGAGATCATCACCGACATCATGGCCCTGCCCCAGGGCAGCAAGTTCATGGTCATGGCGCCGCTGGTGGAACTGCAAAAGGGCACCCATCAGGACAAGTTCAAGAAGCTGCGCGCCGAAGGCTTCGCCCGTGTGCGCGTGGACGGCGAATTCCACACGCTGGACGACGTGCCCGCCCTGGACAAGAACAGGAAGCACAGCATCGACCTGGTGGTGGACCGTCTGGTCAACAAGGACGGCATCCGCGGCCGCCTGGCCGATTCCGTGGAACTGGCCCTGCGCTACGGCGAAGGCCGCCTGGCCGTCCACCTGCCCGACAGGCCCGAAGGGGAACGGGACATCATCCATTCCACCACCTCGGTCTGTCCGCACTGCCACATCTCCCTGCCCGCGCCCAGCCCGCAGCTGTTTTCCTTCAACAGCCCGCAGGGGGCCTGCCCCCGCTGCGTGGGCCTGGGCACCGTGGACTATTTCGAGCCTCGCCTCATCGCGCCCAACCGGGGCCTTTCCCTCAATACCGGGGCCCTGCTGCCCTGGGCCGAGAGCAAGCACTTCCAGCGTTACGAGCCCGCCCTGCGCGCCCTGGGCGAGCGCCACGGCTTCACGCTCTCCACGCCGCTGGAGGACTTTTCCGACGCGGCCCTGGCCTGCCTGTTCTACGGCGAGGACGAAAAGGGCCGCCCCGCCGCGCACAGCAGCGGCCTGCGCCGCAACTGGATGGGCGGCAACGTGGCCATGGACGCCACGGGCGACTACCAGAGCGAACTTTTTGCCGGACGCGCCGCCGAAGTGAAGGTCAGCGAGGCCCGCTGGCCCGGCGTCATCCCGCTGCTGGAAAAGGGCATGCAGTACGGCGAGGCCTGGCGCGAGATCCTGGCCCGCTTCCGCCAGTCCACGGACTGCCCGGACTGCCACGGCGCCCGCCTCAAGCCCGAGGCCCTGGCCGTGCGCGTGGACGACCTGAACATCGCCCAGTTCTGCTCCCTTTCCGTGGAGCGGGCCCTGCAATGGCTGGAAGGACGGCATTTCGACGGCCGCCACGCCCTGGTGGCCGAGCCCCTGCTCAAGGAGCTGACCCACCGTCTCTCCTTCATGCGCAACGTGGGGCTGGAATATCTTTCCCTGGGCCGGGCCATGGCCACCCTTTCCGGCGGCGAGGCCCAGCGCATCCGTCTGGCCTCCCAGCTGGGCTCCGGCCTGGTGGGCGTGACCTATGTGCTGGACGAGCCTTCCATCGGCCTGCACCCGCGCGACAACGAACGCCTGCTGGGCACCCTGCGTTCCCTGCAGCAGCGCGGCAATACCGTGCTGGTGGTGGAGCACGACGAAGCCACCATCTGCGCGGCCGACACGGTCATCGAACTGGGGCCCGGCTCCGGCGCCCAGGGCGGCGAGATCATGTTCCAGGGCAGCGTGCCCGAGCTGCTGCGCGCCGATACCCTCACGGCCCGCTACCTGCGCGGCGACGCCAGCATCAGCCTGCCCGACGAGCGGCGCGAGCCCCAGGGCTGGCTGACCCTGCATGACGTGACCACCAACAACCTGCGCGGCATCGACTGCCGCTTCCCGCTGGGCGTGCTGACCTGTGTCACAGGCGTGTCCGGCTCGGGCAAGAGCTCGCTGGTGGTGGACACGCTGTACAAGCATCTGGCCATCAGCCTGGGCCAGCGCGTGGACCAGCCCGGCAGCATCGCCGGCCTGAGCTACAGCGAGGGGGCCCGCCCCGTTGAACGCATCGTGGCCATCGACCAGACGCCCATCGGCCGCACGCCGCGCTCCAACCCGGCCACGTACACCAAGGTCTTCGACGAGATCCGCAACATCTTCGCCATGACCCCGGACGCCCGCAAGCGCGGCTACCAGCCGGGGCGGTTCAGCTTCAACGTCAA
>JABLTQ010111018.1_pt1 | contig 15870 bp, 13 predicted proteins | sample 7160101 | NCBI WGS metagenome assembly JABLTQ01 (sample SAMN14651228, study PRJNA627086) | human gut metagenome | isolation source: feces | host: Homo sapiens
TAATCGCTTAAATGTTATACTTGGACACTATAAATTTAATGCTTTTATCGCTATGTTCCTAATTTCCAAACAACTAATTTAAGCTCTTATATCGAGCTCACGTTATTTATTACAAGCATTTTGTTCAAGTATTGTTTCCTTTCTGTACCATCTTGTCTTTTAATAATCGGCATAAAGAACTCACTACTGTCATCAAAATATTTATCTACAATATTAACCATATTATTTTCCCATTTTACCACTAGCTGCTGGCCTGTTTTTTTCCTATTGTAAACGATATAACCGTTTGCAAGGCTTTTCTTTTTAAGATATGCTATGTCAATGAAAGCCATACCTCTCATATAGAATGAAAACATAAACACATCTCTAGCAAAGTCAAGAGTAGGAAGACCATTCAAATCCAATTCTTTGATCCGTCTAATTTCTTCAATACTAAGCGCACGCTTAGCTGTTTTATCCACCCCTGTATAAACTCCTCTAAAAGGATTCACCTGTTCTGTTAGCCCATCTTCAACAGCACGATTATAAATGCTGCGCAGCGTTCTCATATAAAAAGAAGTCGTGTTACGGCATAAATTTGACATCCGCATAAACCCCTCATATTGCTCAATCAAATTGTTATCAATCATATCAAAATCCAAATCATCATTTTTCCTGAATCTCATAAAGCTATGCAAGACCTGGCGGTAGGTTTCACTTGTTCGTTCTTTACCAGAAGCATAAAGTCTGTCGATTTGTTTGTTGATGTATTCAAATACAGAAACTCTATTTGATGCAGAATGATAATAATTTCGAACTATATCTTCGATAGTAAAATGCACACCATCATTTTCCATATCTATTATAGCATTGGAAATACGATTCTTTTCCCATCTAATCTTATTCCTGATTGAGGTCAAAATTTTCCGCCGACTGTCTGAAGTCTGTGACGTGTTAATTATTTCGTTACGTTCTTCATCCCATTCCGATTCCAATATATGACAGGAAGTCTTGATTTGTTTAGCGACTCTTTCATGGATAACTTGGAAATACAATGTCCCCTCCTTGTTAGGTATAGAGGACGCTCGAAATTTTAATTTTACTGATGTCATAATTATCTTCTATTTCACTACTGCCCACTAAAAAATGGACATGGTTAAAAATTTATTCACTCAGTGAGACCGAAAATTTACAGCACTTTCTAGATACTTCCCTCCAGTCTCATATCATACCGTGCTACCACCACAAGAAATTAAAGAATTAGGGACTGTTGTCTGATTCCATCATTATGAGTAATTCGGCAGACAATCCCTGTATTTTTCCGTTTGAACTCATCATTTTTTATATCATCGGCTTCATTGGGACCGATTTGTTCATTTTCCGCCACAACTGGAGACATATCTTTTTATCTTTAGCTAAGATATAAATTCATTATCATATTATCAATCAGATTATTATAAAGAATCCAATTGTTACACGACAGTCCCTACTGTAGGACATCCCTTCGGCAATATTTCCAAAGGCGATTTTATAGAACCGGGGAAAAATACTATTGAACAGACCGTTATTGAAACGTTCAATGACTAGTTGAAGAACATGGCGCAGATTGAACACTCCAAACAGCGTTCATTCAATAACTCCATTGGCAACTAGCTTTCCGCCATATAGCTGACAAGAATAAGAGAATGAACAGCAACCACTCCCCCTCGTGACACATTGTCAATTCCCCTCCAGCTCTGACATTTTGTTCTGCGGAAGCCTTCCAGAATCGCTTCTTTCGACCCGGGGGACGAGTCGGTGGCAAAAGAAGGCATTCTCAGGAGATTCGTGAAATACATGTTGATGCTATCAATGGGATTTTCCTTTCATCCAGGCAACATTTAGCGTACGTCCGTTTCTTTCCGCTTACATGTGTAACGGAGGTGGATGCTTTTTATCACAACACAAATTGAAGTCCCATTCCGTCTTCCAGCGAATGAAAATCAAAACATTTTACCTTTACGTTCCAAAGATTGGACTTTCCCGGATGAAACAATATTGTTTGGGGCGTGAAACAATATTGTTTGAGGAACCAAACACAAGTGTTTGACGAGTGAAACAATATTGTTTGAGCGTTAAAATGTAAGTTTTTCGGATTGAAAATGTTTATAAACCTAAAATAGAAGAACTGTTTTAGCTCCAAGCGTTAATCGCAATTAACTATTGAATGCTAGAATGACGGAGAGTCGCAAAAAACAGGTTAGAGAAAACCTGCTATTTACGACTCTCCGTCAAGCAAAAAACAAAGGAAAGGCAGCAAAACGTCAGTCCGCTTCCAGACCGAGAAGGATGCGCTCGATGACCTTCGGATAGTACTCATACTCCAGGGCATGTACCTTCTGTGCCACCTGCTCGGGGGTATCGTCCGGCTCCACGGGACACGTTGCCTGAAAGAGGGTCGTCCCCTCGTCGTAGTGCTCATCTATATAATGTATAGTGATGCCGCTTTCGCGCTCGCCCGCAGCAACCACCGCCTGATGTACCCGGTCGCCGTACATCCCCTTGCCTCCATACTTCGGCAGCAAGGCGGGATGGATGTTGACAATCTGCTGCGGATAAGCCTGAAGCAACTCGTCGGGTACACGCAACAGGAACCCTGCCAGCACGATGAAGTCGATGCCCCGTCCGCGCAACAACTCCACGACCTCTCCGCCCCGGGCAAACTGCTCACGCGTCAGGATACACGTCGGTACCCCCAGCCGTTCCGCCCGCTGGAGCACGAAAGCATCGGGTTTGTTTGACACCACAAGAGAGACCCTTATGGTCTTGTTTCCCTGAAAGTAGCGGATGATGTTTTCGGCGTTCGTACCCGAACCCGAAGCAAAAATGGCAATGTTTTTCTGCATATATATCCTAATTTAGTGCACAGATGCGTGAAATTTGTGCAAAGCAAGTGCAATTAATCAGTTAATTATTTGCTCATAATGATAAATCTTTCTTTCTTTGCACCGCAAAAATAAGGAAATAACAACAAAGTATTAATTTAAATCGTAAAATTATGTCTGAAATCGCATCAAGAGTAAAAGCAATTATCGTTGATAAATTGGGCGTTGAAGAATCGGAAGTAACTAACGAAGCTAGCTTCACAAACGACCTTGGAGCCGATTCATTGGACACAGTAGAATTGATCATGGAATTCGAAAAGGAATTCGGTATCTCAATTCCTGATGACCAAGCAGAAAAGATTACTACCGTAGGTGACGCCGTTTCTTACATCGAAGCTAACGCGAAGTAATTTTATGGAATTAAAAAGAGTAGTAGTAACAGGTCTTGGCGCACTGACTCCCGTAGGTAACACCGCTCCCGAAACATGGGAGAACCTGGTGAACGGAGTGAGTGGGGCAGGACCTATTACTCATTTCGACGCATCACTCTTCAAGACCCAGTTTGCGTGTGAAGTGAAAAACTTTAACCCGAACGATTTCATCGACCGGAAGGAAGCACGCAAGATGGACCTTTACACCCAGTATGCCATCGTGGCCGCCAAGGAGGCCGTGACGGACTCAGGGCTTGATGTGGAGAAAGAAGACTTGAACCGTATCGGTGTGATTTTCGGTGTCGGCATCGGTGGCATGCACACCTTTGAGGAAGAGACCGGAAACTATGCACTTCATAAAGACCAGGGACCCAAGTACAACCCCTTCTTCATCCCGAAGATGATTGCCGACATCTGTGCCGGACAGATCTCCATCATGTACGGATTCCACGGTCCCAACTACGTGACCTCTTCAGCTTGCGCCTCCTCGACCAACGCACTGGCTGACGCCTTCAACCTGATCCGTCTGGGCAAGGCGAACGTCATCGTTTCCGGTGGTGCCGAAGCTGCCATCTTCCCGTGCGGCGTGGGTGGTTTCAATGCCATGCATGCCCTCTCGACCCGCAACGATGACCCGCAGGGTGCCAGCCGTCCGTTCAGCGCAAGCCGTGACGGATTCGTGATGGGCGAAGGTGCCGGCTGTCTGATTCTCGAAGAACTGGAACATGCCAAGGCACGCGGAGCCAAAATCTATGCCGAGGTTGCCGGCGTGGGCATGAGTGCCGACGCACACCACCTGACTGCATCCCACCCCGAAGGACTGGGCGCGAAGCTGGTGATGATGAATGCACTCGAGGATGCAGAGATGAAACCTGAAGACATCGACTACATCAACGTACACGGCACATCGACCCCCGTGGGCGACATCTCTGAGGTGAAAGCCATCAAGGCACTCTTCGGCGAACATGCCTACAAGCTGAACATCAGTTCGACCAAGTCCATGACCGGACACCTCCTCGGAGCTGCCGGAGCCGTCGAAGCACTTGCCAGCGTATTGGCTGTGAAGAACGACATTGTTCCTCCGACCATCAACCACACCGAAGGTGACAACGACGAGGAGATCGACTACAACCTGAACTTCACGTTCAACAAGGCTCAGAAACGTACGGTCAATGCCGCCCTGTCGAACACTTTCGGCTTCGGCGGACACAATGCATGTATAATCGTTAAGAAATACGCCGAATAAGAAGCTATCAGTGTTTCAGAGAATTACTATATTACATAGAATAAGGCTCCTTTTCTCCAAGGAAAGGGAGTCTTATTTTGCTTTGTACCGCATCCTGGGCTTCTATCCGCGCACGATCAGCTACTACAAGGAGGCACTGCTCCACAAGTCATCGACCGTCCGCAGTGCCAAGGGCTACAAGCTCAACAACGAACGCCTGGAGTTCCTGGGCGACGCCATCCTCGATGCCATCGTCGCGGACGTCGTCTACAAGCACTTCGAAGGCAAACGCGAGGGCTTCCTGACCAACACGCGCTCGAAAATCGTACAGCGGGAGACGCTCAACAAGATTGCCGTGGAAATCGGGCTGGACAAGCTCATCACCTACTCCACCCACTCCAGCAACCACAACAGCTACATGTGTGGCAACGCCTTCGAGGCACTCATCGGCGCCATCTACCTCGACCGGGGCTATGACGCCTGCATGCGCTTCATGCAGGAACGCATCCTCCACAAGCTCATCAACATCGACAAGGTCGCCTACAAGGAGGTCAACTTCAAGTCGAAACTCATCGAGTGGTCGCAGAAGAACAAGGTCGAGCTGGAGTTCCGTCTGGTGGAACAGACGCAGGATGTGAGCAGCCCCGTCTTCCAGTCGGATGTCCTGCTGGAAGGCATCGTCGGCGGAAGCGGCACCGGATACTCGAAGAAAGAGAGTCAGCAGGCAGCTGCCAAGCAGGCACTCGGACGACTGAAGAAGGACTCCGAGTTCATCGACGCGGTCTTTGCCGCCAAGAAGGCACGCAGCGTCACCGTCGAAGTGTCCGACACGGCAGCCGTCATCCTCAACGAAGACCCAGTGACCGTCTATACCGAAGACCCGGCAGAAGAGGAGGAGACGCATGACAGCACCTCCGACGACAAGCTCGCCCCCATCTCCCGTCCGAGTCTCGACGAGGTGGAACGCATCATTGCCGAAGCTGAAGAGCAGGCGTTCCGCGAAGCCAGAAGCTGACAAACCCCATCCACTAACCCCAAACACCCCTTGCAGCCATGAAAGTAACCGCCGTCATCGTGACATTCAACCGCCTCGTACTGTTGCAGAAAACCCTCGACTACGTCCGCATGACTCCCCTCGTGACCCACATCATCGTGGTCAACAACGGGAGCACCGACGGCACCACCGAATGGCTCGACACACAGGCCGACCTGGAGGTCATCCACCAGGACAACGTCGGCGGCTCGGGCGGGTTCTATACCGGCATGAAGGCTGCCTACGAGGGCGGCAGCGACTGGATATGGTGCATGGACGACGACGTCTGTCCCCGGCCGGACTGCCTGAACTTCCTCATCGATGCCGACATGCACGGCGTCGGTATCCTCTGCCCGCGACGCATCATGGGAGAGGAGGTGTTCGTCACCGAATGCAGGTACCTCAACCTGATAGACCCGTTCTCATCGCTCCACCTGGACAAGGTCGAGCCCTACATCTGCCACCTGGTCTCCATCCAGGGCATGGTGTTCGAGGGTCCGCTCATCAAGCGGTCGACCATCGAGCGCATCGGCTATCCCAACAAGGACCTCTTCATCTTCTACGACGACACCGACTATGCCTACCGGGCCGTGCTGGCGGGACTCCAGGTGCTCTACGTCCCCAACGCGCTCATGTACAAGGAACGCTTCTACAACAACGACACCTGGGCGGAAAGGCAACGCAAGAAGAAGTGGAAACGGTTCTACCAGGTGCGCAACGGAGCCTACTTCAACCACCACTACGGCAAGAACTTCCTCATCCGCTACCTCCGCCCCCTGCAGGAGACCCTCGGATACATCTTCCTCGCCTTCTTCACCGCCCCCTTCACGAAGGCCTACAGCTGGCGTGACATCCCCCGCTTCTGGCGGATGTACCTCGACGGCATCCACGAACGGCTGGGGAAACTATAACCTGCTTTTTTCTTAAAGAATCCATACAACGTTTCAAATAATATGCATATCTTTGGACAGGCTTCGACGATATGCAGCGTACAGTGTCGCACTATCGCTTCACTGAAAGCCCCTGTGAGAGAGAGCCATCATTCCTTTAGAGAGAACACAATTTAAAAACTTTACATTATGGACACTTTAGAAAACGGGCAACAATCCGCACAACAGCCCGTACAACAGACCGTGATTGTGCAACAAGAACCGCAAAAAAAGTCGAACGGCATCGGTACAGCAGGCTTTGTCCTGTCGCTTGTGGCATTGTTCCTGTGCTGGATTCCTGTACTGGACTGGATTCTCTGGCTGCTGGGACTCATCTTCTCCGCCATCGGCGTATTCCGTGTACCACGCGGACTGGCCATTGCCGGTCTGTGCATCAGCTTGCTGGGACTCATCATCCTCATCGCACTCGTCGGCTCACTGGTTGCGCTTGTGGCGGCATCCTGAGTCATTCTTCCTCCTCCATTCCGGGCAAGTCGGTCTGCACACTGGGCTTACCGGCTTGCCTGACATTCATTCACATTTAACACCCACATTTACCATGAGACATATCCTTACACTGTTCATGCTGCTTTCCCTGTCGCTCTCGTTCGCATTCGCACAAGGAAAGCCTTTCAAAGGTTTCTGGGAAAAAGACACAACGGACGAATACCACGCCCTGTACATTGACCTCTACGGGAAGTCATTGAAGACCCCGGACAAGTCCGCCGCTTCCTACGGCTATCTGAAAAGCGAGAATGAATTCAATTCGGACGTCTGGGTAATCACCCAAGTCCTGTCCCTGCAAGGGAACAACGCAAAGGTCAAGACGTTCAGCTGGCGCTACGGTTCCCCCAACGAGCAGGTGGAAGCAACCCTGACATACAACCCCGCAACCAAAGTGATGAACTACCAGCGCAGCGACTTCCCAATCACATTCCAACCGACTCCTCCCATCAACTCACTGGTCCTGAGGAAGACCTACAGGAACCGCGATATCAAGCACGAGCTGATATTCCTTTCCTTTGAGAAACGGGACGGGTGGGTGTTCATCAACGAAGAAAGCTCCTCTGTCTATGAAGACGGGCGCATAAGCCATTCCGGCAACACGGTGTATGCCGGCAAGATTAAAGGGAACCGGATTGTATGTACCTACAAACTCAACTGCTTCCTCCCCGATTTGAGCAGCATCCAACTCTCCGAGATGGAAAAGACCGCTCCCTGCATCCTCACCTACAGTCCCGCGAGCAAAACCTTCGTGATGAACGGCGTAGTCTTCGAGGAAGACAACTAAGTCATTCCCGACTTATAACCTGCTTTTATCACAGATAAACCTTTCGAAGACGGAACTTCCAACGGCATTGCGTACCTTTGCGTCATCAATCAAAACGCAAAGGTACTATGCTGTATAAATCCATCCTCCGTCCGCTCCTCTTCTCCCTGGAACCGGAGCGTGCCCACCGCCTCACCTTCTCCCTGCTCAGGCTCACCAACTACATCCCTCTCCTGCGCCCCTACCTGCGCAGCCAGTACCGGTACGAGGAAGAGGACATCCTCTGCAAAGGCATCCTCACCCGGAACCGTATCGGGCTTTCCGCCGGGATGGACAAGGGGGCGGAAGTCTTCAACGAACTGGCAGACTACGGCTTCGGCTTCATCGAGGTCGGCACCGTGACGCCCGACCCCTGCCCAGGCAATCCGGCACCACGCATCTTCCGTCTGCCGAAGGACGAATCGCTCATCTCGCGCACAGGCTTCAACAACCCCGGGCTGGCGGTCGTCAAGCAACGCCTCAGCCACAAGACCGGACGGGTGACCGTCGGTGTCAACATCAACAAGAACCCCGCGTCGGAGGGCCGTCAGGCAGTGGACGACTTCCTCCTGCTCTTCACCGAGCTGAACGCCGTCGCCGACTACTTCACCCTCAACTGGGGCTCCATCGATGCCGCACTCATGGAGGAGGTTCTTGCCGCACTGACCGGGAAGCGTGCCACGATGCGCATGCGGCGTCCCATCCTCCTGAAGCTCCCCGGCGACATCACGACCGAGGGCATGGACACCGTCCTCTCCCTCATCAGCCGATACGGGCTAGACGGCGTCATTGCCACCGGACCCACCATGGACCGTTCCCAGCTCCGCCGCTACACGGAAGCCGAGCTGAAAGCCCTCGGAGCCGGTGGAGTCAGCGGCAAAGGCATGGGCATGAAGTCCTTTTTTGCCGTCGACTACCTGCGCAAGCACGGCGGTCCCGACCTCTTCATCATCGGGGCAGGCGGCATCATGACTCCCGGCGACGCCGAACGGATGTTCCGCATGGGTGCCGACTATGTGCAGATATACTCCGCCTTCATCTACGAGGGACCGGGCATCGTCGCCCAGATGGTCATCCGCTCGGCGGAGATGGACGAGTGAACAGTCACACCGACAGCACATAAAGAAAGAGGATGCACCGGCACTCACACCGGCACATCCTCTTTTTTCATACGGACCGGAAGTTACTCCCAGCCCGGATTCTGCGGCAACAGTGCCTCGTTGATTTGAATGGCAGAGAGGGGCACGGGGCGCAGGTATTTCTTGTCCAGCCAACGGCGGTCTTGCGACATGCCGTACTCCACATAGCCGTGGTCGCCCTCCGACAGGCGGTAGTTCTGTCCATCGAGCACGACATAGTCCACTCCCTTCACCTTATCTTCGGCAGCAGGCTCCTGGTCGACGTAAGCCACATCGAACGTCCCGTCGTGGTTCAGGTCGTACGGCGTATCCTTTGCCGGGACATACATCCCCTGCCAGGTACGCTCGATGAGCTTGCCCTGCTTCCAACGCATGATGTCGTCGTAGCGCACGCCTTCGAAGGCCAGCTCGACACCGCGTTCACGACGCACCTCCAGAATCCATTTGTCCTGTGTCTGATTGTCAAAATAAGCTGCTACATAGGGGTCGTAGTCGGCAGGGATGCTGCCGTCCACACCGGCACGTTCGCGGAGCGGCTTGATGGTAGCGTTCCACACGGACTGGTCGCACCGTCCCAGCTCCGCCATGGCTTCGGCATAGTTCAGCAACACCTCGGCGTAGCGGAAGATGGGGATGGAGTTGTTTGCCGTCGCCTTACCCACGTGTACATCGTCGTCAAGCGCCCACTTGATCATCATGTACCCTGTGGAGGTAATGGCGAAGTTCGGGGCGTCGGGCTGGAGCGTACCGCTGATGGTCCGCTGGTAATCGGGACCGATGACGGTCTGGGCAAGGCGGCAGTCACGGTCGACAAACTCCTGGTCGTACGTCAGCGTGGCATAATCCGGACGGTCGGTGAAGCGGCTGCCGTCGCGCATCAGGTACATGTTCACGAACGGACGGACCAGCGACCAGTTGGCACCGTACGAACCGGAGAATATCTTCCACGTAATGTCGTGCATGCGCACGTCCGTCTGATAGGCAATCGCCCAGATGACCTCCTGCGTGTTAATTTTCTCGGACGTGAACAGTGCACGGTACTGCGTCTCCACGTCCGACGGGTTGTCGACCAGCGAGTATGGACCGTTGTCCATCAACTCCTTGGCGGCAGCGGCTGCCTCTTCCAGGAACTGGTTGGCCGTGCTCTGCAGCCCCAGTTCGTCGTGGTACTTGCGGTACGTGCCCTCAAACAGGCAGACCCGCGACTTGAAGGCCAGTGCCACCCAGCGGGTGACAAGCGTGCTGCTCTCCACCTCCGTCCCGTCAGTGGAGCAATACGTCGAGGCGAACGTCAGGTCCTCCAGCACGTGTGCCATCACCGTCTCGCGGCTGTCGCGTCCCTTGTAGAGCTCCTCCGTCTCCCCGGTGTCGAGCGTATGTTCATACCAGGGCACATCGCCGAAGGTACGCACCATGTTGTAGTAGAAGTAGGCCCGCCAGAAGCGTCCCACCCCTTCATAATGCCGGTAGGTAGCCTCGTCGATTTTGCCCTCCATCTGCGGCAGGTGGTCGAGGAAGTAGTTCACCTGACGGAGGTCATTCCAGGACCATCCGCCCTGCTGACTGGAGTCCCAGGTGTCTCCCTTCAGGAAGGTCGTCGAGGTGCGGGTGGCACAGTAGTCGGCATACTGGTCGCCTCCCCAGGCAATGTCCTCTTCCGAGGGGAGGAAAGTCTGCAGGAAGCCGTTGGTGTAGAGCTTCAGGTCGTTCTCCGAGGTCATGAAAGCCTCGGACCCGACGGCATTCTCAGGCTGGCAGTTCAGGAAGTCCTCGCACGAGGAGCCTCCCAGCGCCAGCAGTCCCATGAGCAAGAGTGTATAGTGTCGTTTCATTTGTGTTGTCGTTAGAAGGTTACGTTAATGCCGAAGGTGTAGCTGCTCAGGAGCGGATAGCCGTATCCGTCGCCGTCGGTGTTGGCAGTGGAACGGAAGTCAGCATCGCCCGGATTGATGACTTCGGGGTCGTACATCTTCGTGTGCTTGTAGAGCGGACTCCACGTGCAGAGGTTCTCGCCCGCCAGATAGACCTTGAGGTTCTCCAGATGGAGCGCCTTGCAGACCTTCGGACTGAAGGTGTAGTCCACCTGCAGGTTCTTCAGACGGACGTACGCTGCATTCTGCAGGTAGCGGTCGTTCGCCTGCCGACCCAGTGCACGGGTCGAGCCTTGAGCCAGGTAGCCACGGTAGCGCGGCCAGTAGGCGTCAGTGTTCTGATTCTCTTCCGTCCAGACGTTGTTGCCGGTATGCTCCTTCAGCATGTAGCTGTAGGGACGGTCGTACTGTCCCCAGAAGAAGGCGGACTCGCGGTGCGGGTACCAGTCGCGCTGCCCCACACCCTGGAAGAAAGCACTCACGCCGAAGCCATTCCAGTTGGCTGCCAGGGTGACGCCGAACTGGTAGCGCGGGGTCGTGTTGCCGACCACCTTCAGGTCGCCGTGGTCGTCGAGCGTGTTCTTCCCGTTGTCCACGGCGCCGCTGTCGTCGAGGTCGGCGAACTTCAGGTCACCGGGCTTCAGGATGTTGTCGTCGGAGACGACGAGGTAGGACTGGTCGGCATGTGCGTCGATCTCAGCCTGGTCCTTGAAGAGTCCCTCGATGTGGTACCCCCAGATGGTGCCTATTTCCTGCCCCTCGTAGTAGGTCGAGAGCGATTTGGTCGGGTTGTAGAACTTCGTCACCCACGTGCGGTTGTCCCACACCATCGCCTTGATGCTGTAGTTGAACGGCTTGTCGCCCAAGGTGAAGCGGTCGCGCCACTCCACGGAGAGCTCCCATCCACGGGTCTTCATCTCGGCGTTGTTGCCCTTCGGAGTCGAGGCACCCAGCACGGCGGGCAGCGTCGGGCCGACGGTGTACATGTCGGTGGTATAACGCTGGTAGTAGTCGAAGGTGGCGCTGAGGCGGTTGTTGAGCAGGGCGAAGTCGAGGCCCACGTCGTAAGTCGTCGCGCGTTCCCACGTCAGACTGCTGGGCACGATGCCCGGTGTGGTGGCATAACCCTGCAGGCCGCCGTCAAGAATCACCGACGTCCGCTTGATGGGGACGGTGGAGAGGTAGAGATACGGGTCCACACTCCCGTTGCCCAGGCTGCCGATGGAGGCGCGCAGCTTCAGGTTGTCCAGCCAGGTACGGGCGGGAGCCATGAACGGCTCTTCCGAGATGCGCCAGCCCACCGACCCTGAAGGGAAGAAGCCCCACTGCTGGTTGGAGGGGAACTTCGACGAGCCGTCGTAGCGTCCGCTGAACTCGGCGAGGTAACGGTTCTTGTAGTTGTAGTTCACGCGGTAGAGGAAGCCCACGTACGCCCACTCATAGCCGCTCTGGTTCTCCGTGTAGTAGTCGCCGTCCATGAGGGCAAAGCTGGGCTTCGTCGGGTACAGCAACCCACGGCGGTAGGTGGTAATGGTCTCGTAGGACTGGGTCTCCAGGTTCCAGCCGAGCAGCACGTTGAGGTAATGGTCGGGGTTGGCAAACTGCGGCTCATAGTTGCCCGTGATGTTGCTGGAGATATACTCCTTGTCATAGTCTACATTCTCCAGGGAGCTGTACGTGTTGCGCTCCTTCACGATTTCCGGGCCGGTGTAGTACTCATACTGGTTCTCGGCGCGGCGACGGTCGGAAAGGCTCTTCGCGTAGGTGAAATCGCCCTTGAAAGTCAGCTGGTCCAGGATGGGCTCCCACGTCAGGGTGCTGGTGTTGCGGAAGTCTATCTTGCCGTTCTTCTGCCACGAAGTCCCCTCGACGAAGCCTGCCCAGCCGATGTAGACAGCCGCCTCGGTCCAGGTCCCGTCAGGGTTCTTCTCCATCGTCACGGGGTAGCCCTGGTGCTGTATCTGCCGGGCGATGTTCTGCCGGTCGTACATCACCATCGGCTGGTGCGACTTGAAGTGGGTGAACTTCGTGCTGTTCTCCAGCGTGAGGTTCCGGTTAATCCGGATTTCGCCACGCGAGTTGAGGTTGTACTGTGTGTACCTTTCCCCACCGGCGCTGTATATGCCGTCCTGGTTGAAGTAGCGCCCCGAGACGTAATACTTCGCCCTGTCGCTGCCACCGCTCACGCTCACGTTGTGTTCGGTGGAGTAGTTGAAGTCGCGGTAGATGATATCGAGCCAGTTCGTGTTGCCGAAGTACTCGTACTCGCCGTTGTCGTTCACCCGCACCTTGTCGAGTGTCGGGTCGGCATCGCGCTTCACCAGCTCGTTGTACCAGTCGGTGGAGTACTTGAACACGTTGTTGATGCCCGCAGGGATGGAGTTCTTCCCCTCCAGGTAGGCGGTGTACCAGCCGTCGGTCCACTGCAGACCGTTCGAGACGATGCCGTCCTCCGTGCGCACCGTACGCCGGTGCAGCGACACGCTGCCGTTGTAGTTGACCCGAGCCTTGCCCGACTGGGCTTTCTTCGTCGTGATGAGCACCACGCCGAAGGCACCGCGTGCGCCGTAGATGGCTGCCGACGAGGCGTCCTTGAGCACCGACACACTCTCCACGTCAGAGGGGCTCACCGAGTTCAGGTCGCCCTCCACCCCGTCGATGAGGATGAGCGCGCTTCCGCCCGCCCCGATGCTGCCCGTACCACGGATGTTGATGGAGGGGTTGCGCGACGGCTTGCCGTCGGAGAACGTCACGTTCAGTCCCGGCATCAGGCCCTGCAGCGAGCGGGACACGTTGCTGTTGGCACGCTCCGCTATCTGCTTGCTGTCGATTTGCTCCACGGCGCCCACCAGGTTCGCCTTCTTCGCCGTTCCGTAACCCACGACGACGACCTCGTCGAGCAGCTGGTCGTCCTCCTTCAGGACGATTTGCATCTGCTGTCCGTCCGACACTTCGATTTCCTGGTTGGAGTAGCCGATGTAGCTCAGCACAAGCGTCTTCCCCTGTTCCACATTGAGTGTGAAGCGGCCGTTGATGTCCGTCACGACCCCTTTGTTCTCGCCCTTGACGCGTACGGCAACGCCTGTGAGCGGTTGGCCCTGGGCATCCACCACCGTCCCCTCGAACGGGACGACGGCAGCCCATGCCGTGGCAGCCGAGCAGGCCACCAGCAGGCTTACGAGGCCGCGTCTGCAGCGCAGCAAAGGCCTGCCTGTTATCCTTGTCTGTCTAGTTTCCATAAGTGCATGTTCAGATTAGTTGACGAGTTTCCCGCCCGTCCGGTTCACAGACGGAGCGTCTGCGTGTACACCTCGCCGAAGCGGTTGGTCAGTTCCACACGGATTTCCTTCGCACCGTCCGACGGCATGAGGCGGAACAGGTGTCCCGTCTTCGGAGCCTTCGCACGGTTCTTCAGCTGCGCGGCACGCTCCTCGTCCGAGTCGGTGAAACGCTCCATGTCACCCATGGGCTTCCCGTCCTCGTACCACACCACGCGGCAGGCACTATCCCAGTCCCAGACGTTGGCGACCACGAAGCTGCTCTGCGTCGTGAACTCGCCCCGGTTGTACAGGCGGAACTGGTAGCCGAAGTCGCGGCGGGTACCCTTGTAGTGCCACTTCAGCCGGTCGCCGTCGACATCGACCACCATGTAGCCGTTCGGTGCGCCACACTGGTTCACCCAGCCTGCCCACCAGGCACCGCAGGCAGCCCCGATGTTGTGCTCATAGAGCGTCGGGCTGACCTCGTTGTTCTGCAGGAAGTGGGTGTGCCCGCAGAAGACATGCACGTTGTAGCCCTCCAGCACCTCCTTCAGCGCGGAGGCATTGCGGATGTTCCCGCCCGACTCCACGGTGTTCCAGGAAGCCGCGTGCATGTTCAGGATGACGAGGCTGCCTTCGGGCACATGGCTCAGGTCCTTCTTCAGCCACGCCAGCTGCGCCCCGGTGAGTGCTTCGATATACTTCTTGTTGCTTACGTAGTTGATGTTCTTCATGGTCACGATGTGCGCTTTGCCCACGTTGAAGGAGTAGTCCGTCGGGCCGAAGTAGCTGTGGTAGACCATTTCCCCATAGACCGGCGTCCCCGCCTCCATGTTGTGCAGGTCCTGGTAGCGCAGGTCGAAGTCATGGTTGCCGATGCACTGGAAGAAGGTCGCCCCCGTGTTCCGCAACGACTCCTTGTACTCGGGGTACAGCCCCATGTTGTCGAACACCAGGTCGCCGAGCGTCATGCCCACCACCTCGCGGCTCTGCTTCAGCGAGTCGATGGTCTCCTTCAGGTCCACGACTGCCTCCTGACGCCAGCGCTTCATCTCGCGTGCGTTGCGCACCTGCGGGTCGGACACGGCGATGTAGTAGAAGCGGTCCGACGCCTCCTTGCGCCGTTCCAGCCTGAAGTCGTGCCGGTTGCCGCCAGCCGCCAGCTGTCCCACGGACACATAGAAGCCGTCCGCCAGTCCCTCCCGCTGCGGCAGTCGGTAAGCCGACGGCGTGGAGATGCTCACGAACTTGCTCACGGTGGTGTCCGAATCGAGCGACCAGGCGCCCTTGCCGTCGGTCCGGGTGAAACGGACCCCGTCGTTGACCACCACCCCGGCTATGCCCTTGCCGTTCTCGTCGAGGACTTTTCCGGAAAAACTCAAAACAGAATGCTGCGCCGCAGCGCTCAGGCAGAGTGCCCACAAGGCGACTCCGAATGCCCCTAATCTAGCTGACTTTTGATACATATATAGAATAGTTTTAGGAATATTTCAGAAAACTGCTGCAAAGTACGTCCTTCCCCGTTACAGCGCCGTGACGCCCCCGTGACAATCCCGTTCCCATCCTGTTACATCCCCGTGACAGTGGTCCCGGCGCATGCCCTCCGATGTCGGGGCGGAAGGCGGCTCGCGGTTTGTCATTCTATCGCTGTTTCAGCCGTTTTGGTGTCACTTTTTCCCGATTCGGGGTTTTCAGCTGACGCGTACTTTCGTCATTTCGTCCCTTCCAGCGCGCAGTTGAATACACTTTTTAAGACACGGACGTCCGGACAGGCTCCAATTTTCATTCCGTTAACACAAAAACGGAGCTGCGAACCCCTTCGCACCGTCA
>JABLTQ010040556.1_pt1 | contig 15866 bp, 9 predicted proteins | sample 7160101 | NCBI WGS metagenome assembly JABLTQ01 (sample SAMN14651228, study PRJNA627086) | human gut metagenome | isolation source: feces | host: Homo sapiens
ATACTTTGTGAAATCAGAGGAAAGTTATTCTCTCTATCATATGCTGGAAGGATTTAAGAATTACTGCAATGAACTGAAAGGCCAGTGTGCAGGCCAGTCCCAGAGAATGAAGGAAGAAATGCAGCAGATGTATGTCATGGGAACGAATGCGGGATTTGGAAAGAAAAAACAGGCTGCAAAAGATTATCTGGATTCTGTTGAAAGATGGTACAGAAATGAAGAATCTGCATTTTTAAATGAAGAGATCGTAAAAGTTATTGAGATTCTTCAGGGACGGTTGAAATTATACTATGATAATATTCTGAAACCTCTGACAGATACACTGTTTGAGCTTCCAAAGATATTCCATGACAATGTGGAGATCATCAAGGCACAGGAAGCTGTTGTGCAGGAAGATACGGATGTTCTGATCCGCCCATTGCAGTTTGAACATACGAAGCAGATGGAATTCAATGCGGCGGTTCTTGCGGCAGAAAATTCTTTCCTTGGAAGTCTGGCAGAAAATATCCACAAGTGGATCGGCAGAGATATTGACAACGTTGATGAGAACATTGCAGGAACTGTAGATGTTCCAGGATTTATTTCCGGATTTATTTCTGAGCATTTCAGCAAACTTCTTACGATCAACATGGAAAATATTATGTCTACGAAACTGAAATCAGGACAGAGCCTGAACCAATATATCGGTGACTGCATCGATCATCTTCTTGACAAGTCCTATGCCATGTATAAAAAAAGTGCACAGTTTGATGGAAAGACAGATGAATTTTCCATTCTGTCCATTCCAAGTGACTGCCCGGTAATCTATCAGACCGCAGTGGTACATATTAGAGCAAAAAATTTAAGTACAAAAGTCATTATCAAGCAGAGTGATGAGAGAAGCAGATTTTATATTGTCAAGGTTGCCAGCGGATTTCCACTGTATTCCAATGATTTCCTTGAAAAGATGGAAGAGGCATATGAGGAACAGATGCTTGGTAAAGCAGGAATGGGTAAACATCTGATCAGAGAGTGGCGTGATTATCTGCCGTCTCCGTATGTAGAACCTTCCTGGCATGGAATTTATACCTGTGAACGGACCAGAAAAAATAATAAAAAATACAGAGAACTTTTTGATGAAGCAGTAAAGCTGGACCTGATCACAGAACATAATGGAAATATTGTCCTCAAAAAAGCCAATGAAAAAGTTGCCGCATCTGTAAGCAAGGCCAATTTAAATGCGCCGACAATTCTTAAGAAGATCGAGCAGCTGACAAAGATCAAGATGGCAGTATGGGATTCCGGAGAAGAGCTGGTTCTGAAACCATTTGGTACGTATCTGCGCAGCATCGGAAATTCCGAAAACAATCAGGTACAGGGAAATAAGCTGGAAAGAGAAAAAGATAATATCCGTGAAAATATCCTGAGATATCCGCAGGTAATGAGACAGCTGGAACGAGAATGCCAGCTTGCAGAAAAGATCCAGCAGCTGGAAGATGAACTTTATTATCCGAAATATTATGCATACGCAAAAGTAGCTCATATGATCTATGAAAATGAGATCATGGATGTGGTATATAAAAGATCAGACATGGATCCGATGCCGATCACGCTGATGGTTGGACAGGAAATGGCTCCGGACTACCGGGAATACCAGGTGTATCGGAAACTCTGTAAACTTCTGGATAAGAAGATGCGTGCAGAAATTGATACACAGTATACAAATCTGAGAGCGCGTATCAAAGACAGTATGGGACAGAGAGAGGAACATTATAAAGAAATCCGGGAGCAGTATATTCCGGAATATAAGGAACAGGTAGAAACGGTACGTCAGGAACTCTATAATGCAGGACCGGATGAAAAAGCAGAATGTATCAATAAACTGGATTTTTATCAGGGAATCATTGAGGAAATGACCAGAATGCTTCCAATAGACGAGCAGTCAAAGCTGAGTGACCACCATCAGGAGTGGGATCATCATGATATTCATCGGACAGAAGAACAGCAGCCTGTAAATCATCAGGCAGAGCCGCCGAGATATCTGGATCCAACAACCTATCAGCCGATCGCACAGCCACAGCCAGGCCAGCTTGTTTTTGATACGAAGGTGCGCCAGCAGGTTATGTATCAGCCGGAAGTGCCGAGATATCTGGACCCGATGACCTATCAGCCGATCGCACAGCCGCAGCCAGGTCAGCAGGTTTTTGATACAAAAATGCAGCAGATGATCGTATATTATCCTGCAGGAGCCGGAATGCCGGGAAGCCAGCCAGGCTATCCGGGAGGAACCGGAATGCCAGGAGTGCCGGGAGGTCAGCCAGGTTATCCAGGAGGAACCGGAATGCCGGGAATGCCGGGAAGTCAGCCGGGCTATCCTCAGGGAGGAAATGGAATGCCAGGAAGCCAGCCGGTTTCTCAGCCGGGAGATGCCGGAATGCCATCATGGGGAAATCCTTCCGGAGAAGATCCAAATAATAATATCTGAGAAGAGAAAGGAGATCCGGCTTAGGCCGGATTTCCTTGAAATATAACATAAGTGGGAGGAGACTTGAATGGAAGAAAGTCTGTATCAGGCAGAAAAAAATACAGAAGTGATCGAAAAAAAACTGGAGAGTATTCTTAATGATGCAGAAGAACAGAAAACTTTTAACAGCCAGAACTTTGTATCTCTGAAAACACTGGTGTTTATCTGGGTGATAGGAAGCGAGACAAGCTGCAGAAAAGCAGAGCTGCTTTTTAAAGAGGAAATAAAAAAGATCGTATCGGATATCAGAACTGTCCAGATCATCAGTGACTGGGAAAGAACAACAGGAGAAGAGGCATTTCATGCTTTTGCAGGCAGGATCAATCAGGCATCGCAGGATTATCTGGATGTCCGATTTGACAAAATCCTGATATGTCCGGTATTTCTTATAGACTGTCTGTGTCAGAGAGAAGATGAACAGAGAGTGGCGGATTCCTGGATCATGATGCAGACAGAAATGAGAAAACGCCAGATTTCTGTGGAATGGCATCCGTTTCTGATGGTGGAAAGTTATAATGTAGATCTCACAAAATATAAAGTACAGATGCTGCGCCGCCAAATGGACCGGATCATGGAAAACGGCCGCAAAAATTATCTGGAATGCTGCTGTCCATGCTGCGTACTTTCTGATGTCAATGAGAACGGACATAAGATCAATCTGGAACAGAAGATCAAAACGATAATCATGCTTATGATATTTCAGGATACAGACTGTGAAGATAAAGAAAAAACCCAGGGTGTTCTTCTTCCGGTCAGGAGTAATGAAAAAGAATATTTTTTTACGGCAAGAGCCATTTCTGTATGTGAACCGGTAAAATCTCTTACACTGAATCGCTTACTGGCAGTACATGAATATTATAAAAGTGCCGGCAGAAGGCGGACTACAGCATTTGATAAAATGAAGTACGAGTATTTTGAAAGTGCATCCTGGAAAAAGCGAATGGAAAAAATACCTCATGGACCAGATGGAAAAATATGTACATCACCAATATACAGTGTGATTCCTGGCAATGATATGCAGAAACTGGAAAAACGGCTGAAAAAGTTTGCCAACGATTATTATCTTCATCCCATTAAGGCTACAGCAGAGGTGGTACAGGAATGGTGGGATTCGTTTGTTGATGAATATCTGCTGGAACTCAATGGGGCAGTAAATCATCTTGGCATTCTGGAAGAAAGATCACAGAAGATCCTGGAAAACAGTCCGGTGATTGATGTACGTCAGGGGATGTTTTATCCGGACATGAGACAGTCCTGTGAACAGTGGCTTGCAGGAGAGATCCGTCAGGCTCCAAGGAAGATCATTGCAGAAGGACTGGCGCCGGAGAAAGAAAACATGAAAAGGTTCCGCCAGAAAAAGAAAGTGCTGGATGATGTCTTTCAATCTATGGAGCAGGCTGTCAGCAACCAGGAAAAAAGACTGGGACAGACAGAACTTCTTTTTAACACCGGCGGAGGATTTGTGGCAGATGCACAGGAAGAAGCCAGACGATGGATGGAAGAATATAATAATAATCATCCCCATGAAGTGATCCATATATTTCATAAATATCAGAAGATCATAGCAGGCTTTTTTAAGGATCATGAAAAAGATCAGAAAAACAGAACCGGAAATGATCTGCTGGAGATCTGTAACCGGATCGTTGCGGGAAGTCTTGAAAACCGTGAAGAATATATGAAGGTACGCCTGACAAATCTTGTACAGGGAGATTCCACACAGTTTTTTAAAAAACTGGAAGAGAACTGGAAATTTCCTGTGAGACTTATCGGAGGATTTCAGGCAAGCAGTCATCAGACATTATTTGTGATGGGAAATGAAGAAAATCTCCTGTGCCGCTGTCTGCGGAATCAGCCCACTTATGATATCAGTTTTAAAGGCTGCCCTCAGGATGACCGTATCGAGATCGTCCGTATTTCCGGGCGTTTTGCAGAGAACCGCATATACTCTGAGTAACAAAGGAGAAAGTAATGGTAATAGCATTAAAAGACTTAAAAGGAAGACAGATGGATTATGGCCGGTTCCGCTTCTCATGGACAATATCTGAAAATGAAGAAAATGCATATTTCGTGTGGATTTATAAAGAGAATGTGAGTATTCCGGTAATGATCAGTTATTCGCAGTGCATCAATCATTGCATGGAAGTCTCTTTTCAGTCGGATAATCTGGATATGGAAAGTATCAACAGTACACGTTTTCTTATATTTGTGACAGACTCCAGAAGAGAACTTTCCGGAAGAGAGATCATGGCACTTGCGTCACAGGAACAGTATCTTATAAATGTATACTGTGGAATTGCCACAGTGAAATGGAACTGGGTTTGTACAAATGCAGGGTGCACTTTACTGCTTCAGAGTGATAAAGAAATCCCGGAGGGACTATTGTATTATGAATATTTCTGGGGAGGAACGATCCTGAGATTTGAAATTCCAAATGAGATCCGCGCGGGAATCAATGAATACAGAAATCTTTATTTCCCGGAACTGCCGGGATTGCCACAGGTGCAGACAAAAGAAAAAAATATAAAACTGAGTGGAGAAGCGATTCAGATACCACGTTCGAAACAGGACACAGGAGGAAAATTTTCACTGTTTTCGATTTTTCATAAAAAATAAAAGGAGCAGGAGGCAGATATGAGTTATTATCCGATAAAATGTATACAGTGCCTGCGTCCCATCAGAGAAGCAGAACGATGCGTGAAGCTTACGAAGGATGAGATCAGGTCAGATAATTTTGAGGGAATCCGGCAGTCTGATGATATTCAGCTTAATGACAGAAAATCTGGAGCAAATAAATTTGTGCTGAAAGAGAAGCATATTGAAATTCAGTACAAAAGTCTTGCACAGCTTCGAAGTGAGAGCGTGATCACAAATGAAGAGGTGTATCCGGTAACCATTTCTCCGGAGTATGCAGTCAGTGATGAGTGCAGAAATACAGAACTGGTGCAGGCTGTAGAGGTGAAAGATCTGGAGATCGGTGAGGAAAAGGTAAGTGGAATCGTGAGAAAGTTCTACTGTCCGCATTGTCATTCACAGTTGATCCCTCAGGCAGGAAAAATGCCGATGTACCTGGTGAGCCTTATGGGACCCAGCTCCGCAGGAAAAACAGTATATCTTACAGTTTTACACATGATGTTGAGCGGAGGAAATTTTGGACTTCCGCAGGGCTTTGTTCATTTTGAGACTCTGGGAGTTACAGGAAGGGAATATGAACAGTTTGCTTCACACATAAGAAGAGAGAACAGACTTCCGGCGACAACACAGGAGGACAGAAAAACTCCGTATCTTCTTCAGGCGGATTATACCGCAATGCCAGGATCTGCACAGTCTAATAAGAAATGTATTCTGGGTCTGATTGATATGCGAGGCGAGATGTTCAACGGAGAACGAAATGAGGATCTTTCCAATATCAATGTTCCCCAGTTTAAGGAGTCGGATGGATTTATCATGATGGTTGATCCGGAGACTCTGGAGGGTGTGTACAATCGGCTTCCGGAACAGTATATGAACCGTGATATCGATCAGCTGGAAGAAGCGATTTCCGGCATGAAAACATCAATCCTGGATTGTGTTACCGGAGATATGGGACAGATTCAGAGGCCAAGTGTTGTTGCACTGACCAAAACTGATCTTCTGTACAAAAATTACCAGCAGCTGGGAATTCCGCTGAATCAGCCAGTGATCGCACCGAGATTTCAGATGATTCCGGATTCCAATCTGGAGGATACTTATTTTAATCCTATGAATCAGTCTACCAGAGCGTGTATCCAGTATCTTTCCAGAGGATTATCAAATTTCCTGGATCAGACATTTTTCAGTCCATATTATATTTCTGTATCCGCTCTGGGAGCAGCTGTAAAGGTAAGCGGAGATAATCTTGATAATTTCCGTCTGATCCATCCGATCCGTGTGGAAGAACCGTTGCTTTATCTTCTGATGAGACTGAATTTTGTACCTCCTTTCTTCAGAGGAGAATTTTATGATGCACCACAGAGGGTGGTTAATGAATGGGGAAGAAATTTTGCGGAAAACTGGGATGAGCAGATTCCGGAACCGCCAAAAAAACATTCCTGGTTTCATAGACGTTAGGAGGAAACAGCATGATAGGACAACATATATATTCCCGATGTACAGAAGGATATTTTTCACGTTCCGGTTCAAAGGGAGACAGTACGACAGTCACCATCAGCAGAGATATGTTTGCCAGAGAAGATCAGGCGAAGCTTGTAGCCAGAGAATGTGAAGCAGTAGGAACACTGGAGGATATCCGGCCTGTTCCTTCGGAGATCACCGGAACATATCGAGGCGTTCTGAAGATCAAGAGGCTGAATCAGCAGCTTACAGTAGTAAGTCGTGCATACAGACTGAAAGCAGAAGGAAATATGTCCGGTGAAAGAAGTTCCGGCGAGTTCCGTGATTTTACATACAGCAGCAGTTACATTCTGGCAGAGGAAGATAAGGGACGCTTTTTACGAGAACCGGAATATGCACTCAATCTGCAGAATTTTGAACCTTATCCATCGGTACAGGCGCGAATTGAAGAGTCAAAAAGAAATGGTGCCCGTGGGCGTATCGAAGCAAATCCGGAGTATTCCCTGTTTAAAAATCCACAGAAAAAAACGGAAATTTCTGTTTTTGAACGTGCAGGTTTTACACAGGAACTTTTTATTGATTATATCAGCAGCATTGTCCAGAGAGTTGGATATATGGATTACAGGGGCCATGAGAATGACAAAGTTCTGGTTGTACTGCCAGATCAGTTCCGCCCTGCATGGAATGCAGCCGGTGGAAATGGTTATGCTGAGCAGATCATTGCGGCAACTTTGAAAGTTCTGCCGGATTTCATCAGTCAGAATATCAGTGCAGTATCCTGCGGAGGAGCAAATCCGGAGGCTTCTGTCCTGAAGGGGTATCAGCTGATATTTATGGAAAGTGGATTTGCAAAAGAATGGGTAAACAGTGAATATTCTATCATTGACCTTCAGAACAAAAAAAGTTATGTGAGTGGAGATCTGGATACATCCTATGGCAGATTCATATGGGATACCCTGCAGAAGGAAGAAGAAAAAGCGGAATTTAACAGGCAATACATTCAGTTTTTCGGACAGGAACGGGTTTATGAAAATGCGAATACACCGGAAATGTTTAACCTTATATTTGGACTGAATGATAATCGGAAGCAGAATTTTGCAGACAAAAGATCCAGAGAACAGCTTATACTTGGAGTATCCTACTATATAGCAGGATACTGGACAGAATATGCTGCATCGATATTCAGGGAAATGCTCAGCTGCGAAGCACAGGACCCGGGATATTCGGATAACATAAAGAAGGATCTCATAGAACTGGTTCAGCAGAATATCTATCCTGAAAACTGTCAGGATGAGATCATGGTATGCCTGATACAGGATCTGGCATCTGACCAGACAGATGAAGTTCTTGCACAGCTTCTGAGGGAGCTTCTTGAGAGCGAAAATGCTCTGGCAGAAGAGAAATTCCTGGATTTTCTGAAGAATGTCAGAGAGCAGACAGAGGCAGAATGGTACAAAAAAGATTTCCTCAGAACGTTTTTGATCGAAATATGTGAAGATGATCAGATTTCCCATTCCAGTCCGGTGAAAGCAAATATTTTTGCACTGTTGAAGGACTGGTACAGAAAGTGTGTGAGCACAGATGAATGGGAGTATACTTCACAGCTGATGGGAGCATTAAGCCGTCCGTTAAATTATTCTGAGATCACAGATGAAAACATGGAAGAAATTTATGGAAATCTGTTTTTTCAGCTGTTTTATGGAAACGGCAATCTGCGTAAACAGGCGCATGGTCTTTTAAGCCAGGAAGAGAAGAAACTGAAAAAAACTCCAGGACAGGAACACAGATCCGATGTGCTGTGGAATTGTTTTAAAGAGCAGTGCAGTTCAAAAGAAACGGTTCTGAATACAGAAGCAGTATGGCACCTGATCTATTTTGCCACATTCAGAGACCGACAGTTCCTGAACGTAGAATGGAGACCTCTGTTTGAATACATCGTTGCGGAGCTGGGAGAAAAATGCGAGACAATGGTATTCCATGAAACAGGAAAGTATTTGCACGAATGGCTGATGCATGTGCCGGCAAAAAAGGCGATCATACAGGAAGCGATTTATGTATCGGAATGTGCAAAAATCTATAATTGCCGGAAACCAGGCGGATATTCGGATATGGAAGAAATCCAGCAGGCACTTTCTGACCTGGCAGATTGTCCGGAACCTTATGTATCCATGATTCTGTACGAGTTATATGCGCATGCGGAAGATGACAGAAAGGGACTCCTTCTGGAACAGCTGACAGTAGAACAGCGATGGGCGATCATTACAGAGTGGTTTATCCATGGTGGACAGGAAATGGTTCTTTCCGAATATGTCCTTGCCAATCTGGATCAGACAGCAGTATTTTTAAGCGGTGTGAAAGAAAATCAGTGGCTGAATGAACAGACATACAGTGTGATCGTAAATGCATATTTCAATATGCTGAGACATCAGTGCCAAAAAAAGCAGGGAAATAATGAACTTGCTGCCTGGTGTGAAGTATTTCAGGATGAGGTTTTAAATTATAAGAAGATATTTGGTGAGAATTCAGGAATTGAGCGGAAGCTGAAGAATAAATTTTTATCTCTGATCGCAAAGATGAATGCAATACAGGTGTTCGGATTAAATGCAGCGCAGGTTGGCTTCCTTAAAAATATGATCCAGGAATGTGATCGCCGGAAGATTTTCCCGAAAGACTGGAAGCGTCTTAATGTTCTGTGGTGCATTTATTACAGTCAGGATATGGAAAATCTGGAAAAAATGCAGAATATAATCCTGAAAAGCCAGGATATCTCAGCGTATCTGACGCCAGTTGATGAAAGACTTAAGAGAGAAGAACGGCCAGAGTATCGTTACTTTTTTGCCCTGCTCCAGGAGCAGCTGATCATGATGATGGAAGGAAAAAAAGACTTTAATCTGGAGAATGTGCTGCGGAAGATTTATGGTACAGAGTATACGCCTGTCCAGGCTGTTCGTGCAGCTCTGGAATTACTGCTTTATACAGAAAGGCTTCAGCTTTTTGAAGCAGATGCCATAAGAAATGCAGCCGGCAATGGAATTTTACGTCTGGCAGCAAGAGAACCCGAAGCTTTTGCAAACAATGATGTTGCGGCATCTTACCAGCTTTTGAAGGAGGATACTGCCAGAGAACTTAATCTTGGAAGATTTTTGAACCGTCTTGACGATGAGTGGAAGAGTATTTACTGCAAGAGATACGGTGGAAGAGTGTCCAGGAGAGAGTACCGGGAATCTTATGACAGACCGGAGCAGAGAAGACCATATCCGGGTTCGGCAAGGACACGGTATGAGCTCGATGAAGATGAAGAAATGGATGAAGAGGATGAGAGTTCACCGATAATTCTGATCATAGCGGCTGTAGTCGCACTTCTGGTCGGCGTTGCCATATCTCTGGTACTTTGTCTTCTGGTTCCTGACAAGATTACCATGGCTATCAGTATTGGACTGATCCTGGTTGGAATCACAGGTGATATTGTTATCATTATCCATAACATTATTGCGTCAAAAAGAAGAGAGAGATAAAGAACTGTATATTCGATACAGATAAAAAAAGGAGGAAGAGTATGGCAAAGTTCTGCAGATTTTGTGGAAGAAAACTGCGGACCGGATCAGAGCGATTCTGTCCGGGCTGTGGCTCAGATCTGCTTGGCGGAAATAACCAGGCCTCCCAGGATAATGGAAATGGATGGGGGCAGCCATCCGATGACCAGGGAATCTGGGGACGCCAGGCTGCAAGCAGTCAGGGATACTGGAGACCACCGCAGGGAAGTAGCCAGGGAAATCAAAACCGGCAGCCAGAAAATGTTCAGAATAACTGGACCCCACAGCCGGAAAATGTTCAGAATAGCTGGACTTCACAACCGGAAAATAATCAGAATAACTGGGGTACACAGCTGGAAAGTACTCAGAATAACCGTAGCCAACAGTCACCGGAAGGCCAGGAAATACATAATCAGTCTTCCCAAAGCAGACCCCGGAACCATAAACTCCGGCAGATCAATGTACAGGGAAACTGGAATCAGCAGAGAAATCCGGGTCCGTCAGGAGTGGATCAGAACAGCCCGAACCAGCAGATGGCAGACACGGGAATCAATACTTCGCAGCCAACAAAAAGCCAGACAAATAAAAAACCTGTAAAAACAAAGAATACATCAAATGCAGGTGTCAGCGTAAGCAGCGGATCCAGTGGATTTTATCTTTTTGATTTCCTTACAAGGATGTTTCGAAAGTCCAATATTTCCGTAATCATTTATCTGATCCTGAATGTGGCACTTGTCTGCGGATTTACGGTGTTGTTTGTACCAGACAATATTCCGCTTGGAATTGTGATCGGAATTGTTTTATATCTTGCATCTGTTACGATCGCACTGTCACCGATCGGAGAATGGTACCTTCGTTTTCAGACAAGATGTAAAAAACTGAAACGTGCAGAGGATATCAACCGTCTGGAACCGATATTCCGGGAAGTTTATGCGAAAGCAAAACAGAAAGATCCTTCTCTGAATTCCAGCATTCAGCTGTATATCACAGATGATGACAGTCCGAACGCTTTTGCAACGGGACGAAAGACAGTATGTGTTACAAGAGGCCTTCTGAATATGCCGGATGAGCAGATCCGGGCGACACTGGGACATGAATTCGGACATCTTGCACATAAAGATACAGATCTTATCCTGCTGATCTCGGTTGGTAATATGTTTGTAAATATGCTTGTTACATTCTTTAATATCGGCCTTTGGTTCTTTGATATCATTACTACGATCATGTGTCTGTTTATGGGTGGCGAAGATGGTTTTATTACGCATTTATTTATGATCTTTTCAAGATTTCTCGCTGTAATAACAGTGAATCTTCTTCTCAGGATATGGACAGGTCTTGGAACACTGCTTGTCATGAAATCCAGCCGTGGAAATGAGTTTGAGGCCGATGAGTTTGCATTTCAGCTTGGATATGGAGACCAGCTGTGTGCATTACTTGATTATTTCAGTACACATGAGCAGAAAGCTTCCGGGCTGTTTGCCGCACTGGCAAGCTCACATCCGGACAGCCACGACAGAATTGCCAGACTTCAGCAGTTAGGGGCAGGATATTACCGTTAATAAACGGATACAGCAAAAAGAAAAGGACGTAAAGGAGGCTGGTATGAAATGAGAGAGAATAAAGTAACAAACATTCTGTTTATTGTGTTTACTGTAATGGCACTTGCAGGTACTGCAAGTCTGGTAAAAACCGCGATCGCCCCAAAGGAGAACATGCAGGAAACAGAGCAGAAAGTTATTCCGGAAAAACCGACAGGAGAGCCGGTACCTGCGCAGGCAGGCAATGACAAAAAGAAAGATACGGCAGATAAAAAGAAACAGCAGCCATCAGATAAGCAGGGAAAAAATGATCCTGATGCTGCAGTGCAGAAGAAACCTGAGGGAAAGAATCCGGCAGATTCCAACGGCCAGGGAGAACCAGTGAATGAACCGGAGAACCCGGATCAGGGAACACCAGGTGATGAAACAGCAGCGCCAGATGGTCAGGAAACAAACAATGATGAAAGCGCGGATAATGTCACAGATGATGGTAATTCTGAGGATTCACAAGTGACCGAAGAAAGTGATGAAAGCGGAGTGGATGACGCCGGAGCCGCAGAATCGGATTCCGGGGAGGAAGAAAACTCAGAGGAAACTACTTCTGATGGAAACGCATAACAGGCAGAGGAATAAACTATGAAATGTCCAAGATGCAGAAAAAACATACCGGATGACAGCATCTTTTGTCCGGAATGTGGAGTAAAGATAAGACAGACAGGTTTTCCCCAAAGTGGTGGGAATTATGCGGCTCCACAAAAAAAGAAGTTTCCTGTTGCTGTAGCAGTTGCGGCAGTGGCAGGCGTTGCTGTGATCGCAGGCGGAGCAGTATATGCAGTAAAAACAGACAGGATCGCTTTGCCCGGCGCGCTTTCAGCGAAGCAGAAACAGCTGGATGATATGTCCGTAGCAGAAGCGGCGAAAAAGTCAGAAGTGACAAAAAATGCAAAGACGCCGGAACCTACATTGATTCCAACATCGGTGAGTACATCGACACCTTCACCTGAACCAACAAACACCCCAGTACCGACCAACACCCCTGTTCCGACACCGACAGAAGCTCCGGATACAGAAAAACAGATACATACTTATGAAGTTGTCATAGAAGACTGTACCTGGACGCAGGCATTTGACCGGTGCAGACAAAAAGGTGGATATCTTGTAAGAATCAATACCCAGGAGGAATATGCAGCAATCATAAATCTTCTCCAGTCAAATACGAACTATGCGAAAAAACAGTTCTATATAAGTGGAAGGCGTGAGATGGATCAGTATGAATACTACTGGGCAGACAATGATAATAAACTGTTCGGAGAAGCACTGAATTCCGGTGCAAGCTGGACGGCTCATACAACTTCCTGCTGGTTTGCCGGTGAACCGAGCTTTTATGGTGACGGAGTAGAAGAACATGTACTGGATCTCTTATCCAATGATGGAGGCTGGTATATGAATGATGTGCCGGATGATATTTTAAGTGTTGTTCCATCTTTTTCAGGTAAAATAGGATATATATGTGAATATGAATAGCAGAAAAAAAAGATTCGCAGCGATTTTGCTGGCAGGTATCACTTTCATCTGTACATCCGGGATTACCCATGTGCAGGTGAAAGCAGACCCGGTACAGGAAGAAAACGTTGAAGAGAAAATACAGCAGATGTCTCTGGCAGAAAAAATAGCACAGCTTTTTTTTATCACCCCGGAAACTCTGGCAGGGAATGCAGTCAGCGCAGGAGATACAACAAGAGGAGCCTATGAGGCTTATCCGGTGGGAGGAATAATTCTGATGTCTGCCAATATTGAAAGTTATGATCAGGTAAAAAATCTGATCGCAGGCTATCAGCAGATGTCACAGGAGACAGGTGGAGTACCGATCTTTGTGGGAGTAGACGAAGAAGGCGGTATTGTAAGCCGGATTGCAAAAAGTGGAATTATGGAAACACCGGTATATGATTCCATGCAGGCGATCGGACAGACTGGAGACAGCCTGAAAGCGTATGAGACCGGATGTCAGATTGGCAGTTATTTAAGTGAACTGGGATTTAATGTAGACTTCGCTCCGGTTGCGGATGTACTGACAAATCCGCAGAATACAGTAATAGGCAGCCGTTCTTTTGGAAGTGACCCTTCAATCGATGGGGCTATGGTAGCTTCAGAGGTAAAAGGGCTGCATACGAAAGGAATGCTGTCTACCCTGAAACATTTTCCGGGACATGGGGATACTTATGAAGACAGTCATGAAGGAAAATCCTATGTCTATAAAACAAGGGAAGAACTGGAAAACTGTGAGTGGATTCCATTTAAGAAAGGTATAGAAGCAGGCTCTGATTTTGTGATGATGGGACATATTTCCTGCCCGGGTATCACAGGAGATGACACGCCTGCAAGTCTGTCTTATACCATATGTACAGAAATTCTGAGAGATCAGCTGGGATTTCAGGGGCTGGTCATTACGGATGCAATGAATATGGGAGCAGTTGCCAATGAGTATGCATCAGGAGATGCCGCTGTAAGAGCGGTACAGGCGGGCGCAGATATGATCCTGATGCCTGCTGATTTTTCGGCGGCATATGCGGGTGTCAGAAATGCTGTGCAGAATGGAACAATAACAGAAGAAAGAATCAACGAATCTGTCAGACGTATTCTGGCAGTAAAAAACAAAATAAACACAGCGGAATAAATATCCGATTGACCCAGAACAGCAGAGCAGTTATGTGCTTATGAGCAGACAGTGAAGGTAAATTGCGAATATCCGCTTGATATGTTAGGAGGAAGAGTATGAGATGTCCTAATTGCAATTGCGACGTTCCGGAAGGAAGTCTTTTCTGTCCGGAATGTGGACAAAAGCTTGAAGGTGTAAATGGCAGTCAGGCAGAAAATTCCGGAGAAACATATAATGATCAGCAGCAGGATGCGGAAGATGTATATGGAGATCAGCAGCGGAATAAAGAGGATACATACAATGATCGGTCTGAGGATACGGAAGATTCTCTTTGGGATCAGCCTCAGAATTCTTCAGATATTTATGGAACCTCACCTCGAAATTATGGAAATCCTTATGGGAATCAGTCTCAGAATCAGGGAGGCTTCTATGGAAATCCTTCTCAGAATCAGAATTTTGGAGGTTCCTATGGAAATCAGTCCCAGAATTTCGGCGGGCCCTATCCGGGGCAGCAAAATGGCGGGAATACATACTGGAGACAGCCTCAGTCTCAGAATAATGGACCGGAGCGAATGGCAGCAGGGAATCATTTTGATAACAGCATGCAGGGTGGAAGAAAAAACAAGAATCCGCTCATTATCATAATTGCGGTTGTTGCCATTGTGGCTTCTGTAGGTGGCGCAGCATTTTTTGCACTGAGAAGCAGGGCGAAGGATGAGACCATACAGAAAGTTGCGGACAGTTCGGATTACAGTATTGGAAATACAGATGTTTCGGGGAGTGATACAGAAGCTGAATCAGTTGAGAAGGATGCTGAAGAGTCACCGGTGACGGAAGAAGAAGTAGCAGTAACGCCGGAACCAACAGCAACGCCAAAACCGACATCTACACCGAAACCTACTCCTACGCCTGATGCTTATCCTGCGTCAGCAATAACAGCTTCTCTTGTGAGTGAATCTTCTGTAGATTTCAGCAGTATCCATGAAGCATATATAGAATCTGCAAGTGCAACATCAGAGATCAAACAGGCAAGCGGAGTTTCCAATGATCCGTTGCTTGCATTTGACAATAATACCGATACGAACTGGGAAGAAGGTGTTGACGGGTCAGGAATCGGGGAGAGCATTACAGCAAATTTCAAATATGAAAATGAAAAAGTGAGATGTATTGCTCTTAAACTTGGAAACTGGAAATCTGGTAAATATTATTATGGAAATAACAGACCTTCAAAGTTAACGATCACACTGGATGATCTTTCGTTTCAGATGGATTTTCCGGATTCCTGGGAAGAATTTTATGTAATGCTGAATCATCCGTTTAAGGCATCTTCCATACAGGTAAGGATTGATGATGTGCATAAAGGTACCAGCTGGGATGACACATGTATTACAGATATCCGTGTACTGGTAGAATGATGAAACAGGCTGAGGAAAAATATGAAAAATAATAGAACAATAGTTATACAGGTCATTGTGCTGATTATTCTGATTCTTTTACAGATCGTCTGTGGGGTGAGTATCTTCAGTAGACAAAGTAAGAATTGATGA
>JABLTQ010082485.1_pt1 | contig 15852 bp, 19 predicted proteins | sample 7160101 | NCBI WGS metagenome assembly JABLTQ01 (sample SAMN14651228, study PRJNA627086) | human gut metagenome | isolation source: feces | host: Homo sapiens
GCGACAGAAATCTAACGAAAATGGGCTGACATCGCAAATGAAGTCAGCCCTATTTTTATTCGTTTGCTATATTTTTATCGGACAGCAATAAAAAATAATATTTTCCATTCTTGTACACACAGTCAGGAGCCCACATGGAATAGGACTCTGAATCCATCCATGGGACACTGTTTTGTGAAAGAATTACCCCATGATCTGTCCAGTCTACCAGATTTTGAGAGGAATATACATGATAATCCTCCATACAAAACCAGTCTTTAAGACGCTCAACCGGACTTTTTATGTCATGTGACGGATACAAATAAATTTTCCCATCAAACACACGGGCTGTAGGGTCAGCCGTAAAAGAATGACTAATAATAGGATTTTGTGAATAGGTCTTTAGAATAGCCAAAAACAATGTCACTATACCCCAATATAGATGCCTCATAAATATAGTATTAGGTTATAAGTAGAAAATAAGAAAAAGAAGCCACCCTTGGTACAAGGGCAGCTCCTTTCTCAAAACATGTCACGATTAATTAGCGGAATTTCCATGCATATTCGTATTGGTAGAAAGTTCCGTAGAAGGTATCGGTACACGCAAGTGACGTGAGTAATCAAACACTTGAGTACCGGTCAAGTTAGTCTGTTCCACCTGAAGCGCATTTTTATTTTTCAAGTTATCGAGCACAATACTCTGGTCCGGATCATTCGGATTATTGTACCATCTCATCAGGTTAAAGAACCGCCAGCCTTCCCAATATAACTCTACCGAATATTCATGCTTCAGGATACGGCGTACAGAATTTAATTCCATTCCTTCGCAAATAACATCTCCATTACTTCCTACAACCCGACCAACCACAGGTTTCTGCTGAAGTAACTCATCCACAGTGGGCAATGTATTGCCTTTCAAATAATCATTACCTAAATCGGCTTCAGTTGTATTGAAAGCTTCCGTATTCTTGTTTGCACGATCACGCACCATTTGAATGTATTTTTTAGCTGTAACTTCATCATTATCAGCTTCCAGACAACATTCCGCATACATCAGCAGAATATCTGAATAACGAATCAGACGGTCATTGATACCACTCTGCTCTTTCTCTCTCACCTGGTCAAGACTATACTTACGACATCCGAACCATTTTCCTCTCCATTCATCAAATGTACCACCAGAGAACAAAATTTGATAAGGTACCCAACTACCTTTCTTACCCAAGAAGTTACAACCACCTGGTATATACAACCCCAAGTACGCACGCGGGTCGATAATGTTGCCTGAGGCATCACGTTCAAACTCATTGTACAACGCCAGTGAAGGCTGTCCGTTCCACCATCTAGCTGAGCCCTGTTCTGTGTTAGGCACAGTCATTTCCAGTTCACGAATTGTATTTTGTCCGGTCACTACCCAGTCATTCAGGTCACCATTGGCAGCCGGGTTAAATCCGTCTGTTTCTACACTCTGACTGAACTGCACTTCGAACAAAGATTCTGCATTATTTTCATTATCTTCAGTCGCATTATCACGGTAATTATCCATTAAAAAATATTGTTGAGAGTTGATAATTTGCCACAATACCTCCTTTGCTAAAGCCCATTCGGCATCTCCCGCCTTTGCAGTCCCATCCAAAATCGGACGAGCCATATACGTTTTTGCCAAAAAAGCAAGCGCAGAACCTTTTGTAGCACGACCTTCATTTTCAGTTCCTTCGTATGACCAGTCGGAAAGCAAGTTCGCCGCATCCTGAAAATCTTTTACCATACGCTGATAGATTACTCCAGGTTCAGAGGGAGGCAACATGTAATCACCTTCGCCGGTAGTCACATAATCACGGTCAGGAATTTCATCTCCCCAGAAATAAACCAGATAAAACCGGCTCAACCCCCTCAAGAATATAGCTTCACCTTTCAGTCTGTCATACAATTTTTTGTCGTCTGCATTATTCAAATCGAACGCCCCATCCTGATTTGCTTCTAATTTTTCAAGTGCAAGATTAGCTGCATACTGTAACACGTACAAATCCTGATAACACGTTGATACACTACCCAAATCCGCATTTACGTTATATTGAGACAATCTTGCCGTTTCTGGTTCACCGGCAGCAGCTCCACTTGTAAACACATATTCATCACTACGCGCATTCAGCATAAACGGCATCCAGCGAGCCCATCCACCTGCTCTTTGAAGAATGTTATACGCACCATTTACAGCATAAATCAAATGCTCTTTCGTATTATAATATGTAGCTTCATTTTCTGCCAAAGGATTGTTATAATCCATATTTGGCTCACATGAACTCAGGGTCATCAATAAGGAACCAAAACAAACCCCCATATATGTTTTAATGTGTTTCATATCATTCCAATATTTCATTATTACTTAAAATGTCAACTGCAAACCGGCAAAGAACTCGCGGTTTACCCAATAGGTATCACTTGTAGAATAATAATATGCTCCGTCTACCCCGCGGTTTAAAGTAGAACCATTGTTAGGCACTTGCGGATCGAACATTGAATATCCTGTAATAGTGAACGGATTCTTTACACCCAGGTACAAACGTAAAGACTCTATATGAGCTTTAGAAATCAGCGATTTGTCGAAGGTATAGCCCAATGTGATACGGTTACAGCGGAAATAAGATCCATTCTCGATGAAATAATCTGAAGCTTTGGTGTGATTTCCATTCGGGTCATTCAGTACCGCACGCGGTATGTCTGTATTTACATTGGCCGGCAATGTGATTTTTTCACCGCCTGCAGTAGTAAATGTCACATCCTCAGCCCGGAAACGATTGTTCATATCAGTCATCTGGTTTTTAGCTGCATATCCTCCCATCAGTTCCGTTTTCCAGTTATTATAAATCTGGTTTCCAAAATCTCCCTGCCACAACATAGAGAAATCAAATCCTTTATATTCTGCTGTAATATTCAGTCCAAAAGAACAGTTAGGTAAAGAGGAACCGATAATAGTCTTGTCATCGTCGGTAATTTGTCCGTCACCATTCATATCTACGTATTTCAAGTCTCCGGCTGAAGCAGAAGGCTGGAGACGTTCTCCCTTGCTGTTCACATAGTTAGCAGCTTCCGCATCGGAACGGAACAAACCATCTGTCTTATACCCCCAGAACTGAGCTACCGGCTGTCCTACCATAGTCATCGTCACATTACTTCCGCCTGCCACAGCACCTCCCGCCAATGAGGCATTACTACCCAAGCTTGTAATCTCATTGCGGTAGAGAGAAAAGTTAGGAGAAACGGTCAACTTCACATCTCCAATCTGCTCACGGTAAGTAGCAGAAATTTCTATACCCCAGTTTTTCATGCTACCTACATTAGAATACATGGTATTGATATTACCCGTTGACTTCGGAAGCTGAACTGCCAGCAACATGTCTGTAGTTTTACGGTTATAGTAATCGAATACCAGGCTGAATTTGTTGTTGAACATATCTAGGTCGAAACCTACGCCCGCATCCCGGGTGGTTTCCCACGACAAATCCGGATTTGCAAAGTTCTCAATCAACGGAGCAGATGCATTGGAAGAGCTTCCTTCTGGATTAATCTGGCCAGGACCAAACGTGTAATATCTGTTGTCTGTTTCAACCACTGACTGATAATCATATCGTCCTACCGCATTGGCACTACCAATCCAACCTAATGTAGCACGGAGTTTCAAGTTATTCAGCCAGCTGGAAGTGGCATCTTTCATCCAAGGTTCCTCACTTATTCTCCAACCAACAGAGAATGAAGGGAAATATCCCCAACGATTACCTTTTTTAAACTTAGAAGACTCATCAGCACGGAAGTTGGCTGTAATCATATACTTGCTATTGTATGAATACATCACTCTGGCCAAATAAGAAAAATAAGCTTCGTTATATTGTGAACCGGTTACATTCTGGCTATCCGGATAACGACTTTCTGGGCCAAAATCTGCATATTCATTACTACGTCCGGTAATACCTGTAGACCACCCATCAAACTTTTCAGAAACCATACCGACAACTCCTGACAAAGTATGTACGTCATTAAAGGTCTTATCAAAAGTCAGCAAATTTTCAATAATTTCATGTCCACTACCTCCTTTTGTCGTGCTCTGAGAATTATAAGTCTGCTTTCCGTTAGCTGTTCCAAGATCATATTCCGGAATCAAAGTTGCATCATTATTTCTTGCAAATGAATAAGTATAAGTCAAACGGTATTTCAACCAGTCGAAAATCTTTATTTCGCCAAATATACTACCTAAGGCGCTGATTGAATGATTACGAATTTTTTCATTTCTCAAGAACCATATCTGATTCACCAGGTCATTTCCGTCACGACCATTGTTACCTGTCAGGAAAAGACTACCATCCTCGTTGTATACCGGAAGATTAGAAGGTGTTTGCAGGGCGTTCATCAAGGATGCACCTGTAAATCCATTGGTTCTGCTATAATTGGCAAAGATACGTCCACCATAGGTAAAACGACCTACAGTACCCTGTACGTTGGCATAAATATTGTCCGCTTTCACATCTTCTATGTGCATCTGGTCGTCATTGTCGGCATGTGTAGCTCCGATACGATAACTGGCATATTTGCTACCTCCACTCACTGACAGGTCATATTTCTGATAATTGGTATTGCAGAAATATTCATCCCACCAGTCTGTGCTTCCAAGCGGATTGCTCGGAGTAGCTACTCCTGTTGGAACGGTTTTATTCCATGTTCCATTCGCAATTGCAGTAGCATCAGAAGAATTATAATAAAGTTCATTCACGTAAACTGCATAATCATACGGATTAAGCATTTCTACCTTGCTGGTGTTTGAACCAAAACCGGCATACGCATTAAAGCTGACTTTCGGTTTTCCCTCTGCTCCTTTCTTTGTAGTTACCACAATCACACCGTTGGCACCACGCACACCATAAATGGCACACGAAGCTGCATCCTTTAAAACCTGGATGGATTCTATTTCGTTGTCATTGGGAATGTTTCCTGAAGCATCGATAATACCGTCTACCACCCACAGCGGATCTGTACTACCTGTAATGGAAGAAGTACCACGAATACGAATCTTTCCACCTGACACATTCACACCGGCAGTACTTCCTTGCAATGCATCGGTAATACCTCCCGGAGATTTTAGAACTTCTTTCGGACTTAATGTCGCAATAGCGGAAGTCAAGTCTTCTTTTTTCTGCGTACCATAACCTACTACTACCACATTACCGAGTAACTGTGTATCTTCTGTCAATGTAACGGTCAAATCGGTTTTTCCCGCAACTGAAATTTCCTGCGTTTTATATCCTACAAAAGAAACTACTATAACAGAATTGGAAGGCAAATTTAAAGTAAAGCCTCCTTCAAAGTCTGTAATTGTACCATTGGTTGTACCCTTTTGAAGTACACTTGCACCTATAACAGATTCCCCGGCTCCATCTTTCACAATACCTTTTACGGTAATATTCTGTGACAAAGCCCATAAAGGAATCATACAAAACAACATGAATAGCCACATCAGGCGTAATCTAAATAAGTTTTTCATCATATTTGTATGTTTAATAGTTAATAAATTCTCATCTCATAATTTCATCTATAGCAATTTTTGCCTACGCAAAAATCTTACGAGCTAACAAAAAGTTTTGGTTAATTATTAATCTGCATTATAGAGAAAGACATCTATTAATGTCATATCTCACATTGAACGATGTATCACTTAATATTCCCTCTGTTTTTCATTCTTGTGTCCATACGCATTTTCATTTAAGATTACACATTCACAAATCATTTAACTCTTCGCAAATGTAATTCTTAAAGAATAAATAGAATTATACCGTATTACCAACACCTATATATTATGTTACATCATTACAACGTGTGTAACATTTTCTTTATTCCATGATACATTTAGGCTATACAACATAAAAAAGAGGAAAATCCTCCGATAATCCTCTTTTTTCTCAGCCCATGTATACTTCCCCAAAAGCGTCTTTGTGTTACATTTTCAAACACAAAAACACTTGATTCTAAATACAAAGGTGCTTCACTTTAAATGCACTTACGTTTAAAACAAAACGCTTCGTCGTTTGATGTAAAACGCACTTGCGTTTTATCTTAAATGCACTTGCGTTTCAAGTTAAACGTACTTGCGTTTTCTAAAAGCTATAAACGACTGATTATGATTCCTATTCCGCAAGTGTTTTTCCCTTCCTGCGAGAATAAGCCAAATGTTTCGGACTGCCAATCAGCTGAGCTGTATAAATGCCGGTATGACCGGAGAAAAGGTAAGCTACCACACAAGCTATGCCTAAATAAAGACCTGGCTCTGCCCCAAAAAGTTCAATTCCCATCAGCGTACATGCAATGGGGGTATTCGTTGCTCCGGCAAACACAGCTACAAAACCAATTCCAGCCAATAGTCCCATCGGAAGGGGTACCACAGCCGACAACGCACTGCCTAAGGTGGCTCCCACAAAGAACAGAGGAGTAACTTCACCCCCCTTGAATCCAACTCCAATCGTGAAGGTCGTAAACAGAATCTTCAGCAGGAAATCTATCTGAAGGAACTGGGAAGCGAAAGCCCCATGCTGGTGCATCTCATCATGAAGTCGCTGCACAAGGAGAACAAGCGCAAGGTGAAGCACATCGGCTGCAAGCGTTTCGGCATCCAGTATCTGCTGAAAGGGATATATGTCCACAACGACCTGCTTTACCTGCACACGGAGATAAAGAACCAGAGCAACGTGCCGTTTGACGTGGACTACATCACGTTCAAGATTGTGGACAAGAAGGTGGCGAAACGAACCGCCATCCAGGAACAGGTGCTGTTTCCGCTCCGCGCGTACAACTATGCGGTGCGTGTGGCCGGGAAAAAGTCCGAGCGTACGGTGTTCTGCCTGCAGAAGTTCACCATCCCCGACGGCAAGCAGCTGGTGGTGGAAATGAATGAGAAGAACGGCGGGCGTCACCAGACGTTTGTCGTGGAAAACGAAGACCTGGTACAGGCTGAAACCATTAACGAACTGCGTGTACGATGAAAGGCAAGGCGGTGTTTTTAGCAATGCTTCTGTCCGTCCTTCTTGCAGGACGGGCGGAAGCCCAGCGATGCCTGCCGAAGATGCGTGGCATTGAGATGAAAGCCGGAATGACCGGGGCGGACGGCTACTGGCTGGGAGCCGCACTGTCGAGCTATGCAAGGGGCGGCAACAAATGGGTGTACGGGGCGGAATACCTGCAGACCAATCATCCGTACAGGAGCGTGAATGTTCCCGTGGCACAGTTCACGGCGGAGGGCGGTTTCTACTACAACTTCCTGTCGGATGTGAAAAAGACGGTGTTCTTCTATGCGGGGGCGTCAGCCCTTGCCGGATACGAGACGGTAAACTGGGGAGAAAGGACGCTGTATGACGGGGCAAGGCTGAACAACAGGGACGGCTTCGTCTATGGCTGCGCCGCCACGCTGGACATGGAGCTGTATCTTGCAGACTTCATCGCACTGACGGCTTCGGTAAGGGAGCGTTTCCTATGGGGCGGCAGTACGGGCGTGTGCCGCACGGAGTACGGGATAGGTATAAAGTTCATCATCAACTGACGGCAATCATGAAGAAGGAAGCGATAAAAAAGGAATGGCATGTACCGGAGAAGTACCATGCCCAGGTCCGGGAAAAGCCGGAGACTTTCTATAACGTTCCGCACGAATACCGCAGCCCGCAGCTCTGTCTGGAGGCGGTGCGCGGATGGGGATACAATCTGGGAATAGTGCCGGAAGAAATGAAGACACGCGAGATGTGCCGGGAAGCGTTCAACGCCAGTCCCGACCTCGATTACGGGCATTGCGCCATCATCGGCTTCATGCCTTTTGCGGACGTGGTACTCGAATGCCTGAAGGACTCCGCCGGAGGAACGGACATGACGGATCTTGCGGCAACTGTCCGTCCGGAAGTCATGGACAGGGAGATTGCCGGTTTTCTTGTCGGGAAGGACGGGCACTGCCTGCAGTATGTACCCGTGCACCTGCAGATGGAAGAACTTGCGCTGATGGCAGTCGGGACATCGGGGAATGCGGCGCTGCTGCACCGCAGCGTACGTGAGGACATCAAAACGGAAAAGGTCTATATGGCAGGTATGGAAGAAGGCTGTTTCCAGTCGTTCCTGCATATCCCGCCGGACAGACGCACGCCGGAAATATGCCTCGTGGCGGAAAAGCTGTATCCGGACGTGGTACGTGCAAGACCGGACTCCATACCGGAGGCGGTCAGGAACGGATGCAACATATATACGCTGGGGAATCTGCTGGAAAAGGCCTGCGGTGAGAGATTCGATGCAGGTACGGTAAAGCGGGTCTATGAAGGCAAGCCGCTGCGGGTGAAGCAGTTCACCACACCGACAGGGGTGATGAATGATACGGTTATCCGCTTCTCGAAGGAGAACAGCCGGTTCCAGTATGACCAGCCTCATAAGAACAGGATGATAAAACGGGGGATGAAGCCATGAGTACGGAAACGGAAATAGACAGAATGAAGAGGATACCGATTGAGGAGTTCCTCGCACGGCTGGGCCATTCGCCCGTGCAGCGCAGGACAAACGCGCTGTGGTACAAGGCTCCGTACAGGGAGGAACGCACGGCGTCGTTCAAGGTGAACATGGAGCGAAACCTGTGGTATGACTACGGACTGGGCAAGGGCGGCAATATCTTCGCCCTTGCCGGGGAGTTCATCCATTGCGAGGATTTCCTCTCGCAGGTAAGGTATGTGGCGGAAGTGGCGGGTATGCCGCTGCCGGAAAAGAAGGTGTACCACCCATGCGAAGTGAGGCAGCCGGTAGAGCCGTCCTTCGAGGACGTGGAGCTGATGCCGCTCCAGAACCGGGCGCTGCTCTGCTACATGCAGGAAAGGGGCATATCGTCGGGGGTGGCCATCGGCGGATGCAGGGAGATACACTACACCACACACGGGAAGCGGTATTTTGCCGTGGCATTCGGTAACGGAGGGGGCGGCTATGAGATACGCAACCGCTTCTTCAAGGGATGCCTGCCGCCCAAGGATGTGACACTGCTGGCTTACGGTTCGGCAAGCTGCAACCTGTACGAGGGGTTCATGGACTATCTGTCGGCACGTGTGCTTGGAATTGGAAACGGTGAAGACCACCTCGTGCTGAACTCGGTGTCGAACCTGACGAAGGCATACAGGCATCTGGACGGTTACGGGAAACTGCAATGTCACTTTGACAATGATGAAGCCGGACGGAGGACGCTGGAAGCCCTGCGTGCACGGTACGGCGGAAAGGTGACGGACTGCTCCGGACTGTACGGCGGCTGCAAGGACCTGAACGACTATCTGCAAAAGACGCTTGCCGAAAGGCAGGCATGGCGGGAAAACGAAAAGAAAGGAAAAAACAACGGAATAAAATTATAATGATTATGGACATGAACAGACTTAAAGATGGAATAAGAGAAAAGGTAAATACAGTAAAAATGCTGGCAGTCTTCTGCGCCGGACTGCTTTCTATCGGCATGACGGCCTGTGATGATGGGCTGGATGTGACGCAGGCTTATCCGTTTACGGTGGAAACGATGCCCGTACCGAAGGAGCTGGCAAAGGGTGAAACGGCGGAAATCCGCTGCGAGCTGGTGCGTGAGGGCGAGTTTGACGGAGCGGTCTATACCATCCGATATTTCCAGTTTGACGGCAAAGGTACGCTGAAGCTCGACAACGGGCTGGTGTTCCAGCCTAACGACCGTTACCTGCTGGAGAACGAGAAGTTCCGCCTGTACTACACATCGGAGTGTGACGAGTCACAGAGCCTGACCATTACGGTGGAGGATAATTTCGGGAACTCTTTTGAATGGGAAACGGACTTCAACAACGATTCGGATGCGGAAGAGGTTCCGTCCGGGAACGATACGCTGAATACGGTGAAAGGAGGTGTCTATCAGTAAGGGGGTAATGAAAAGGCTGCTTGCCCCGGCGGTGCTGGCGGTTGCTTTTTCCGCCAGCCTGCCAGCGCAGAATACGGGTACGGTTGGGACACCCGCCTCGTTCAAAGATGAAGCGAAGGCCGGGTTAGCCGTCGAGCTGATTAAGAAATACGAGGGACTCCATGACCGTTCTGATTATCCGTACTACGGTTACGGACATTGTAAACTTCCGGGAGAGGAACTGTCCTATGATATGACGGAGGCGGAAGCGGAAAAACTGCTGATAAGTGATTTGGAGAAGCGTTACAGGTTGTTCAGCAAGTATGGGAATGATGCCCTGAACCTGACCGTACTCAGCTACAATGTGGGTCACGGAACTCTGCTCGGATATGGGAAACACCCGAAAAGCCGTCTGCTGAAAAAGCTGGAAGCCGGTGACAGGGACATCTATAAGGAGTATATATCCTACTGCCACTACAAGGGGCGGAAAATCCGCTCGATAGAGCGGCGACGGAAGATGGAGTTTTTGCTGCTGTATGAGAGATGACTTCGAACGAGGGGAAACGTCATAAAAACACATTCATAATGTCGCCTCCCCTCTTCCTTTTTAGATTTTACCTAATTCTATTTCTTCTATTAGTTCCTTAATGTTCTTCATTTTTCTTTGTATTGAGCATGGTATATATTTCCCGTTTTTGTTTATGCTAGGAATAAATCCATCCCCTTCTTTAAATAAAGTCAAAGTTGTATTTTGAGTAATATCTTTTGTATAAGTTTTATCACCCGATTCAATAAATCCCATATCTAAAAGCTCTTGCTCAAGAATTGGATCTGTATTTACATAAACGTGATCTTCAACTTCACAATCATCAATGTTGATTGTTTTTGAGTGCAAAACAACTTCAAATCTTTTAAATAATATGAAAAAATCTTGTATAGACATATCCTCTATTACAAGAGCTGATAAGGAGTTGTTTTTTTCTCTATCTTGACATAAAATTTCAACATTGCAAAAATAATCACCATACGAAGTATAAAATTTAGCCCCAATAGGGTGGTATCTATTGGTATCAACATTAATTCCATTAAGGTATTTTTCTAATGTTGTGTAATCGCTAATATCAGCTGCCGCTGTTCCTAAAAAATCATTGTATTGAACGTATGCTTTCATATTTAAACACATTTAAAGTTATATTTAATAAAAAACAAAAGTAATACCATTTTAAAAGATATGCCATATTGACATATAAAACCTTTAAAAAGTGACAACACGACATGTGATGTGCCATATTGACATTTAAAAGGTAGAAAAAATGCTGAACCATGAAAAAGACTTCCGTTAGTGGAAGTCTTTGAAACAGCGGTTTCTTTGCTACTTTCTTTGTCCGCCTTCTGCTCACCGAAAGAAAGTAGGGCGGCTCTCGCCGCCTTTGCCTAAAGTCGGGTGTAAAGTCCCGTTACATCCGTGAAAATCTGCTGGAGCATATCAAAGTACACTCCCTCGTATTTGGCTATCTCCTTGACCTTGATGTCCGCATACTTCGTCAGTGTCTGACGATAGAAATACATGGTGTATGTATCCGTGTCCTCATCCAATATGATTTTCAGTCTGTTGGCTGACGTCTTGTTTTTTGCAAGGCTCATTTGTAGTCCGTTGCCCAAATTGATATAGTTACGGCTTCCCGTCATGACGGTAAATCCATGACCGCCCAACTGCTGTAAGATTGTATTTGCTATCATCTGTATATGAATTTAAGTTATTGTCAATAGGTGGCTTTTGCCACCCGATTTTTTATACGTTCATGCCCTGCCTTATATGTTCCAATGTGCGCTCGGCAATGGGTCGTGTTTCCTCAGTCCAAAGGTCATAGTCATGTACGGATATTCCCACACTCTGCAAGTCACGGATATAGCCGGACACATAATCTCCCGTAGGGAGGTAAACGAACTGCATCCATGCGTCCCTGCTGTCTGTCAATATAAAATAGTATTTCATGCTCTTTCTGTTTTATGGGTTATCTGTTTCGGGTGCGGGCGGTATTGTGTACCGCCACACCTTTAGTATTCTTTCATTTCGGCAATGGGGGTATATTTCCTGAGCCATTCCACCACATGCACCATGTTGTATTCGGAAGTGATGACTGCCGTATGTTCGTTTATCGGGGTCATTCTTGTACTTTCGTAGCTTTCTATCCACTCCTTTAGTGTTGCCACATCACAAGTATCGGTACACATCATATCCAAAATTCCGATAGGGTCGCTGAATGTCACAATCAAAGTATCATAGTATGCTGTCATAATCTGTCCTCCTTGTTTTTACATTTCAACCATTCGTCACGCAACCGCCTGCACTCTCCCAAAGTGGGTTTTACGCAGGAGAACAAATCACCCGACAAGGTATCCCGATAGTCGTACTGGTACATCGTGCGGACTTTGCGCCCGATTTTCATTTGAAATTTCTCGTACTTCTCGCCTGCCATGCAGGTGCTTACTCCGTTAATTGTCATTCTTGTTGCCATAGCCTTTTCTATTAAAATTCAACAATCAGTAGTCGGTTCTCCATTACCTTTTCGGGGTCGGTTATCATCCTTTGGGCTACCCAAAGGTGATGCGCTCCGAAGCCGTAGGCGAACAGCCTTCCGAAGTTCTCGTTTTCTGAAAGTTTCGCCATTGAATTGCGGATTTCCGTTTCGCTAAAACTCAAGGACAAGGTGTTTATCAGACTGACAAAGATGTCGGTAACTTTCTCGTCCCATAATATCAGTATGTTTTCTATCTTTATTTCCATATCATATACATTTTGAAGTCTATAAATCAAGCACTCATCCGTTTGCGGATAAGTTCGGCATTGTTCTCTACAAGGCTGATGATGCGGTCGTGGTATTCGGTATTGGAATTACATACACCTCTGCATTGCAAAACTTTCATTTGCGACAACGAAACTTCTACCGTTTCTATCCTTTTCCCATTAATGGTAGCTGAAAGAATAAGAGAGTCTTCTCTTGTATAATAATTCCCTACACAATGATGCATTGCTTTCCCTTCCAAAATCATCTCTTTGACACTTTCTATAACCTTGACACGTATAAGACCGTCTGAAAAAGAAAGTCCGAAAAATCTTCCTTTGCTAAGCAGATAACATTGTTCTTTTGAAAGGAATTTTGGCGTATTTTCTCTTATCTCTTTTTCCAATTCTTTTTCTATGACCTTTTTACACGCCTTGTCATGTTCATGGTAAAGATTTTGAGGACACACATATTTCATATTCCTAATATCTTTACCTAAATACTTTAATGCGTCAATGTAGTCACGCCATATTGTAGCATCATGTACTTTATATCCATTTCTGAGGCAAATACGAATAGACTGCCAATAATCTTCTATATTATCATGCGGATGTTCAATAAAATACTTCAAGAGTTTGGTTTGTCCTGTCTTCAATAATGTTTCTATGCGGCTGTTAGTCAATAACACATGAAAAAAATTCAAAGGTGATTGACCGTAAAAATACCTTTTGAAACCTCTTTTCCTTAATTCATGCGTAACTGTCATGAAAGGACAAATCGTGGCAGAATAGATAAGGTCGTATTTGTAGTTTTCCCGTCTTAATTCTAACGGAGTGTAAAAGAGCCATAAATCATAATACATAGTACCCATTGTTTGCCTTAATCTCGCAAAAGTTACATGCTTCCCATTAGGAGCAATCCATCTTTGTATGACTTCTGCCCATTCATATTCAGCAGGTTTGCCAACTTTCAAAAAACACTTCACCATTATTGACCTTACAACTTGGTAGTCTTTACATGCTGTTATTACGGTGAAATACTCACATTCTTTGAATGTTCTTTTTCTACCTTCATACATAGTCAGCACTGTATTGCAATACGGGCATTTCTCATATTTACGTTTCGTATCAGATTTCCATTGATGCCCACACTTGGTGCAGGTTACTACTTTCTTAGATGATTTGTGTCCGACATATCTGATACTATGGTCTAATCCCCATTGTATCTGCTTGCTTGTAAGTGGCTGTAAATGTTTACTTGCTTCTACTATATTGCGTTCAAACTTGTTTCTCGGATTCATATCAAAAATCAAATAATGAGGGTTGGACTTGGGTTTCTTTTTTCGCTGTCGGCTTGTTGCGGTTCTGTAGCTTTTGGAGTTCCATCTGCTGATATTGAGCAACAGCCTTTCTCCTTGCTTCCTGCTTTTCCTCTTCTGTCAGTTCCACCACATGGTTTACAACTACTTGACATTGTATAGGCTTGCCTACTTCAATCTCGTTTTCATCGTAATAGTGAATGGCTTGTCCGTAAATCTCTCCGTCTGAAAAGCCGTTGCAACCGCTTTTCTGCACATAGTTCAGAATGTATGTGACACAATCGTCTATGTTCTTGGCTGGGTTGCGGTATCTTTTGGCGAATAGTTCATCTTCCGCTGCTCTCTGTTCCAAAAACATCTGTATGGTTCGTTTGAAATGGTCTGTTGTCTTCATATCGTCAGTCGTTTTAATCAGTTATACATTTTTCCGTTTTCAAGAAACTCGTACTTGTTGGCTTCGCAACTTTCCTCAAAACATTCCTCGCTGCATTGATATTCCATATCGTCACGGCACGACTTGAAAAAGCTGTCAAGGCACTTGTCCATAAGGTCATACAAGGTTGTATCAGTGTCTGGGGAGTTTAGAAAGTGATATATGGGTTTCAGAATGTCCTCATCTGCACAATAGCCTGTCAGTACGCAACTGCTGTCCGTCAGTACCCGACTTTTACGCTGTTTCTTAAAGTTGCCTTTGAGGTAATAGGTTCTCGGCTTGAATAGGGTATGCCAATAATTATTGACCAAGTATTTCAGAAGCCGAATACCACTCAGTTCTTCTTCCTCTGCGCTGTATTGTGAGGTAAAGCGATAGGAGTACTTGCAAGTGTCGTAACTCCAATCGGTCACTTTGATATTGAAGATGCGCTCAAAGGCATCCAGCGTGTTACGGTTGTCGCTGCTCCATGGATACTCAAATGTGGACAACCATTCCGAATAGGCGGTTTCCCTCGCTGCTGTTGAAAGTTCAGCTAATAGAAAGATGTTGTATGTTTTTGTTATCGTTCTCATATCGTTGTCTTTTAGATTGTTTTTTTCAGTATCTCTCGCCAATAGATTGGCTCTACCTCGCTCAGCAGGAAGTCCACAAAGTCCCTCCGTGCGTCCTTGCACAACTCTCTGTATAGTTCTCGGAATGTGCTGAAATTGCCGTTGATGTAGGTCTCCACCATATACTCGAAGATGTTGTCCACTTCGTAATACCTGCATTGCTGAAATGCGCTCTTGCTGTGTCTTTTTCTTTTCATATCCTTTGATTTTTAGATTGTCAGTAACCAAACCGTTAAGGCGATTAAGCCTACAAGTGATGCGATGGTGATGAGTATGCCGAACAGGAAGTTTAACACACCCAGCAGAGTTTCCACTGCAATGCCTACCACCAAACCTCCGACACAAATGGCAATGCCCGATGCTGCCGTTACCATTACGGACAATGCTTTCCACAATGCCTTTCCGATGTCGTTTAATGTCATTACCATATCTTCCATTTTTTTAGATTGTTACTCGTTTCATTCGGATTGGGAGGGTCGGGTCGAGTCCTTTTTCTTTTCGTCTCTCCGTATGTCCGAAGTTTCCTTGTGCCGTCTTCGACCGCATCGGTCGTTTTCGTTTCGGGGGCTTCTCAAAGGTTAGGGAGTAGGATTAGCAAATTTTTTCAACAAAATAATAGGATAAAACGCAGAATAAAGCAAATTTGAGTATTCTCGCTGACAGTCAGAGAGTTTGACTTTGGATGGAACAAATTGGCATAAGGTCGGGAAAACGGATTTAGGCAGATTGCAGAAATAGATGCACTTCCAAATCATTACCCGACACCTGATGCACATTTAACACTAACGGTCTCTATTTCTGCGTTCTGCGTAGGTTTA
>JABLTQ010064504.1_pt1 | contig 15844 bp, 17 predicted proteins | sample 7160101 | NCBI WGS metagenome assembly JABLTQ01 (sample SAMN14651228, study PRJNA627086) | human gut metagenome | isolation source: feces | host: Homo sapiens
CCCATTTGCATAAAAACTGCAGCAAAATTTTGTGCAAACTGACAGCTTTACAAACTGTCAAACCTGTGCTATAATATAGTTACAAGGTAAGGAAAAGCTGCTAGTTCAACTGGTAGCAAGTCCAGCGGTGGAGGAACGCGGGGGGTTGCGCAGAGTGCATGGCATGGAGGGATGTATGATGAACTACTATGTAGAACATACAACTGTTCATTCAACCGTATGTTATCAGCACTCGTATTGGAGTGCCTACAACTGAGGAGAACAATCATAGTAGATATTCTGGACTCTGGCCATAACATGTACTACGTAACTTGTAAGTATTTAAAAGGAACAGGCGGCGTAGAAGCACATGTACAGGAAATATAACCTGCATAGCCGATAAGCGGCACGGGCGGTGCAATTCCGTCCTATGCATTCAAGCGATTAACGCTTGTGAACAATGAAAACAGGATAAAGGAGGAAATTACGATGATTTAAGACGAAATCAGCAACTATATTGGTAACAATGATGCCATTTCAGAGGGTAGAAAGTATGATGTATATTGATATTGCAAAAAAGTGATTACAAGTATCTGTGCTATACTATCAATGGCACGACTGATAGCACTGGTCAGTGTGCAATTACTTTCGAGTATGCAAGATAGATACTTAAAAAATCAGAAAAAGATATGAATACTATCATTGAAGTTATGGTAGCAGAACGCATCACAGAATTGCAGGGTGGAATGCACGTTTTATAACTTTCATTGCTGAGCTAACGGCATAAACGGACGGAAAGGAGAAAAGAATGAAGTATAAGATTAAATTTTACATCGCTGGACATCTGTCAATGGTGACTTACCGCACCGACACACTTCAAAACGTATTATCGTGCGCCAGAAAGACAATCACACTGTTTTCAGAGTGTGACGAACGAGTAAAAATTTGTGTTTTTGACAATGACGGTAGCGGAATTATGTCATACATTACCGGAAACAAGCCAAAACCCGTCTACACAGTTGTAGACCATGTAAACAAGGAGCGCAAAACTTACTACACAGGAGCGTGATAATAGGAACTATGGATTTGAAATTTATTGATAGTATCAATATTTTCTTTAGTATGGATGCAGAGTGCTATGCATTAATTTAGGAGGGGCATAAAATTTTAAGAATTTTAAGAATTTTACAAGTGGCGCTTGTCGCAGGACTGATTTACAACATTGTTGCATTACTGTACACAGCATATATTTTTGAGTAATGCAGATCGAGTTAGTTTAAACTAACTTCATAACAAAATATATCAATTAATTGTGAAAATCACTTGACAAAAAAAGTGTTAAGAGGTATAATAAATACAGTAAGAGCGATAGTTCTTACAACACTGTTAGGGCGGTGTGTCAAGCCGCCCACCTCTTTGAGCGACAAGCCGACTGAACGCGGATCATCACCGCGGTCGCTCTTCCAGACGATTTCTGACGTCTGGTAAACTAATTTCCGAAACAACAAAAATACAAGAAAAAGGAGGAAACGAAATGAGAGAATCTATGGTTACTAGAACCGTGATTGGTGCTAAGGTAACAGTCCTTGCAATGGACACGAATACCTGTGAGCCGTCCAATGTAACTTACGAGATCGGGGATAAGTGCATCAACGACGAAAAGCTTCTGAATAAGGTTCGTAAAGAGCATGATACAGAAGATTTCAAAGTCGTTAAAATCGTAGACGTAGAGCCGTTCGAGAAAAGATACGGTATGAAAGAGTCTGATTTTATCGCTCACGCGGTAGAGTTAGAGCCACTTCCGAAACGTAAATAACAGCAGGATATAAATAGTAAATTCAACCATACGTGCGAGAAAGCAGAGTCTTTAAACAGGTGACAGGACTTTCCACACCTGTTACCATAAAACAAGAAAAAGGAGAAAAATGAAAAATGAGAGTAGTAAAAGCCAGCAAAGAACTCACAAAATTTGAGCAGTATATGCTCACTGTAGACAAAGGTTCTGAGTCCATGAAAGACGTCCCGGACGGAACTTCGATTCCTGTAGCCGTTTGGTGTACCTATGAGGATGAAAAAGAAGATGGTACACTCAATGAGATTACAGCCATCATGGACGAAAGCGGAAAGGTGTACGCGTTCCAGTCGGCAACGTTCCGTAAATCATTGGAGAACATTCATGAGGTATTCGGCGGTGAACTGTACTCAATTATTAAAGAGTCCGGCAAGACGAAAGCAGGGCGGGACTTCATCGACTGCCGATTAGACTATAACAGTGTAACACGTTAAAAAAAGAAAGGGAGGTTTGAAACCTCCTTTTCTTGTATCAATAAAGAGAGGTAAAAACAGTGGCAAAGAAAACAGTAAAGAAACAGAGCGCAAAACAACAAGTTATCAACAAGGCATATGCAAAAGAGCGAAATCGCGTTAAGGCGTTCGTTCGAAGAGCGGAAAAGCGCGGATATAGTTTTCCGGAATCTATTATTCCATCTATTCCGAAACGTAAAACTGAAGCAAGTATTCGAAAGCTTAAAAGGCTAACGAAAGACGTAATGTATTCAAAAGCTACTTATTGTGGAGAATATACATATGGTGAAATCGTTTCTGGTAAAGAGGGTTTAAAACTTGAGAATCATTTAAGATCAAAGAGAGCGTCTAAAACAAGAAGAGAAAAGAAAGAAGCAGAAGAGCGGTTCTGGACTAGTGCAGATGGAACTAAAACACCTGTAACAGATGAACCTGTACTTGCTTATGCAGAAGCTTTCAACAATTTAGTTGACAAGTTAAAAGAAATAATTTCTACCATGGATGTATATTATTACACTTCTGTTACGGGTAAAAGAGTACGAAGAAGTCCGAATGTAGCTGAAATAGCGAACAGTGCATTGAATGAAATTTTATCAACATTAGACGAAGTTGCGGCAGATATAGGATATGATATTATAAAATCATTGCCGAAAGAACTACAGCAGTCTTTTAACGCTACAGAAGTTGGAAAGAACAAAGTTGGTCAGGAGTTGTCAAAGCACTGGGACGATATACAGAAATGGCTAGGTGTTATTCACTATGATTCCGACGCTAATTTAGTGTGGGCATCCGCTCAGTCTATTATCAGTCTGTTAAGTAATATTGCTGGTGTTACACTGTCTGAATCTGCTATGCGCTCTTTCGAAGATTTAGACGAGATGATGGACAGTGACTATTAACCTTGAAAAAGAGAAAATATCGTTACTTTGTAGGAGACTTCGAAACGACCGTCTACGCAGGTCAAACGGATACCGAAGTATGGGCGGCGGCAACTGTAGAACTTAACACTGAGAATGTCACTGTGACGCATAGCATCGGTGATTGCCTTAAACAGTTGGCATCTTACAAGTGTAACATCATTTGTTATTTTCACAATTTAAAGTTTGACGGTTCTTTCTGGATAGATTACTTAATCAAACAAGGTTATCAACAAGCTTTTATCGTCAACACGTCGGAACAGTACAGTGTAAGCTGGTTGAAAGAGAAAGATATGAACTTTCGTTCTTTCAAATATTCAATCAGTGACAAAGGTCAGTGGTATTCAATCACAATACGATTGGGCAATGGAAAGTTCATTGAGCTACGTGACTCATTAAAGCTATTGCCATTTTCTGTCAAGAAAATCGGAGAATCGTTTAAGTTAAAGCACCGTAAGCTTGAAATGGAATACAAAGGGTTGCGTTATGCTGGTTGTGAAATAACACCGGAAGAGATTGAGTACATTAAGAACGACGTTCTTGTCATAAAAGAAGCAATCGAGTTCATGTTCGAAGAGGGACATAACAAGTTGACGATCGGCTCATGTTGCATGGAAGAATATAAAAATATATTTGAACATGAAACGGTATATGAGTGGGATCAGATGTTTCCAAACCTCTACAACTTTAAGATCGACAAGATTATATATGGCGTTTCTAATGCAGGCGAATACGTCAAGAAATCATACAAAGGTGGCTGGTGCTATGCTGTAAAGGGCAAGACGGGTATTCCGTATGGTAACGGTGTAACCGCTGACGTAAATTCCTTGTACCCGTCCATGATGTACTCTGAATCTGGAAACTATTATCCAATAGGACTACCCGTATTCTTTCAAAACGCTATTCCAGCTGTTGCACACGAAAAGTATTTCTTTGTTAGACTTAGAACACGTTTCTATCTCAAGAAAGACAAGTTACCGTTCATACAGATTAAGGGTTCATCTCTGTACAGGGGAACAGAAGCACTGGAAACATCAGATGTATACATAAATGGACAATGCCATAGATACATATATGATGGTAACATGAATAAAGTTCCAACCACTGTAGAGTTGACATTAACTATGACTGATTACAAGCTTTTCTTAGACCACTATGACGTTGAGGATTTTGAAATCTTAGACGGCTGTTATTTTGAGAAAAAGATCGGTCTGTTTGACACTTATATTGACAAGTATAAGGAGATTAAAATGAACAGTAAGGGAGCAATGCGTCAGTTGGCAAAACTTTTCTTGAACAATCTGTACGGAAAGTTCGCAAGTAGCACTGACAGTTCATTCAAAGTAGCTTATCTGAAAGAGGACAACTCAATCGGATTCCGTAGGGTAGAAGAACACAACAAACAGCCCGGCTATATTCCTATCGGATCGGCAATCACAAGTTACGCACGTAACTTTACGATCAGAGCGGCACAAGCGAACTATCATGGTGTAGACAAGGCAGGCTTTATATATGCCGATACAGATAGCATACACTGTAATTTGAAACCAGAAGAAGTACAGGGTATTAAAGTGCACAACACAGCGTTTTGTTGCTGGAAACTGGAAAGCAAATGGGATAGTGCTATTTTTACTAGGCAGAAAACATACATTGAACACGTAGTCGAAGAAGATATTGAGTTTGAAGACAACGAATGGATTGGTAAGAAAGTAGATTCTTACTATAACGTTAAGTGTGCCGGAATGCCTAGCAAGTGTAAAGACCTATTCATTCGAAGCATGGAAGATAAGCAAGGAAAACCAGATGAGTGGGAAGAGGAAGAGAGAGAGTTCTTATTCGATGAAACTGATAAACCAATTCACAGAGACTTAACAGACTTTACATACGGTCTGACAGTCCCGGGAAAGTTGCTGCCGAAGCGGATTCCCGGCGGCGTGTTGCTTTGTGAAACAACTTATAAAATGAGGTGAGTGAAATGACGTTTGGAGAATTTTTAAAAACATTCGAAGGTAATATTGTATCTGTAAGAGACGATAATCAATCATATTCTTATGATCAAAATTTAGATATTGCAGACAGAGAAGTAGAAAAGATCACAAATGATGAAAAAGGTGTTTACGTTGTTTTGGTAAAAGACAATAGCGTCCGAGTTGATGAATTTCTTAGCATCTGTCTTGAAAATGTGATCAGAGTACACGACACGAAATTGAAAACAACTACAAGGTTATCAACAGAAGAGGCCTTGATAAAATTTTGTAAGTACAAGGTAACAGAGTACAGTGTTTATGACGGGTACCTTGTAATTAGCGTAAAACCAATGTAAGAGGGAGGTGCAGTTTATGACTTTAGAAGAACTGAGATTATATATTGCTCCACCAACATACTGCATGGTGATTGACGTATCCTACCACGACAACGGAAAAGAAATCTTCAAAGGAAGATGTGAAAAAATGCTGCGTTACAGTGACGATCTGAAACCAGAAAACTATCTGATCTGGAGTATGACGGTAGACAAATTAAGAGGATGGATTGTCATCCGTGTATACCAGAAAGGACTGTTTAAGAGTAATTAAAAAGAAGCGGGGAACTTACTAGGTAAGTTATCCCCGCTTCTTACATATATCTTTAACCAATGAACACATCAAGCCCGCTTGCCTAGCAGTAAATAAGTAAGGCAGTATAGTTTCAACTGGGCACCCCTACCTATCCTGATATGAAACAATGGTAGATACCAGAATTATCTGTACGACAATGCCGCCAGCGTTGCTTCTTTGCACTCCAGATTCTTGAACCGGAACGCTCCCTTGCTGAACAGAAACCGCATATTCATAATGAACATATCGTGTCTCTGTAACATCAAGTAGTTGATCTGATGATCGTCGGTTGTAACTGTGATCTTGTATGGATAAGTTAAGTCTGGTTTGTCATCGACATACACGATACCTTTTTCTACGTATTCTTTAACGCCATACTCTTTACCCATATACCGGAGTGTGCAAACATACTTACATTTTCCTTGCATGGTTTCAACAAAAGAGTAATTGTCATTCAGATATACAGCTTCGGTAGAATACTTCATGTAATCATCCTCAGCAAATGCCTTTGCAAAACCAGACTGTTTCATTGCTTTCGCCGCACTGTCAACATAACCTTGTTCCAATACCCAACCAGTTCCTCGTAGGAATTTCGTGTTAGACTGTAATCTACTTCCGATTTTCATAGCACTGTAGTATGGATTTAATAGAGTTACGGGGTTTGACATCATGTATACAGGAACATAACGAGTCTGTTTTCCTTGGCCACGAGCAATAGAAGTGTGAATGCTTTGGAACTTTTTTACTTCATTATCACAATAATGGTTTGTCTCCGACTGAAACTCGTCGAATAAAATGCGATCAACGTCAGAAAATAAATGCGAATATTTTTTAAGCTGATCGGCACTGTTTAATGTAATAGCATATCCACAGGAATGGTCATTCAGATATAGCTCATGAAAGATTCCGTGAGCAAGTCTCTTACTTGTCATTACCATGGTAGGAAAGAACAGTGTTTTCAAGTCTTTAAAGAATTTGTCAGACACATTGTCCAGTTCGTAGTTAAACCGATAAAGTAGTGCGAACTTTTCATTGAAGTTTAGGAAACGACGAACAAAATATCGTCCAAAATACGTAGTCTTGCCACCTGTTCGGTTTGTCGTGACCATATAAATTTCTGGTCTTTGCCCGTCAAGGTCTTGTAGAGAAAGAAGCTTCGTTCCGTCGTAATACTTTGACATTCAAACATTATTCCTTTCCAATTATTTGAATCATGAATTTTTTGTTTCTAAAAATATTATAACATAAACGGTTGACAAAATCAAGCCTAAGTGTTATGATGAAATTACGAAAGAGAGGCGAAGAAAATGGATGTAACAACAATCACACAGCTTATCGGGTCGCTCGGTTTTCCAATCGTGTGTTGTGGTGCTCTTTTCTGGTATATGATGAAAGAAAAAGATGCTCACAAGGCAGAGATGGAAGAACTGCGTAAAAGCGTAGATGCAAACACGCAGGCTGTTAATAGCCTGTGCGCCCATTTAGGAGGTACAAACAATGGCTAATATTGAAACAGCAGTAGCATGGGCGGAACAGATTGCCACTGATGACAGCCACGGATATTCACAGGTACACAGAAACAGCCCGGACTATGACTGTAGTTCATTGGTTGGAACAGCGTTAAGCAAGGCGGGATTTGCCGTCAGTGAATATAGCACAACGCGCAACCTTGAATCACAGCTTATTAAGTGTGGGTTTAAAAAGTGTCAGGCTCCGTGGAAACGTGGAGACATTCATCTTGCCGCTGGTCATCACGTTACGATGTCAACGGATGTTTCACACATCGTTCATGCCAGCCAGTCAGAGAACGGTGGAGTTGATGGCCAGTCTGGAGATCAGACCGGAAGAGAAATATGCATTCGATCTTATTACGATCTTCCGTACAGTAATCTTGTTCACTATCGTTACAGCGGAAAATCAAGGCCACCGATTGAACCATCGGCACCAAAAGCAGAATCAGCACGTAGCTTCGATCGAAAAATTGCAGGTGCTTATCACACCAATGATCGTTATAATTTGCGTGTTGGTGCCGGCATGAACAAACGTGTTATTTTAACGTTACCAACGGGAACAGGCGTTAGAAACTATGGGTATTACACTGGTGAATGGTATCTTGTTAAAGCAGTCGTAGACGGCTACACGTATACAGGATATGTCGCTAAAGAGGGATTAACTCGTGGCTAACCTTAACACTTCATGGTCTTGGGCAGTTGCTACCTGTAACCGATCAAACGTCGGCTATTCACAGACTTACAGGGAACAGCAGACAGTTAACGGTATCACCTACTATGACTGTTCCTCGTTTGTCTGGTATGCGCTTGTAGCTGGTGCTTTCCCATGTATTGAGACTTACGGTTCCCAGCATCCGTTCACCACTTCCGATATGATCCCGGTTCTACAGTCAATGGGATTCACAGAAGTTCCCATTGCGAACGAATGGAAACCGGGTGACATTCTATGGCGGTCTGGTCATACCGAGATGGTATATCAAGGACGCAGAACTATGGGGGCGCACACAGATGACGCACCACTCGAACAGCAAGTTAGTATCAACACATCGGAATCATCGCCGAGCAACTGGTCACGTTGTTTTCGGTATGGGTCTGGTGGTTCCGGTGTTGGTGCATCTGTCTATGTTGCCGCCGCAATCTGTGGTAACTGGATGCAGGAAAGTACATTAAACCCGGGACAGTGGGAACTAGGATATAAACAGGGTTTTGGCTTAGGACAATGGACAGACAACTCCGAGACGAACAGACGCACACAGTTGCTTAACTGGTTACAGGAAAATGGATACGCTTCAAATGACGGAAACGGTCAGCTTGCGTATTTCATCCACGAAAATATCTGGTATCAGTCCGGCGTTGCCACAAACTTCGATAACTTGTCGTCATTCTTGTCCAGCACCAGTACCGATATTTCCATGCTGACAGAAGCGTTCATGCGCGGATGGGAGGGTATCAGCGATTCCTCCCTTTCCTATCGTATTTCATGTGCAAACACTTATCTTGAGTATTTCAATATCCACGCGTCGGACACACCGGGGGCATGGTACAACGAAGAATCCTATGACAATCCGAGTTCCACGCTTCTCTCTTTCGGAAGTGAAAGCAATTTAAACAATGCTTTGTTAATATTCCTTTTCTTGTCTGGCGGTGACGTTCCACCGTTACCGCCGATAAAAAAGAAAAAGAATATGCCTGTTTGGATGATGTGCAGATATTTCATTTAAGGAGAACATTTATGGCAGTAAGAACAACACAGGAAATTATTGACGCACTGAAAGAATCTTTCGGTGAGTCACCAGACGATACACAGTTGGCTATGCTGGAAGATGTTTCCGATACATTTACCGTTCTGAATGAAAGGTCGAGTGAAGATTGGAAAACAAGGTATGAGGAGAACGATAAGGCATGGCGGAAACGCTACACTGACCGCTTCAGCGGTAAGTCTGACCCGGAACCAAATCTACCAGAAGATGATTCCGAGCCACCGAAACCATTAACATTTGAAAGTCTTTTCAAGACAGAATAGGAGGCTTTAGAAATGCCTAGAAGAATTGCAAAATCAACATTACAGGCATCAACGCTTGACATCTTGAATGCTATTCGTCAGAATGCATCTTATGACTATCAACAGTCTGTACCAGTTGTCACACAAGCAAGTGACATTCCAAAAGTAGGAGAAGTAATTTGTGGAACGCCAGCTTTCTCCAATCAGTTCATTAACGCTATGGTAAACCGTATTGCACTTGTTATGACAAAAAGTGCTACATTCAACAATCCGTATGCATCACTCAAAAAAGGCTATCTTGAGTTCGGCGAAACTGTCGAAGAAATCTTTGTACAGATTGCAAAGGTTGTTGATTACACTCCGGAAAAGGGAGAGGCTCGTGAATTTAAGCGTACACTCCCGGATGTAAAATCGGCATTTCATGCAATGAACTGGCGTGTTATGTATCCGGTAACAATACAGGACGAAGATTTACGTCTTGCTTTCTTAGCAGAATCCGGTGTGCAGGATTTAGTTGCTAAAATTGTTGAATCTGTTTACAAGGCGGCTGAGTATGACGAGTTCCTGCTCTTCAAATATTTGCTCATTAAGGCTATATCTCATGGCAAGATGTATCCAATGCCTATCGGCACTGGTGCTGATCTGAAAGAAGCTGGCGAAATGTTCCGCGGTGCTTCGAATGATCTTACTTTCATGAAAACAAAGTACAATGCATCTGGCGTGCGTACAACTACACCGCGTGAAAATCAAGCTATCTTTATGGACAGTTGGTTTAATGCGAAGTATGACGTTGACGTACTTGCCGCTGCGTTCAACATGGACAAAGCAACATACACAGGTGCGTTACACCTTATCGACGATTGGACTTCATTTGACAATGAACGGTTCGATGTTATTCGTGAGAACTCGGACGGTCTGGAAGAAGTAACAGCAGATGAACTGGCTCTCATGAAAAATGTAAAGGCAGTTCTGCTTGATGTAGACTGGTTTCAGGTTTACGATAACAATGCAAAATTCACCGAACAGTATTCCGCCGCCGGATTATACTGGAATTATTTCTATCATGTTTGGAAAACAATTTCCAGTTCGCCTTTCTCCAATGCGATTGTATTTGTTACCGACAAGGCTACCATTGAACCGAAAGAATCTTACACCGTGGAACTTACTGGAAAAGATACCAGCGACGTTGCAACGGTATTTACACTCGGTGTGCAGGATGATACATCTACGCTCGTACAGGGAACTTATCAGTTCACACAGACCAAACAGGCAACAACTGATGGCATCGCCATTCTTCCGTATGGTGCTATCATGATTCCGGCATCCTCTGCGTCCAAAACAGTTACACTGACGATGGTAATTAATGGTGTAGAGTATGACGCGGTTACAACTGTTACTTCAGATTCCAAGGTTGGTTCAACTGTTGTGCTGAATAAGGCTGGTTGATTTTTGCCTATGCGCTACCCATCTGTAATAGATGGGTAGCATCTTGAAAGGAAAAGTCTATGTATATTTCTCCAAACACAACGATACGTTTATTACACAACGTACCGCTTGAGCCATCCTACGATCACACGATCTACTTTGACTCCGAAGTAAATCAGGCCAATTACTTTATCAGTAAACAGAAACGCTCTTTCACAAAGAACACCTATCAGCGTCACACACGTAATACAATGAAAGTTGGTGTTCTGGCTGATGAAATCTACGATTGCAACTACATGATGTTCCAGAATACAGCATATGGAAACAAGTGGTTCTATGCGTTTATTACTTCCATTGAGTATGTGAACAACATAACATCTATTGTAACATATCAGATTGACGTATTGCAGTCTTGGTTGTTTGAATTCACACTAGGACAGTGTTTTGTTGAGAGACAGCATAGTGAGAGTGATGGATATTTTGAAAACCTCGTTCCAGAAAATCTTGATTTAGGAGATTACACAGTAGAGAAAAAAACATTGGTTGACTTAAACACTATGTCAATCGGTCTTTACTACACACAGAGACCTGATGGAACTGCGGCAGAGCCGAAAACCCGAGGTAAAATCTTTTGTGGACTCGGACTTGAGTCTGGCATTCGTGCTTTAGATTCTGCATCCGTAACAACGGAAATTAAGAACTGGATTGACAAAGGAAAAGAAGATGCTCTCATATCAGCGTTTCAATATCCATCGTTTCTTGACGAATCTGGAAATTCTCAAGCCAACCCCGGTGGTTTGCACGAAAAAATCGTTCCTGTTTACAACAATCTAACGCAAATAGATGGATATGATGCAAAAAATCGCAAGCTTTTTTCTTACCCGTTCTGCAAGCTTGTACTCTCAAACAATGCTGGAAGTAGAGCTGAGTACAGATGGGAACAGTTCAAGTATTCTGATGAGTCGCAGTCACTTGTCAATTTTAAATTGGCTGGTGCAATCGTGACAACACCGACTGTTACTCTATACCCACTCAATTATATGGGTATGGACAAAAACTATGACCGTGGCCTTGTCCTTTCAAACTTTCCAACCATTGCATGGTCTGGTGATGCGTGGAAAGCGTGGTGGGCACAGAATAAAGGAAGTGTTACGTCTGCCATGCTTGCAAGTGCTATGACAGCCGTATCTTCTGTAGGAACTTCTGCTATGAACGGAAATCAAAAGAGTGCCGCAACAACTGCTATTATGGGTGAGCAAAATCTGTTCAATCAAGCTTATGCTATTATGGGCAAGAAACAGGATTTAGAAAATACGCCACCTCAGACGCATGGACAGATCGAATGCGATTCACTTAACGCTCAGATGGGTAAAGTTCAATTCACTTTTGAACACCAGACAGTTCGCGCACCGTTTGCTAAACTGATTGATGACTTCTTTACCATGTTTGGATATGCACAGAATGCTCTGATGACACCTAACTTACATGCTAGACCTCATTGGACTTTCATCAAAACAGTTTCTTGTGTTCTCACTGGTTCATTGCCATCCGATGATGCAAGAAAGATTGTAAGCATCTTCAATAATGGTATTACATGGTGGAGGAACGGTGACGAGATCGGTGACTATTCACTTGATAACAGACCAACACACTAGGAGACTTGACATTGGGAAAAAGAAAAACAAATTTTGACGAGTCACTCTTAGGTAATACAGCTACATATGGACAGTACCTACGCGTACTGTCTGAACTAGCTGTTTCCATGTTTGAGTGGCGAAACGTACCAGACAGCATAGATGTACGTTATCTTGAAATGCAGTTGTTTTTAACCGGGATGGTTGTTTGGTTCAAAGATGAAGAACTGGAAAATCAACCACAGTTATGTTTATCTTGTTTACCATCAGGCAATTTTGAGGTATACGGTTATCCGACTAGAATAACAGCTTACTCACGTTACAATGGCTATACCAAAACTTTATCAATCTCTGACAGTGTTATTATCTACAACAACTTTTTACGCACGCCATCTGTAAATGACTGTATGATTTATGCAAGACGTCTGTACAATCTTGACCGAATCATTGACGTAAATACAAACGCACAGAAAACACCAATTCTGGTGCGCGCAACAGAAAAACAAAGACTTTCTTTGCTGAACGTGTACAAAGAGTACGATGGTAATTCACCTGTAATTTTTGGTGACAATGATCTCGATCCGACTGCTCTTAGAGCTGTTACAACAAATGCACCGTTCGTTGCTGATAAAATCTATGACCTGAAAACACAGTATTGGAACGAAGCGTTGACAAGGCTAGGTATCAGCAATATCAACAATCAGAAAAAAGAACGTATGATTACGGACGAAGTAATACGAAATCAGGGCGGTATTGTAGCGTCTCGATATTCCAGACTGGAAAGCAGACGTACTGCCGCAAATAAAATCAATCAAATGTTTGGTACAAACATCACGGTTGAATATAGGGATGACTATCAGATTCCAGATGTGAATAGTGTTGATAACTCTGTGGATAACTCCGGAGAGGACGGTGATAGTGGTGAGTAAATACACAACTGAGGTAAGATTCATCTGTGAAACAGAAGCAGGGTATTCAGAGAATCAAGGAGCGTCTAACATTGATGCCGTCATTGAAAAAAGCTGGGATAAAATTTTCGGTGATTTTCCTATCTACGATGAAACATATCGAAAAATCCTGTGTTGCAAGATTCTGAAACACTTTTACCTCCGTGAGATTGCATCGGAAACGGTTGGCATATGGAAGATGTGGCTGACGGAGCGTATGAACATGATTATGCCATACTACAATCAGTTGTATAAGAGTACGACACTCGAGTTCAATCCTATGTATGACGTTGACTTAAACACCACGCATAATCTAAAAGACGAGGGTAAGAACAATTCAACTCTTCATGGAGAGGATAGCAACACAAGAACAGATAATCTGAGTTCTCTGAGGACAGATAATCTGAAACATACAGACGAAAACATTCAGTGGAATAAATACTCTGATACGCCGCAAGGTGCACTTACTGGCGTTGAATCTGGCAACTACCTAACAGACGCTAGGAATATCACAGATAAGGGTAGTTCTGCTTACACAGGTACTCAGAAGCTTGACAACACTGGAACACAGGTCAACTCAGGAACAAATGACTCAACTAGCAATGGTAACTATAGTTCTTTGAAAGAGTATGTAGAGCACGTACAGGGTAAGAGAAGTGGTGTTACTTACTCTAAGATGCTGATGGAATATCGAGACACTATGCTCAATATTGACCAGATGATTATTGGCGAACTGAGCGACTTATTCTTTCTTTTATGGTAATGAAAGGTGGTATATAATGAATAGAAGCATTATACCAAATGATCCTGCTAATTTTACACCAGAAATGGGCAATTATAAGACATTGCAACCGTTCAGATATTGGTGCCAGAAAGTGTTACCGCTTGTTTATGATGATAGTTTAAGCTATTATGAGTTACTTTGTAAGGTTGTTGACTATCTTAATAAGACAATGGAAGATGTGGAAACGTTGCATGGGGATGTAACTAATCTGCATACTGCTTATGAAGAGTTACAGGCGTATGTCAATAACTATTTCAGTACACTTGATGTGCAGGAAGAGATTAACAATAAACTGGATTCACTTGTATTAGACGGTACGTTGCCAACACTTATCAATAATTTATTTAGTAATGCAATAAATCCAGTATTTGTTGGTAGCGTAAGTGAAATGACAGACCATAACAAGCAATATGTTCTTACCACAGATACTAGTGGACATATCTGGTATTGGAACGGCAGTCAATTTACACAATCTAGTACTCTTTTTGGTAACACAAATATTTTGTCTAAGTACAATAGCTTTGTAAACAGTAAGACAGATGATAACGATGTACTTAATAACCCTAATGATGGATGGTATTGGTTGTATAATAATACTGATAAGCCTTTTGCTAATGCACCTTATTCTAGCGTACAATGGGTAGGTTCTTTGGATGTTAAGAGACATGTAGCATACGATAATAGTGTTAACATTACTGAAACTCTTATTATTGTTGAGAGTACAAGCAGAAAGACACATACTCTGACTAGAATCCATAGGAATGAGTGGACTGCATGGGATGAGGTTGTAACAAAGGATAAGCTTGAAAACTACGCTACTTTTGACTTATCTGCATTTGACAGTATTGTTAGTATTGGTGACAGTCTTTCGTGTGGATATCAAAGAATCAATGGTAGTATTATTTCAAATAATTATGAACTGTCTCCATTCCAATACTTTGTAAAAAAATATGGCACTAAGGTTTTTTGGGGTGGTGCAGGTGGTGCAACAACAGTTGAACTAATAAATAACGAAACATCAAAATATAATTCAGCCCCTTATGTACCAAAAGGAATGAATTATGTTAAGTCCTTAGGTGCTAAAGCGTTATATGTAATATCGTTAGGTACAAACGATGCTGATACTGGTGAACAAAATGTGCCAATAGGCAGCCCCAAAACAGTTAATGACCGTACAACCTTTTATGGTGCATTAAATTACATTGTGTCGGAGATAAATAAAATTGCTCCTAGTGCATATGTAATGCTGGTTAGTGGATTTAATGTTGACGTTGATAATGAATACAGAATCAATGCACCGAAGTATATAGCTAGTCTGTATAATAACGCAATATTCATTGATATTACAGAGGAATTAAAACAGATAACTAAGTACACTCGAGACGGACATTATGTTACTTTTGGCTATTACTCAATAGGTGCAATCATTGATAGCGTTGGCGGAAAAGCTATTGCAGAAAATGATAACCCATGGTTAGATATAGGTAATGCTAATGTTAATTCTACTGTTACAGATATAAATCCATACGAAAAAGCTTAAAGTGTAAGCGGTATGTGTGCTAAACATATACCGCTTATATTATAGCACAGGTTTGTCAGTTTGTCGAGCACTTGTTTTCACCTTTCAAGGTGTTATCCTGTACCGGACTCCCTTTCCTTACCTTGTAACTATATTATAGCACAGGTTTGACAGTTTGTAAAGCTGTCAGTTTGCACAAAATTTTGCTGCAGTTTTTATGCAAATGGG